>SPKZ01003762.1_pt1 | contig 14237 bp, 15 predicted proteins | sample 2456571 | NCBI WGS metagenome assembly SPKZ01 (sample SAMN11192286, study PRJNA482655) | marine metagenome | biome: ENVO:00000447; feature: ENVO:00000244|ENVO:00000211|ENVO:00000569|ENVO:00002023; material: ENVO:00002151; isolation source: ocean water from marine abyssalpelagic zone ...
TTAGCGGTCAAACCATTCGGTCGTTCGCCAACTTTAACGTCAATCGTTCGGCGCTTACCATTGCGATAAAGCTCAAATTCGTTCTCAGACCCGGCAAGAAGCGACCCGACTACACGCGTTGTGATCGTGGCATCATCTACGGACTGGCCGTTGATTTTGACAATAATATCGCCTCGTTCAAGGCCAGAATCTTCCGCAGGGCTTCCTGCAGTCACTCTGGTCACAATCGCGCCTTTGGCGTCCTTCAGTCCGACCGCGTCAGCCATGTCTTCATCGACATTGGTGATCGTTACACCGAGCCATCCGCGTGAGACTTTGCCTTTATCGATCAAGGTCGATGTGACCTGGTCCACAAGCTCGGATGGGATCGCAAAGCCAAGCCCGATTGATCCGCCAGTGGTCGATGCAATCCATGTGTTCACGCCAACGACGCGCCCATTCATGTCGAATGTCGGTCCACCAGAATTCCCGCGATTGATCGCGGCATCGATCTGCAAATAGTCCGTGTATTGTTGCGAGCGGCGTAGGTCGCCCGGCTTACCAAGCGCCGAAACAATGCCGGCGGTCGCTGTACCAGAGAAGCCGAGCGGGCTTCCGACGGCCACCACCCAATCGCCGCGGCGAAGTTGTTTAGACGATCCAAAATCTACGAATGGGTAGGTCCCTTCCGTTTTGACTTTCAAAACCGCGAGGTCGGTCTCTGGATCCGTGCCGACCAGTTCTGCCTCGAGAACAGATCCGTTGTCGGTTACGATCTCAATCTCAACGGCATTATCGACCACGTGATTGTTCGTGACGATATGACCTTCGCCCGTGATAAAGAAGCCAGACCCTTGTCCGCGGCCTTCGCGTGGCTCCGGTTCGTCTTCTGGTGGCGTCAGTCCAAACTGCTCCAAGAACCGCTCTCGTTGCGAAAGCTCCCGGTCTGTGAGCTGCATTTCTGTTCGAACACGAACGCCAACAACAGCTGGGCTGACTTGCTCGATTAGATCCGCAAACGAAACCGGCGCGCCCGATGGTGCTTCAAGCGTAATCGGATTGGCGTCGGCGTTTGGGAATTGCGGGCCCAGCAATATGGCGCCCATCGCGCCTGCTCCAACAAGACCTGCAACCATTGCATTTCGGGAAATGCCAAACAATTTCATCGACTTCCATGCCTCCAAAGATGTGTTGTACCTATCTGGTACCAAATTTACGAAAGTAACAGCCTAACTGTCATTAAAGATCATTAAGCCGGTTTTGTGACCAAGTGTGTTTCAACCTTTGCGCCGTTCTCGAGGGTTCTGTGCACCGGGCACTTATCGGCGATTTCGAGCATTCGTGCACGCTGATCCTCATCCAGATTTCCTTCAATCTCTATGTAACGGGTGAAAACGTCAATTCTGTCGCGTGGGCCGCAGTCGACGCAATCTTCGGCATGTTTCTTTTCATGCTCTAGACGTACACTCAGGCGGTCCACGGGCCACTTTTTGCGATTGGCGTACATCCGCATCGTGATGGATGTACACGCGCCGAGACCAGCCGTGACCCATGCGTAGGGATCAGGCCCCGTATCGGCGCCGCCTAAGCTCTTCGGCTCATCAGAATAGAACTTGCGTCCACCAATCATGATTTCGTTCTGATACGGGCCATTCTCACCCGTTTCGCGCACGACAACTTTGTTTTGTTGGGGTTCAGTCTGTTGGGCTTGTGCCACAGTTCCCGTGTATTGCGCGCTCCACCCAGAGATAACATCAACAACAAAAACAGAATCGGAGCGACCGCTTAGCAAGTGGTCGGCACGATCAAGGCTGACAAAGCTCTTGGGGTGTTTCGCCGCCATAAACAGGTCAGTCGCATTATCAATGCCCACCACATCATCGCCAGGCGCATGCAAGATCATAAACGGTTTGCGCAATTGCTTGACCGCATCGAGCACAGTTGTTTTGCCGATCTCCTCCAGGAAGGAGCGACTGAGCGTAAAAGGTCGTCCGCCCAAGTTCACCTGAGCACGACCTTCAGCCTCAATCTCAGGAACGCTTTCACGGAACTGTTCAATCACGTGCCCCGCATTCGAAGGAGCACCGATCGTAACCACGGCCTTCAAATCGTCGAGCGCACTGGCCGCAACGACAGTCGCAGCGCCGCCGAGCGAATGCCCGATCATCAAACTCACGGTTCTGCCTGATGCCGCCATCCATTCTGCGGCTGCTGCCAGATCGGCGACATCTGATGAAAATCCTGACGCCGAGAAATCCCCGCCCGACTCCCCGAGCCCGGTAAAGTCGAAACGAAGAACACCTATCCCGCGTTCTGCAAGACCTCTCGCAACGCGGCTAGCTGCCAAGCTCTTCTTCGAACAAGTGAAGCAATGAGCGAAAATCGCCCAAGCGTTTGCTTCCCCATCAGGCACTTCAAGAACGCCGGAGAGTGGTTCTCCTGCGGCGTTCGAAAACTCAACATTTTGGCTGTGCATGATCACACTCCATCTCTCTTATAACCGGAGATAGGTGGACGACGGGGTAAGTGCCAATAAAGATCTGGTCTCTTTATCGTGATCTAAGTTGCTGCGTCGCTTCGACTAAGGCCTTCCAACTCTCGCGGCTGATAATTTTCATCATGCTTCGCCAGAATCTCTTCGGCTGTGAAAACATCCGTCCCGGCGTCGAATCGCCCGGTCGCAACAACGCCTTCTCCTTCGCGGAAAAGATCAGGCACGAGACCAGTATAAGACACGCGAACGGTTTCGCCCGAACCGTCTTCAATCGTGAACAGAATTTCTGCGCCTTCACCCAGAGTGCGAGATCCCAATGCGACGAAGCCGCCAATGCGGACCCTTTGCCCCGGCTCTGGCATACCGCGCTCTACGAGGAGTTCAGGCGTGTAGAATAGATCAGCATGCTGGCGCAAAGCCATAGAGGCTAAAGCGACGGCGGCAACAATGAGTATTCCCGCAGCGCCGACTGCGTACAAACGTTTGGTTCGAGCTCTCATGACGCCAGATATAATCGCAATCGCACCTCACCGCCCTGCGGCACGTGGTCATGCGCGGCGAAGGCTGACAATCGCGCGGAGCCCGCCAAGGGGGCTTTCATCCAAGACCAGGCTGCCTCCATTCATATCTGCAATATCGGCAACGATGGAGAGACCAAGCCCGGTGCCGGGCGCCGTTTCATCCAGGCGCACACCTCTTTTAACGGCCTGGGCACGTTCGTCTGGAGACAATCCAGGCCCATCATCATCGATGAATATTGAAACCAACCCATCCTCCGCAGGCGCCGCGTGCAGCCTCACCTCGGACCGACACCACTTACAGGCATTGTCCAGCAGATTACCGATTATCTCTTCTAAATCTTGGCGTTCGGTACGCACGAAAATCGCGTCAGCGATCTCGCCCGATACGGTCTTGCCATCCGCAACGAAGAGCTTGTTCATAACCCGAACCAGACCTTGCGCCGCTTCAGAAACTTGCGTGCGAACACCCAGCGCTTCTGCGCGCGCAGCGGCCTGAGCACGCCGCAAGTAATGGTCGACATTCTCGTGCATGGTTTGTGATTGGCGTCGGACGACTTGGTCGAGTTGCGTCTCGCCATTGGCTTCGTTGCGCAGCACTGCCAGTGGTGTTTTCAAAGCGTGCGCAAGATTGCCGACGTGTGTACGTGCGCGCGAAACGACGGCGCGATTGTGTTCAAGGAGTTTGTTCAGTTCTTCACTCAGCGGCGTCATTTCAGCTGGATAATCCCCTGACAATGCCGCCTGCCTGCCCTCGCGAATTTCAGTGATGTCAGATTGAATGCGTCCAAGCGGTCGTAGCGCATAATGGAGCCCAAACGCCATTGCTAAGAGCGTCCCACCCGCAAGCGCCATCATAGCAATTAGCAGAATCGTCCGCAGTCGATCCACTCCCTCCATCGTTAAAGTACGATCAGAGATGGCGACCAGTAATACTGGGTTTGCGCGCTCGGGATAAGTTGTTGCTTGAATTGTAAATCGGGCTGGCTGATCCGCTGGCCCGTCGCCGTTCGCGCTCATCAACTGTCCGGGATTTGCGAGGGCTTCTCGGCGTAGAGCTGCCGGAAGTGTGATGGTCTCATCAAAGACGCTGCGCGAGGTTATGTCGCCAACCGGATTTCCCTGATCATCAACCGCCACCATCATCCAGTACTTTCCTGAGAGCGGAACAGTAAAGCGCGAATCTAGGGGGTGACGATCCTCGATATCCTCGATTCGTCCGGTTCCATCGTCCAATGGGCGAATGGCTCGAACGAGGTTTGGATCGTTCCGGAATGCTCATCATCGAGAATGTTGACCGCTTCTGCACGATAGACCGCTGAAATTGCGACGACCCCGCCAACCACCAACAAAACACTCCACAGTAAGGCACCAATGAGTAAGCGCCTTGCCAGCGACAAGCGTTGGAAACGAGTTTGGAATTGCGTCTTGGCGTCCATACAATCCGACTAACGCGGAATCGCCTTATGTCACAACGCCAGAGCGTTCTTCTTCAGGAACCACAAGTCGATATCCGAGACCACGTTCAGTTTGAATCCGGCTATTGCCGATTTTCTTTCTGAGGCGCCCAATGAACACTTCAATCGTGTTCGAGTCGCGATCGAAATCTTGATCATAAATATGCTCGACCAGCTCAGTCCGCGGCACGACGCGGCCTTGGTGGTGAATGAGATAGCTCAGCACCTTGTATTCATGCGCCGTGAGCTTGATTGGCTCACCATCTACCGTGGCGCGAGCCGCCCGCGTATCTAAGCGCAGCGCGCCAGCTTCGATTGCGGCAACCGCATGCCCAGACGCACGGCGCAACAAAGCGCGCAATCGCGCAAGCACTTCTTCCGTGTAGAATGGCTTGGTAACATAATCGTCGGCGCCAGCATCAAAACCGGCAACCTTTTCACTCCAACGATCTCGCGCAGTGAGGATCATAACAGGGAACGTTTTCCCGTCTTCCCGCCAGCGCTCGAGGATCGTCACGCCGTCCATCTTGGGCAAGCCTAGATCCAGGATTACCGCGTCATACGGCTCTGTATCACCTAGAAAGTGACCATCTTCACCATCAGCAGCGAGATCTACCGCATACCCAGCATGGGTCAGCGCGTCCGCCAATTGACGGCGAAGATCAGCTTCGTCTTCAACAACAAGAATTCTCATAGCTCTTACCCTAGCTCGTGGACAATATTCGTCCAGTTTTAGCATCGACTGTTACGCGGATTCGTTCGCCTTTGTCCGTCATCCAATCGACGACATAAACCTGGCCACGATCACGATTGTATAAGTTTGCATCGACCTGATAGCCCCCGAAACGGCTCTTAATCCGACGGAAAATGTCACGAAGCGGCATGACATCGCCTTTATCGCGAGCGTCACGAGCCTCATCTGCTGTAAACGAGTTGCCCCATTTCCCTTGCCCGGAGGCAGGGAGCGCAAAAGCTGTCAGAGCAGCAAACGCAATTATGGCAGCGGTCTTTTTCATCACGACCTGCATATGCGCTAAATCCTCTGAATGCTTGGTGAATATGCGGTCAGGAATTCAGTCATACTCAGTTGCTCTTCGCCCAATCCCTGAGTTTCGGGTCTTTGGGATCCTCAATGACAACCTCGAGACGCGCATAAAGATGACCAGGTTTTCCAGAGATTTGCACGCCCTTCCCTCTCAAACGCAGTGTAGCCCCTGAATTGCTGCCGTCTGGGATTTTTAAGGCAATCGGCCCCATTGGGGTTTCAACATCGACCTGACCGCCCAACACCGCCGTTCTCAACGGGACCGGTACGGTCATTCTGATATCACTGCCATCGCGGGTCCAAATTTTGTTTGGGCGAACGAAGATCTCGAGAATCGCATCACCTGGAGGTCCGCTACTATTCGATGGTTTGCCTTGGCTCTTGAGACGCAATGACTGCCCGGTCTCAATACCCGCCGGGATCGAAATATTGAGCACCCTGCCATCCGCCATCGTCATTTCACGCTTCGCCCCGGTGACCGCATCTTCGAATGAAATCTCGACGCGATAGCGCATATCAGCGCCTTTTCGAGGACCCGGTCGTCGCCGGCCGCCCCCGAACATCCCGGACAAGATGTCTTCAAACGGATCACCTTGAAACCCGCCGCTGCCACGAGAGAACCCGCCGCCAAAGCCTTGCCCCGGGCCGAAGCCCTTTGGATTTCCGTCTGCGTCAATCTCCCCGCGATCATATTGCCCGCGTTTTTCGCAATCGCTCAAAATCTCGTATGCGGATGACGCTGATTTGAATATCTCAGCCTTTGCATCATCGTTTGGATGCAGGTCTGGATGGCTCTCTTTCGCTTTGCGCTTGTAGGCCCGGCGGATATCATCATCCGTCGCGTTTCGAGAAACACCTAAAATCCCGTACAGATCTCTACTCATGTTTCCCAATGCGTGTTGGCCTATAACTAGAGCATACTTAAGGCGGCGGTAGCGGAATTGAAACCCATGCTCCTTGCACTTACTGCGACAAAACTCGTGCAACCCGCAACGCTGACCTCGTTTGGCAAAAGTGAGGCCCCGACTTGCGATAGTATGATTGCGCCCGCCAGCCCCCCCCAAAAAAAACGATCAGCAAGCTGACCGGTCTAACCGTTTGGAGTAAGGTGTTTACTCTAGAGGTCGCCGCCGCCCCAAAGGACAGAATAGGCCTCGCAGTGCACCAGCACGCTGCCATAGTCAGCCAGGTCGATGTTTGCCGGAACCTCGTATTCCTGTGTCCCTTTGGTCTTCTTCAGCTCACCAATATTGATTGAGCCATCAACCGCATTCTTACCGGTCGCATCTGCGATTGATTTTGGAGACAAAAAGATCTTCAAGTCTGGACCATTTGCGGCGCGGAAGTCGTCGGCGAAAACAATGACAGTTTTGTCGCCGCGTTGCTCAACGCTCCAGCTGCCTTTGAGGCGTTTCGATTTCCGGACAAAGTCGCCTGAGGTTTCGTAGCCTACTTCTTGCGTGATGCTGACGGTAGTGTCGGCTTGAGCAGAGGCAGGAGCGCAAGCGGCGAATCCTGACAATCCAATGACGACTGCGGCGAGTGCGGTTTTTGTGATATTCATGTTTAACTTTCTTTGGGTTTGGTGTTCATCCACCCGGACACAACCCCATCTAGAAATAGACTCGAACAAGTGCCAATCACCCAATATCACGCGCGCGTGCACACTCCGTTACTCTGCCAAGCCCACAATTATAGACCCGATTTTTGTTAGGACTTAGGTTTGGAGTGCGTTCTACAGATATGCCTCTCTCCATGTACTAACACAGAGACCGCAACAATTAATCAGTTGTTGCTTCGTGCCCCATCATATTGGTTTCCAGTTTCTTAAGTTTTTTCCGGTGTTTTGGATGGAAACCAAAGAGTTGGATCCTCGCCTTAGCGGGATCATTTGAAGAGCTATCCACGCACGAAAGCGGTTATCTATAAGGGGGCTTAATGCTCGGACGCGTTATATCTGTTGCCAATTCCAAAGGTGGCGTTGGCAAAACAACGACCACTGTTTCACTCGCCGAGGCCTTTGCAGCCGAGGGCTATAAAACACTGGTGGTCGACCTCGATAGCCAGGCGAATGCGTCTCTCCTCATCTATGGAGAGAATGGCGACGAGCGGCTTTATGATGCGATCCGCAACTATACCAATGTCTCCGACTATCTCCGTGAGAACTTCTTGGGTGAGTGTTTCGCCCATATGACGAAATTTATCGTGCCACAGGCGAGCGACGTCACTTTCATGGGCAAGGCCCTCGACCTCTCTCTGGTCCCGGCGACGCCAGGGCTACGGCGTGCTGAGCGCGAGCTGATTTATATTCTGACCGAGCAAGGTTACTCCATGACGGCGATCGAAGGTCGGGTTGGCCTTCGCCTACGCCAGGATATGGCTGATCTCCGTAAGCAGTATGACGTTGTCATTTGCGATTGCCCGCCAGGAATATCGGCAATGACGGAGGCGACGCTGTCAGCGTCCGACCTGATCATAGTGCCGACAATTCCAGACTTCATGTCGACGCTCGGTCTCGACCTTTTCACCGGCGACATCATCGATAGCTTGAAGAAGCGCGGCCTCAATAATCTTCCAGTCGTGTTACCAACCAAGTATGACGGGTCTTCACACCAGTCCATCGTCCTCGAAGCGATGCGAGACGGCGCGGCCGATCCAGACAGCGAATACGATATCTTTCAAACGGTGATTCCGCAAAAACCAGAGTTTGCTGCGAACCCGGTTGAGCTTGGCGCAAACCCGACATTGGCGCAAAAATGGCCGGGTGACGCTTTAACCACCGTGAATATGCTATATCAGGAAGTCCAAGCGCGACTCACCGCGCAGACCACCAACGCAGCGGCTTAGACAATGTCTCTTTCAAATACCGGACGCGAGGCCCTCTCGGCAATTCTGTCGAATGAAAGCCTGTTCCCCAGAATCAAAGATGCAGACCTGTCCACCGTGGCCAGCAAACTGGCCCGCAAACAAGTTACTGCGGCAGGGCTGACGCGGGCCGATCTTCTCGACTTGAAAGCCGCCCTTGGCGAGGTCGTATTTGAAAAAACGCTGGACGGCCTCAGCCCTCACCATATCAAGCTCCTCGCGCGGCGTTTGGACAAGAATGCCCCAGAGATTGAAGTAAACACCGGTAGTTCGGCTCTCGCATACGTCCGCCAAATTCTGAACGGAGAGGTCACTGAAACACCGGCGGCACATGCGGAGCCAGAGCCGGTACAGGCACCATCTGAGCCAAAGAAGAACAAGTATCTCGGTCGAAAAGCCTTCCGGACCGGACGCTAAACGGCGCGAATTCTCGGCGCTCCGGCACGATCAATCATTAAAACAGTTGCGGCCCAGACAATGCATCAACACGGTCTGGCGAGCGCGTCATCCCCTAGGTTCCAAACCGGCACATTTCGTCTTCCAAACCATCGAGCCGTCCAATATGGGCCACCCGCCCCTGCTAATAAAGCGCCGCCACAGGGCTGGCCCGACCGTGTTTGCTGAGCTTCACATGCAGCAACTGAACCGGCAAAGAATAGCCCACGCTGTAGAACACGGTCCGCAACATCTCACCACCTTGATTGGCTTCTGCGACGATTGGGGTCGCGCCCAATTCAGCCGCGATCGATACGGGCCCGTGCTGCCCAATCGTTCGGCGTAAGGCCTCTCGCCGAGCCATCTGCGAGAATGAAACACTTTTCTCCAAATCCATCGGCATGGGCTCGGGCCACCGCGATGATCCCGCACGCATCGGACACCGGATGACTGGTTGTCGGCGGATCCACCGCGACGAGAACATCTTCAAATTGGAGTGACCGGACAAAGACACGCCCCGCATCCAGATCGCGGCGTGGCCAGAATGCCCATTTCACGACTTCGAGCAGTTCACCGCCGAGTTCTTGGCGCGAAGGCACTTAAGCATCTAATTTAAATAAATTTTTTGACGCTTTCAGATGAGTCTGAACGCTTTTATCGGCGCCTCAGACCTCTTCGAGCGATACCAGGACCCGTCCTTCTGGAACTTGTGCGCCAAGCTCTGCGTCAACGGCCTCCACAACACCATCTCGCGGCGCTGTCAGCGAGTGTTCCATTTTCATCGCTTCCATCACCGCAACGGTTTGACCCTTCTCAACCGTGTCGCCGGCCGCCACATTCACGGCGATCACCTTTCCCGGCATGGGCGCTTTTACGGCGTCTCCGCCAGCAAGCGCCTCGGCCTCAGCTTCGAAATCTGGAACTTCGACCAGCACACTATCGCCGCCCGTTGTTACAGCAAACCGCCGTTCAGAAAGATCGGAAACCAGGGGCATTGAGATATCGTCAGTCACAGCGCGATCTGCTGGATCGAACCAATCTGCATCCTCGCCGACGGCCACAGCCGTTTTCATCACGGGTGCGGAATTCATCCGCCAGCCATCGCGAACGGTCCAAGGTGTATCGCCAGACTCGCCCAAGAGAACATCACACACGGCCATCACGGAGGCGTGCTGATGGGCGTCTGGCGCGTGGGTTAAAGTATCCCCTTGCTCCGCAATCCAGTTGACGTGATGAACGCCTTCTATGAACGCGTCCGCCATCGCACAACGCCGCAAGAAGCCAATGTTTCCAGGAACACCCACCAACTGCAAATGGGCTAAAGTGTCGATCAGCCGATCATTTGCCTCATCGCGATCTTCGCCGAATACAACCAGCTTCGCGATCATCGAGTCGTAGACAGCTGGCACACGGTCGCCGCTTTCGAAACCTGCTTCCCAACGGATCCAGTCTGCATCTGTATCGGCCAGCATGCCAAACTCTTCGATCAGACCTGCGCCCGGACGGAAACCGTCGGCGGGATCCTCAGCACAGATGCGCGCTTCGATAGCATGTCCGTTTAGCTTGATGTCTTTTTGCTTTGTTGGCAGCTTTTCGCCGCTCGCCACACGCAATTGCCATTCAACGAGATCGGTTCCTGTCACCATTTCAGTGACGGGGTGTTCGACCTGAAGACGGGTATTCATTTCGAGGAACCAGAACGTGTCGAGCGCAAGTGGCTTCGCACCATCAACAATGAATTCGACGGTGCCAGCCCCTTCATACCCGACAGCCTTGGCGAGCTTCACAGATGCGTCGCACATCGCTTTGCGGACGTCTGCAGGCATTCCGGGCGCCGGTGCCTCTTCGATCACTTTCTGACGACGACGTTGAAGTGAGCAATCGCGCTCGAAGAGGTGTACCGCATTGCCATGACCGTCGCCAAAGACCTGCACCTCAATGTGGCGAGGTTGTTCAACGAGTTTTTCCAACATGACTCGGCCATCGCCAAACGCAGCTTCAGCTTCTCTAACCGCGCTTTCGAGCTCACCCGCCAATTCGCTTGCCTTGGAGACCAGGCGAATACCGCGGCCACCGCCGCCAGCCACAGCTTTGATGAGCAAAGGAAAGCCAATGCGCTTGGCTTCTTCGCCTAAGGTCTTGGCGTCTTGTTTCTCACCGCGATAGCCCGGCAGAACAGGTACACCCGCGTCCTCTGCAATCGCTTTCGCACGGTCCTTAAGCCCCATTGAGTCGATCGTATCAGACTTGGGCCCGACCCAGATTAAACCGGCTTTGGTCACGGCGTCTGCAAAGCCCGCATTTTCAGACAAAAACCCATAACCGGGATGAATCGCATCCACTTCAGAATCGCGCGCTGCTTCGATGATCCGCTCAATATCGAGATAACTCTCAGGCGCGGGCGAAGCCCCAATCCAAACCGCTTCGTCTGCTTCGCGAACATGCTTTGCGTGAACGTCAGCATCAGAATACACGGCCACTGTACGGATGCCGAGCGCTCGACACGTCCGCATGATCCGGCAGGCAATCTCGCCGCGGTTTGCAATCAGAAGGGATGAAATCATTTTCGCCCGCCCTCAATCTCTGTTCTAACTCGTCCGGTCATTTTGCCTTGCCCAGACCTCTTCTTACCGCCTAAGCTAATGCAGCGACAAGCGTAAGGGGAAATCAAATGGCATATGCATCAGGCGTTCGGCTCAGCAGCCTGGCCGGAATAGTTGGCGCAGGTGTAGGCGGATACATCGGATACTCACAAGCCGCGAATGTGAGCGATCTCACGCCCGTAGCTGGCGCACTCATTCTTGGTGGGGTTGGCTTAGTTGCCGGCAGCGCTGGAGCATTTTTGCTAAAATCGCTGATGCAGTTTCTAATCTACGCCGTCATGCTTGGCGTGGTTATCTTCGTCTTTCAGAACCAGATTGAAGGTATGACGGGCATCAATCCCGTAGACGCCGCCTTAAACTTCCTAAAAGGGCTTGGCATACCCGTCGGCGCATTGGGCGGCGGCGGATAAGCCAAGCGTAACGTCTCTCTTAAGTCTGATAATCAATCGACTGACGTGATGCGTTTTTGCTGGAACTAAAGCGGCAGCGTTTGTTGTACTTTGTCGTGCCTTTAGACCAATGAGCCCAAGCGTTCCCATCAGGATGGTATTTCAAAACTGTACCGTTCTTATCGCAGTTCTTGCTTTTAAACTGATCACCTTGATCGACTTCGTACCGCAGAAAAAACGTATCGCCAGATTCAGGATTGGTCTTACCCAGCTTCCAGGTCCGCGATTGACCGCTCAACAGACGGCCAGGAATGTTTTCGCCGCCGACTTGGAAATGAAAGACTTGGTAAGCGCCCTCATTCTCAAATTTGATCTTGCTGACATAACAGGTCTTACCGCCCGTCACCGCCGTGTCGTCTGCTGTAACCGGCATTTCCTCAGTTTCAACTGAATCTTGAGCTTGCGCGCAGAAGCTGGCTCCGATCGCGAGGGCGGCAATAGATAAAGCGCGGAATGAAGGGTATTGGGGCAATGCAGCCTCCTAAACATCAACACCCCTCACGATGCGAGACTTTATGTTGGTCTCTTGTGAATGAACTGTCGCCAACCTTAGCATGGCTTAAAACTGGCAAATCTGACAGGCAATATAAGACTAGCTCGCCCAATCAGGCTTTCGTTTCTCCAGAAACGCTGCCAGCCCTTCTTTCCCCTCGTCACTGACACGCCGCGCGGCAATGCGTTTAGCTGTCTCTTTGCTAAGCGCTGCGCTGAAGGGTTCGCCGGTAAAATCTAGCACCAGGTTTTTCGCGTCTCGGATAGCGCCGGGTGCAGCCCCCATAGCAAGCCCCGCAATATGCTCTTCCATGCCGGCGAGGCCTTCGAGATCGTCGACGACATACTGAACGAGGCCGATCTTTTCCGCGTAATCCGCATCAAACCCTTCGGCGGTGACAAATAAGGCTTTCGCCCAGCGCGGGCCTATAGCGCTAATCACGAACGGTGAAATGGTTGCGGGTGTTAGCCCGAGACGCACTTCTGAAAACTTGAACTTCGCACTGCGGACGGCCACAGCGATATCACAAGCCGCGACCAGGCCTGCGCCGCCGCCCATCGCCGCGCCTTGAACAAGCGCCAATGTCATTTGCGGGAGCTCAGCAAGCTTGCGTAGCATTTCCGCCAGCGCAACCGCGTCTTGCTCATTCTCTTCGCGGGTCCAATTCTGAGCAGCTTTCATCCATTCTAAGTCCGCGCCCGCCGAAAAGCTTTTGCCGGCGCCGCGCAGAATGACCATCCGCAGAGTATTTTGCTCTTCTAGGGTTTCGAGCGTGTCCGTGAGCTCAGCAATCACTTGGCTGTTAAACGCATTGTGCTTGTCCGGACGGTTCAGCGTTAGAATCGCGATCCCGGCGCGTGTGGCATCTAGCGTGATGGTTTCATACTCGCTCATGACAGGGCCTTTCTTGTCGAGATGATCTTATAGTGGCTATCGCGGCGTAGCGCTGGTTTTTCAACCCACCACCATAAGGCATAACTCGTTAGAACCACCAGGATGGCCGAGAGGAAAAGACCGCCAGCAATCCCGAGCACAGTGAACGCGCCGACAGACACAAGCATCTGAACGATTGGGAAGTGGACGATGTAGATCCCGTAACTCACATCACCATATGAGGCGACGTTCATAGCTGGGCCTGGCCCAAACGCGAGACCCGCGATCAAGCCTGCCAAGCCTAAAACCCGGAGCGTCTCTAATCCTGGTATCAATAGAGAGAGCGCTAGTGCGACGCCGCCAGTAACCCCAAACCAAGTGGCTTGCGCTCTTGCGATTGGCCAGATTTTCCAAAGTGCGATGCCGGCTGCAAAGTACATCATCTGCCCAGGCAGTTGCCGCCCGAGAACTGGGGCGAGTGCGCTCTCGGACGACATCATCAACTCAACCCATAGAAATGACATAAGGGTCAAAGCACCGATCCCTGCCCACCAGTATTTTCCGAGCCGCGCCAACAACCAGGCGATAAGAGGCAAGACCAGATAGAACATCACCTCAATCTTCAGAGTCCAAAGCGCTCCATTGACCTCGGTAAAGCGTTGCCCTTCGAAAACTCCCGGAAGGTTCGGCTCGAGAAAGTTCAAGAAAATTAGATTGGCGCCCACATATCTCAGCACATCCATGACGCTTTGGTCGGACTGCAGCGCGTAAACGGCCGCAATCGCTGCGGGCACGAGGATCACGACAGCATAGGCGGGATAGAGCCTCCGAACACGCTTCTCAGCATAATCGACCAGACCTTGGGATCGTTCATAAGAGCCAAAAACAAGCGCCCCTGAGACGATGAAGAAGCCTTGGATTGATAGTTCAGCCATGATGGCCAGCCAGCCCTCGATCGCCCCGCCAGGTTGCGCAGAGGACAAAACGATTGCGTGATAGACAAATACCCAGCTCGCCAACATTAAA
>SPKZ01007888.1_pt1 | contig 14231 bp, 9 predicted proteins | sample 2456571 | NCBI WGS metagenome assembly SPKZ01 (sample SAMN11192286, study PRJNA482655) | marine metagenome | biome: ENVO:00000447; feature: ENVO:00000244|ENVO:00000211|ENVO:00000569|ENVO:00002023; material: ENVO:00002151; isolation source: ocean water from marine abyssalpelagic zone ...
CAGCGTGCGCGTCGTGCGGCGAGGCGCCTCCGAAGATCCCACTGTTTCGAACCCAGGAGCCCAGCGGTGACGCTCTTTCTCCACGCTCTCGGGCATTTCCACCCGGCCAGCGAGATCACGAACGAGTTTCTCGAAAGTCTCGATATCGGGACCGACGACGAGTGGATCATGGACCGGGTCGGGATCCGGTCGCGTCGCACGGTGCTGCCCCTCGACTACATCAAGTCGACGAAGAACGCCGATATCCGGGTCGCGATGGAGGTCGCCGAAATCGGTACTTGGCAGATGAGTGCTCGCGCCGCCGAGATGGCGCTGAAGCGCGCGGGAGTCCCGGTGTCCGACATCGGGTTGGTGATCGCCGGAAGCTCCGCGTCGGACTGGCAGTCCCCCGCGGATGCTTGCATGGTCGCCGCCGAGCTTGGAATCGACGTCCCAGCGTTCGACGTGAACTCCGCGTGTACGAGCTTCCTCGCTCAGATGCACGTGCTCTCCATGATGCAGCCCGAAAAGCTGCCCGACTTCATCCTCATCTGCGGAGCGGATTCGCTCACGAAGACGGTCGACTACGCGGACCGGAGCGCCTCGGTGCTCTGGGGCGACGGTGCGGCCGCCGCAGTGATCTCGACCCGCGAGAGGGGGGCAGCCCGCGTCCTCGGAACCACTTTCGCGTCCCGTCCTTCGGGGGCCGACAAGGTCGTCGTCCCGCGCGCGGGCTACTTCGGGCAGGACGGGCGCACGGTCCAGACCTTCGCGATCAGGAAGACGGCACTCTGCTTCGACGCCCTCCGCGACCGCTTCGACACGGAAGGTCGCCCGTTCCACTTCGTGGGCCACCAGGCCAATCTCCGCATGCTCGAGGCGGTGTGTCGGCGCGCCGAGATCCCTGAAGCGCTCCATCACTTCAACGTCGAGTGGTACGGAAACACGGGGGCGGCGAGCTCCGCCGGCGTAATTTCGATGAACTGGGAGAAGTGGAACCCGAACGACGACATCGCCGTGGTCGGCGTCGGCGCGGGTCTCACGTGGGCGAGCTACCTGCTGCGCTTCGACTCCGCGGACGACTCCGGTCGGGACGGGGAAGCGTCGTGAAGTACAGCGAGTTTCTCAGTCGCGACTCGTTCGAGAAGACCGACCTTCTGGCGTTCGGGAGCGGAACCCTGGTGGAAGACTCCCCCGAAGACTTCACCGCGCGCCTCCCCCTGCCTCCGATGCTCATGGTCGACCGCGTGACCGCGCTCGAGGCCAACGGCAACAAGGGCCGTATCGTGGGCGAACGCGACGTGAACGTCGACGACTGGTTCTTCCAGTGCCACTTCCGAGACGACCCGGTACAGCCCGGCTGCCTCGGCGTCGACGGCGTCTGGCAGCTCATCGGCTTCTACTGCAACTGGCGCGGCGGCCTCGGCTCCGGACGCGCTCTCGGATGCGGCGAGGTGGAGTTCTTCGGGCAGATTCGACCCCACGACACACTCGTCCGCTACGAGATCGACATCCGCCGCTACACCGAGCTCCAAAAATCCGGCGCGGCGATGGCCATCGGCGACGCCCGCCTCCTGGTCGATGGCGAGGAGATCTACACGATCAAGAAGGCGAAGGTCGGCCTCTTCGCGGGAATCACCTACGGCGATTATCCGAACGTCTCGGAGAACGCGCGCGGCGGAAGGATGGAACGGTGAGTGGCGCACGGAATCTGACAGCCAAGGAAGTACTCGATCTCCTCCCGCAGCAGGAGCCGTTCCGCTTCATCGACGAGATCCTCGAGATCGATGAGGACCACATCGTGGCATCCTACACCTGGCGCGCAGACGCGGATTTCTACCGCGGCCACTTCCCTGGAAACCCCATCACGCCGGGCGTCCTGCTCGTGGAGTCGATGGCGCAGACGGGCGTGGTGGCCCTCGGCCTCTATACGCTCGCGAGCCAGGGCGGGATCGACGACGCCAAGAAGCTCGTCACGGTCTTCACCGACGCCAACGTCGATTTCTCCGGGCTCGTGAAGCCCGGCGCTCGTGTCGTCATCACAGGGCGTAAGCTCTTCTACCGGCGCCGCAAGCTGCGGAGTGAGGTCGAGATGCACCTCGAAGACGGCACTCTCGTCTGTTCCGGAGTTCTTTCCGGAATGGGAGTCACCCAGTGAGCCGGCGCGTGGTGATCACCGGTCTCGGGGTCGTCGCACCCAACGGTAACGACGTCCAGGCGTTCGAACTCGCGCTCCGGAAGGGGAAGAGTGGCCTGCGCGCGAACCCGCTGATGGAGGAGCTCAAATTCGGCTGCCGCGTCGCCGCGGTGCCCCAGGGCGTCGACCAGATCGCTTCCTCGACCTTCGACGAGGACCAGCTCCTGGCGATGAACTCGAGCCACCGCTACGCGTCGATCGCGTCATTGGACGCCTGGACCGACGCCGGACTCGAGCGTCCCGATCGCGAGAGCGAAGAGGTCGACTGGGACAGCGGTGCCATCATCGGCACCGGAGTCGGCGGCATGGACACCACCGGCGAACGCGTGGTGCCGCTGACCAACGCCGGCAAGGTGCGTCGGCTCGGCAGCACGATCGTTGAGCAGGTCATGGCGAGCGGCGTCTCCGCGCGGGTCTCCGGATTGCTCGCGCTCGGCAATCAGGTCACGACCAACTCGAGCGCCTGCAGCACGGGAACCGAAGCCATCGTCGACGGCGCGTCCCGCATCCGCGCGGGCCGCGCGGAGCGCATGTTGTGCGGCGGGGCGGAAGGTGCGAGCCAATACATCTGGTCCGGCTTCGACGCGATGCGCGTGCTCTGTCGCGCGTTCAACGACGAGCCCGAGAAGGCATCGCGCCCCATGAGTGCAACGGCCGCTGGCTTCATCCCGGGAGCCGGCGCGGGTGTGCTCCTGCTCGAGAGCCTGGAGTCCGCCACCGCGCGCGGAGCGCGCATCCACGCCGAGGTCGTCGGAGCGGCGGTCAACTGCGGCGGCCATCGCGGCGGTGGCAGCATGACCGCGCCCAACCCCGAGAGCGTCTCGCGCTGCATCGCCAGCGCCCTGACCGACGGCAAGGTCGACCCGTCCGAGATCGACGTGATCAACGGCCACCTCACCGCGACCGGCGCCGACCCGAAGGAGGTAGGCTCCTGGTCTCGCGCGCTCGGCTGTGGTCCGGGCGACCTCCCGCCGATCACCTCGACAAAGTCGATGATCGGCCATACCCTGGGCGCAGCGGGCGCCATCGAGTCCATCGCCACCGTGCTCATGCTGAAGGGCGGCTTCGTCCACCCCTCGGTCAACTGTGAGGACGTGCATCCCGAGATCGAGCCCTTCGCCGAGTCCATTCCCCACGAGGTGCAGGAACGACCGGAGCTGCGCACCGCCATCAAGGCGGGGTTCGGCTTCGGAGACGTCAACGCCTGCGTGGTATTTCGTCGCTGGGATAAATGAGGAGTTTCGCCAGAATGTCCGATGAGGAGAAAGAACAAATGACAGAGGTCGAAGCCTTCGAACGAGTCGTCAAGATCCTGACGCCGCACGTGCGAAATACAGATGCTCTCAAGAGCGTCAAGAACGAAACCAACATTCTCGATGACCTCAAGGTGAACTCTGCGCGCCTGGTCGACGTGGTGCTCGCGTTCGAGGACGAGTTCGACATCGAGATTCCCGACGAGGATGTCGACAGCGTGAACACGGTTGGCGACTGCGTGAATCTGATCGTCGGCAAGGCAAGCTAGGGCCGCGTTGCCCACCCCCCCGCTTCCGCTTCACGCTCGGCTGGCACTCGTCGTCCAGCGTGAGACAGGGAGACTACTCGGGCCCTTGTGGATTCCGCTGGTCGTCCTGGTTGCGCGCTTCGGATTCGGCTGGCGCTTCGAGGGCCTTCGCGAGTCGCGGCGGGAGTTCAAGCGGCTCCGAACAGCGTCCTCGGCTCCGCTGCTCGTGTGCGCCAACCACCTCACGATGGTCGATTCGATCCTGATCGCCATCGCGCTGGGTTCACCCTGGCGGTACGTCACCCGTTACGGGTCGCTCGCATGGAACACACCCGCTCGAGAGAACTTCGCCAACACCTGGTACACGCGCGTCATCGTGTATCTCGCGAAGTGCGTGCCCGTGTCGCGAGGTGGAGATCGTCGTGCGATCGGGGTCGTCCTGTCGAAGATTACCTGGCTGATCGGCATCGGCGAGGTGGCGTTGATCTTCCCGGAGGGAGGACGCAGTCGAACCGGACGCGTCGACGCCGACGCCGTTACGTACGGCGTCGGACGAATCGTCCGGGCGTTGCCGGACTGCCGGGTCCTGTGCGTATACCTCCGCGGCGAAGAGCAGAAGAGCTACAGCTTCCTCCCGGCTCGCAAGGATCGGTTTCGGGTGAGCGTGCAGTCGATGGAACCGAAGACCGCGATGCGTGGATTGCGCGGCTCCCTCGACGTTTCGAAGCAGATCCTCACACAGCTCGCTGACATGGAGCGAAGACACTTCAATGATCGGCAATGACGTCGTCGATTTGACCGACCCCGAGGCGCAGTCGGGGGCGACCCATCCGCGCTTCGACGGTCGGGTGTTTGCACGCTCGGAGCTTCAGATGCTCGGAGCGAGCGGCGCCCCCAACCGCCTGCGCTGGATGCTCTGGGCGGCGAAGGAAGCCGCCTACAAGGCGGTGAAGAAGATGGACCCGAGAGCCGTCTTCTCGCCGTCCAAGTTCGTCGTAAAGCTCGACGAGACGCTGCGCGGCGAGGTCTCGTGCGAAGGGCGTACGCTTCAGGTCGCCCTGTGCGAGGAGGCGACGTCGGTGCACGCCATCGCCACGAGCGACGTCCTTCCCGAGAGCCGCATCCTCAGCGGAACGCACGAGATCGAGGGCGAAGTGCTCGACCCCGACCTCCCGAGCGAAGCCGCCCGAGAGTTCGCGATTCGCGAGCTCGCCTCCGCGTTGCATGTGCCCTCGAACTCGCTCGCCATCGCGAAGCGCGGGCGCGTTCCTACGCTGCTTCACGATGGAGAATCCACCGGCATCGACCTCTCACTCTCTCATCACGGACGCGTCGTTGGATTCGCATGCGATATCGGTCCCCCGGAGAACCCGCATTCGTGACACGGACCACGATTCACCCCATCCATCGCCTCGCGATCGTCAACCGCGGCGAAGCGGCAATGCGTGCCGTGCGCGCGGTGAAGTCGCTGCGTGCGCTCGAGGGCTCGGACCTCACCGTGGTGGCGCTCTACACGAACGTCGACCGAGACGCCCCCTACGTGCGCCACGCCGACCGCGCGGTGCGGATCCCTTCGGATGACGGTGACGTCGCCGCCTTCCTGAACCACGACTCCCTCATCGATACGCTCGTCGCAGAGCAGATCGACGCCGCGTGGCCCGGCTGGGGGTTCATCGCCGAAGATCCGGTCTTCGTCGAACGGCTCGAGCAGGTAGGCATCCGATTTCTCGGGCCGACGTCCGACGCGATGCGCCGCCTCGGCGACAAGATCTCGTCGAAGCGCGTCGCCGAGGCCGCCAACGTCCCCGTAACTCCCTGGAGCAACGACGTCGTCGAAGACGCCGACGCCGCCGCGAAGATCGCAGAGCAGCTCGGCTATCCCGTCGTCGTCAAGGCCTCCGCCGGAGGCGGTGGTCGCGGCATCCGCATGGTAGACGACGCGTCGCAGATCGCCGAAGCATTCGCTTCAGCGAGCAGCGAAGCAGAGTTGGCCTTCGGCGACCCTCGCCTCTTCGTCGAACAGCGCGTCATCGGCGGACGCCATATCGAGGTACAGATCGCCGCCGATCTCCACGGCCACATCCTGGCCCTCGGCTGCCGAGACTGCTCAGTGCAGCGTCGCCAGCAGAAAATACTCGAAGAGGCGCCGCCGCCGGGCGTTTCGCGCGACCTCCAGTCGCGCCTTTGCGACGCCGCAGTGCACATCACAAAGCAGGTCGCGTACTCGGGCGTGGGTACCGTCGAGTTCCTGCTGCGCGGCGAGGAGTTCCATTTCCTCGAGATGAACCCGCGACTTCAAGTGGAGCACGGCATCACCGAGACGATTACGGGCGTCGACCTCGTGCAGACCCAGATCCGCATCGCGCGCGGCGAGTCGATTGCATCGATCTCGTTCGAAGAACAGGGTGTGGCCATCGAGGCGCGCATTTGCGCGGAGGATCCGGACGCCGGCTTCCTCCCGGCACCAGGGCGCATCGCCCGCTTCGATCCCTCGCCCGGTCCAAAGATACGAATCGACAGCGGCGTCACCAGCGGATCGTTCATTCCCTCCGCCTTCGACTCGCTCGTCGCGAAGGTAATCGCCACGGGTGCCGATCGCCAGGAGGCCCTCTCGCGGCTCGCGTGTGCGCTCAAGGACTTCGAGCTCATCATCGAAGGCGGCGCAACGAACAAGGGCTTCCTCCTCGACGTGATCAACGCGCCCGAGGTTCGCGCGGGAGGCGTCGACACGAGCTGGCTCGACCGCTTCGACCCCGATCGGAGCACAACCGATACCTACGCCGCCGAATCCCTCATCGCGGCCGGGATCCTCGCGTACCAGACGAGCCGCGCCTCGGCGCGCGTCAACTTCTACGCCGACACGGCCAACGTATCGATCGCGAGGGTGCCGCCGTCGCGCGGCCAGCGGATCGATCTGTCGCACGGCACCGAGGAGTACCGCGTCGAGATCTTCGCCGTGGGATCGTGGCGCTACCGGGTCCACCTCGAAGACCGTGTCATCTCCGTGACGCTGCGCGAGGAGGGGCCGAACTCCGCGAGCCTCGAAATTGGAGGCCGGAACCTGCGCGTGCTCCACGACGTCACCGACGCCGGCCTGCGCGTGGAGGTCGAGGGCCACCCACACCGCTTCGGCCGCCAGAACGTCGGACAGGTGCGAGCCGGAACGCCCGCCGTCGTAGTCACCATCCACGTCGAGCCGGGCGACACCGTCGTCGCCGGCCAGACCCTCGGCGTGCTCGAAGCGATGAAGATGGAGATCGGCTTCGACGCGCCCGTGGGTGGCGTGGTGAAGGAGGTTCGCGCGCTCAAGGGACAGCAGATCGCGGCGGGCGATGTCCTCGTCGTGATCGATCCCAACTCGGACGAAGCGGCGGAAGCGGGAGTGAGCAGCCGCCTCTCGCTCCCGGCGGTTCCCGACCCGCTAGAGCCACTGTTCACGAATCCGGGAGACGGCACTCTCGGCACCCCCGATCTCACCGCAGCCGATCGAGTGGAGCCGGGTGAGCGTCGTGACGCCCTCACCGCCGCGCGCGACGAGGTGAGGCGGGTGCTTCTCGGATACGACGCGAACTCGGATCGCGCATCGCTGCTCGCCTCGTTCCTCAACGCTCCGCTGGGCGAAGACCTCTCCGAGACCTTCCGCGAGGAACTCGCTGCGATCCGCCTAGAGCTCATCGCCTTCGCCGACGTCGAGCAGCTGTTCATCCGCTCACCGCGGGCATCGGTGTCCGGCGAGCTCGGCCCGTCGAACAACGCGCGTCTGCACATGTCTATCCGCCGCCTGCGCGCCGGTGGCGCCGGCGTGGCCGAGGAGTTCCTCGGACTGTTCCGCCGCGCGCTCGCCCACTACGGAGTGAATTCGCTCGCGTACAACGACGAGATCGAACGCGCTGTGATGCGCATACTCGCCACCCAGACCGCCTCGGCCCTTCGCGGCCGCCTCGTACTGGCGTTGCTCGGTCGCATCACGAGCCTCGTGGACTCGGGTATCCACCTTGGAGACGACCACGAGCTCGAGGACGCCCTGGCTCGGATCGCCGGAATGCGCGGCCTCGTGAATCACTCCCTCGCCGACGCGGCGGTCGACGCCACGTACCTGATCTTCGAACGGTCGCGGATCGAACGCATGGCCGAGCGCACGAGTAAGCAGCTCGAGGCCTGGCTCGCCACCGCGGAATCGGATCTGCGCGAGCCGCCGGCGGACGTGCTGCTTCACCTCGTCGACGCGCCGCGCTCCGTCTTCAATCGCGTCGGTGGCTGGCTCAGCGACGAACACCCGGGGCGCCGTGCGCTCGCGGTGGCCGCTCATCTGCGCCGACTCTACTCACCCGAAGTTCCGGTACAACACGTGTCGACGCTGGCGAACCCCGGTCGCTTCGACCGGATCGAGCTCGCGGACGGACGCGTCGCGCTCGCCTGTACGTGCACCGTTCGAGAGATCCTTGGCGACACGAGCTGGCTCGACGAAGCTCTCGCCGGCGATGCGCGGCTCCCCACGGATCTCGCCGCTGGCGTCCTCGAGATCTTCGTCCCGGTCGACGAGGGCTTCGACGTCGGCGCGGTCATCGACCCGGTTCGCATGAAGATCGGGGCGCGCGACGCCAACGTGCGCCTCACCCTGAACTTCATCCCACCGGACGGCGCAGGGGAGCACCGCTCGTTCGTTCCCACCGCCGGCGGCCTCACCGAGGACCTCCGTTACCACGGCATCCACCCGGAGACGGCACGGCGTATCGACCTCGCACGCATGACGAACTTCCAGCTCGAGCGCATTCCCGCCCCGGACGGCATCTATTGTTTCTACGGTCGCAGTCGCGAAATCACGGCCGACGAGCGCATCTTCATCCTGGCCGACGTACGAGGCCGCTCGCCTGACGACGGCCACGAGGCGACGCTCCACCTGCCCGCGTTCGAGCACGCCTTCCACGAGGCGACGCGAGCGCTGCGCGCCATTCTGAGCGTTCGGGATCCCAAGCGGCGCCTGCATTGGAACCGCGTCGTCCTGCTCGTCGCTCCCGAGATCTTCCTCGACTCCGAGGTGCCTGCAGTTCTTGCCCGCAGACTCGCGCCCGAAACGCGCAACCTGGGTCTCGAGAAGATCGTCGTGCGCCTGAAGCTCCTCGACCGCGAGCGACCCCACCGCGGCGCCGCGCCGACGGAGATCATCATCTCCGACATCACGGGCTCGAACATGGAGATGCACTCGCGCAGCCCCCACACCGATCCCCTCGAGGCGCGAAGCGACTACGAGCGGAAGGTGGTGGAGGCGCGCCGTCGGCGTCTCGTCTACCCCTATGAAATCATCCGCATGCTCACGGGGAGCAGCCGGGGCGCAGTGGGCCGCGCGCAGGGGTCCTCGGCGGTTCCCGAGGCCATGGGTACGGCGCTACCGGCGGGAACGTTTGAGGAGTACGACCTCGACACCTGGGCCAAAGCACCGGTGGCGCGAAATGTCGGCGGGCGTCCCTACGGCGTGAACACGAGTTCGGTCATCTTTGGGATCATTTCGACACCCACGGAGAAGGTGCCGGAGGGCATGCGGCGCGTGATCATCCTGTCGGACCCGACACTCGGGATGGGATCGCTCGCCACCGCGGAATGCGACCGCATCGTTGCCGCGCTCGACCTCGCGCACAGGCACTCGCTACCTGTCGAATGGATTCCGATTTCGAGCGGCGCGCGCATCGCGATGGAGAGCGGCACCGAAAACCTCGATTCGACAGCACGGGTGGTGAGGCGCATCATCCATTTCACGCAGGATGGTGGCGTCATCCACGTGGTCGTCCACGGCGTGAACGTCGGCGCGCAGAGCTATTTCGATTCGCTCGCCACGATGCTCATGCACACACGCGGCGCCCTCATCATGACGCCTCGCGCCTCGATGGTGCTCACCGGCCGCGCCGCCCTCGACGCGTCGGGCGCGGTGTCGGCGGAAGACGAGGAGGCTATCGGCGGATTCGAGCGCATCATGGGCCCGAACGGAGAGGCACAGTACTTCGCCAACGACCTCGCGGACGCCTACCGAATCCTCTACGAACACTACCGATACACGTACGTTTGCAGCGGCGAGACCTCGCCGCGCAAGTACGTCACCGAAGATCCCATCGATCGGTCGATCGCCGAAGCAGAGGTAGGGGAGCCCGAATCCGGTTTCGAGCTCGTAGGCGACATCTTCAGCGACACGAAGAACCCGGGACGCAAGCGACCCTTCCCGATGCGCGCGGTGATGCGCTCGGTCATCGATGACGACGGCGGCTACCTCGAGCGCTGGCGCGCCATGGCGGGCGCCGAGACGGCCATCGTCTGGGACTCGCACATCGGCGGTCATCCCGTTTGCCTGATCGGCATCGAGAGCAGGAATCTCGTCCGCGAGGGCTATCGATCTCTCGACGGTCCCGAGAGCTGGACCGGCGGCACCCTCTTCCCTCTCTCTTCGAAGAAGACCGCCCGGGCGATCAACGCCGCGTCGGGAAACCGTCCGGTCGTGGTGCTCGCGAACCTCTCCGGCTTCGACGGCTCGCCCGAGTCGATGCGCAAGATGCAGCTCGAATACGGTGCCGAGATCGCCCGTGCGGTCGTCAATTTCGAGGGGCCGATCGTCTTCCTCGTGGTGTCCCGCTATCACGGCGGCGCATACGTCGTGTTCTCCCAGGAGCTGAATTCGGGTCTACGCGCCTCGGCACTCAGCGGAAGCTACGCCTCGGTGATCGGCGGCGGCCCGGCCGCCGCCGTGGTCTTCTCACGGGAAGTACGCGCACGCGTCGCCACGGATCCGCGCGCCACCGATCTCGAAAAGGCCCTCCGCGCCAACCCCACGCCGGAGAACCGCAACCGGTACGAGGCGGCCTCCACCGAGGCCACCCTCGAGATCCAGGCCGAGATCGCCGCCGAGTTCGACGCGATTCACAGTGTCGAACGTGCGCGCCGGGTGGGCTCGCTGTCGGAGATCATCGACCCGGCCGAGATGCGCCCCTTCCTCATCGCGGAGATCGAGCGCAGCCAATAGCCGCCCGACCTCGGGCGCTACCCACCGTCGACGTAGATCCGCCGGTGCTCGTAGCCAGCGAGGCGCTTTGCGACCTCCAGTGCGAAGTCGGCGTCAGCGGCGGACGAGGCCTCGTCGAGCGCGCGTCGCGCGGTGACCACAGCGCCTTCGAAGTCGCCGGCTGAAGCCTGAGCCGCCGCCAGGGTGTCGAGAGCGGACGCCGCGCGTCCCTCCGTCGCCTCCACGGCGCGTCGCGCGAGCGAGATCGCTTCGCCGGGCCGCCGCATCGCGGCGTCCGGATGGGTGGCGAGGATCCAGGCGAGGCCGTTGGTCGCCCTCGCGGAGCCCGGGTCTCTGCGCAGCGCCGCGCGGTAGTGCGCAATGGCTTCGCTTCCCCGACCGAGTACCGAGAGACGCTGGGCCAGGGCGAGATGCGACGCGGCATGACCGGGGTCGAGAGCGATGGCCGCGCGGTAGCTCTCCACAGCGGCTTTGGCGGATCCCGCCGCCTCGAGTGCGAGTCCCAGCTGATGTCGAGAGCGCACACTGCGCGGCTCGAGCTCCACCGCGCGGACGTGATGGAGAACGGCTTCGCGGCTCTGCCCATTGCGTCGCAACGCGACACCGAGGTTGCCCAGCAATGCCACCCAGTCCGGCTCGGACTCGAGCGCGGACCGGTAGTGCGCGATCGCCTCGTCGAGGCGGTCGTCGCCCAGCAGTTCGTTTGCGAGATTGAAGTGCGCGAGGACGTACCCGGGTCGGAGCTCGATGGCGCGCTCGAAGCTTCGCCTCGCCTCGGGACCGCGACCCCGGTCAGACAGGGCGAATCCCAGGTTGAGGAATCCCCGGTGGTTCTCGGGTCGATGTTCGGCGACGCCACTCCACAGCACGACGAGATCTTGATATTCCCGGTTTCGCGAAACCGTGAGACCCGCGAGCACGAGGGCGACCGCCCCGAGCGACAGCGCAGCGACGGGACCCCCAAGGACCTCCCGACGCGCCAGGCTCCGCGCGACGAGTGCGACCGCGAGGAGCACGGGCGACACGAGCGGCAGGTACATGCGGTGCTCGACCGCGAGGTCGGCCAGCGGGACGAAGGACGATGTGGGCGCCAGGATCAAGAAGAACCAGGCGAGGACGAAGCCCCACCAACGCCGCGCCCACAACCCCGCGCCCGTCAAGCCGAGGAGCGCCAGGATCGCTGCGGCCGGAGCCACGACTTCTGTGCCGCGTTCCACCGCGGGCCAGCCGTAGTCGAAGATCAGCGGATCCGGCCAGACTGCGAGCCGCAGGTAGTGGAGCAGGATCGCCGGCTGGCTCAGCAGGTAGCGAACCGGGCTCACCAGATCGTCGCCGAGCATCCCTTTCGTGCCGTGTTCCAGAGCCAGGTCGCGGCCGACGGTCGCGACCGTGACCCCCCAGCACGACGCGAGACCCAGATACAGCCAGCGCCGCTGCCGCAGTGCCGCGGCGAAACTACCCGCCACGAACGTGCGGTCGTACAGGAGCACCACCAGCGGCGCCGTCGCGACGATCTCCTTCGTCCCCATTCCGAGCGCGCAGACCACGACCGCGACCACACCCCAGCGCGCTGTGTTCGTGTCGTTCGCGCAGCGGATCGCAGCGTAGAGGGTGAGGAGATAGAAGAGCGACGCCAGCGACTCGCCGCGCTGGATCGTGTAGGTAACCGCCTGGGTCTGGAGCGGGTGGACGAGCCAGAGCAGTGACACAGCGAACCCGAACCCGGTCGCTCCGCCGAGAACGCGGTCGCCGAACCCGGCGCCGGCAACCGTTCGCCGCACCACGCCGAACAGCGTCAACGCAGACAGAATGTGGATGCCCGCGTTGACGACGTGATAGCCGAACGGATCCCGTTCTCCGAGCGCGTAGTTGATCGCCAGAGTGAGCTTCAGAATCGGGCGAAACGAGCTCCCGAGCAGAGACCATGGCGGCCACAACCGCTCGATACGGGAGCTGTGAAGAATGTGCGTCGAGTCGTCGAACAGGAAGGGAACGGTCAGGCTGCTCGCATACGCGGCAGCCCCCGCGCCGATCAGCAGGAGCGACGCGGCGACTGCGCGCCGCGAATCGGCGCGTTCCGGGTCAGGAGCCGGCGAGGCCGGCGGCAGCGAGGACCCGGGTCCGGTGGTGCTGTCGACGCCAGAAGGCCTCACGGCGCGAGGCTAGACGCGGCTCGGCAGACGGTCAACCAGACGAGAGCGGACCGGGAATCACTCCGAGCGCAGCCTCGGACCGCGCGGCGAGGGCCCGAGCTCCTCGAATCTTGCCCCGCTCCCGCTTGCAGGATCCGGGCGAGGCGATCTCGTGCAACGGAGGGCCCAAGCGGCCGGGCGGCATTCAATTTTTCGTGAGCTCGCCCAGGCTCCCCGTCGGCCGCCCGCGTGGAGGGTGAGCTGGCGCACACTTCTGGGAGTCCGCACGTCCGACCCGCTCCCTGAATGCGCGTCATCCGCGCTGGAGTGAGTCCATGGACGTTTTGTATTTCTGGCCGGACAAGCCGGCCCTTTCCCTTCTCGTACTCTGGCTGCTTTCCGTCGTTTTTCTGTGGGCTGCGCGAGAATCCATGCTGCAGGTTCTTCGAAGCCTGGGGAAGAGCTGCGAGGGCGGCCTCCGAGCCGCGGCCGCTTGGTGCGCGAAAACCGCGAACGCCATGAATGAGGGCAACCGCGAGGTGCTGCTGGCGGCCAATGAGCTCGAGCTCGGTGCGCGCATGTCGCGCGAGCTTCTGCGCATCGACACGAGCTTCTCGGAGAAGCTCGGCGATTACGCGAATCTCCACCGGAAGCTCGACGACGTCATGCACCGCCTCGACGCCGACTACTCGAACTGCGGCATTTCGCCACCGGAGGTTCCGGGCTGGTCGGGCGCCGTGGAAACGGTGGCCGCGATCCCGGTGTCGGACGACCCCAACATCAAGAAGGTGCTCGACGGGATCCGCACCTCGATGCAGGAAAGCGAGAAGAAGGCGTTGCACATGTATCGCAACGATACGGCCAAGCGACACAAGATTCTCGGCAAGATGCGGCCGATCTGGAGGGACGTCCAGAACCTCGCCACGAAGATGAAGACCTCGGTCGAGAAGGCAATGCAGACCACCGGCAAGATCGAGCGCTACGTGGACGACTACCAGCAGATTCTGAAGGACCGGGAGTCAGCGGCACGCAGCCTCAGCTTCTCGGCGATGAAGCCGTTCCTGATTTCGTTGATCGTCATGGCAGTCGCGCTCGGCGGTGCGTTCATCAACTTCCAGCTCATCGCTCTGCCGATGTCGGAGCTCGTGCCGGCCGGCGAACGGATCGGTGGGATTCCGGTCTCGACGGTCTCGGCGCTCGTGATCGTGCTGATGGAAGTCGCGGTCGGGATCTTTGCGATGGACATGCTCGGAATCACCGAACTCTTTCCGAAGCTCGCGACACTCGCCCCATCACGGAGACGCATGATCCTCGGCATCTCGCTCACCGGGCTGTTCTTCCTCGCGAGCGTCGAGAGCTCTCTCGCCATCTTGCGCGAACAGATCGTCGCGGCCGACGCTTCCCTGAAACTCGTAC
>SPKZ01023873.1_pt1 | contig 14231 bp, 9 predicted proteins | sample 2456571 | NCBI WGS metagenome assembly SPKZ01 (sample SAMN11192286, study PRJNA482655) | marine metagenome | biome: ENVO:00000447; feature: ENVO:00000244|ENVO:00000211|ENVO:00000569|ENVO:00002023; material: ENVO:00002151; isolation source: ocean water from marine abyssalpelagic zone ...
AACAAAATGATTAGTAAATTTAGAGATAGGCTCAACCGAAGATTAAGTAAAAAGTACAAATGTGATATTGGCTATGTGTGGGTTAGAGAGCAAACAGAATCAGCTGAGGCTGCACATTATCATTACGTGATATTTCTAAACGGTCATAAAACTTGGAAAGCATTTGGATTTGGAAAAATTATCGACTCTGTCTGTGATTCTCTGAACCACTTTAGCCCTTATTACCCAAAGAACAATGGCTATATGATTAAACGCGGCGATAGTAAATCAATTCAAAGGGTTATTTATCGTCTGAGTTATTTAGCTAAAAATGAATCGAAAGGAAATCGTCCCCGTGGAGTCAGTGATTATCAAACGAGTCGGTTAAAAGATATATAGAGTCAATAGATTAAAGGGTGCGTAACAGCTCTTTCGAAGTGCTGGCACCTAAAACTTAAATATAAAATATAAAGGAAAATAAAAATGGCACGTATAAAACACCAATATTCAGTCACTTTATCTGATGAAACAGCCGCGTTGTTAAAGCAGCTAGGAAAAAGGATGGTTGATCCGTGGGATAGATATTTAAATCGTTCAATTACAATCGAAGCTATTGCTTTATTAGCTAGTCAACTAAGTACTAGAGAGTTGCAAGCTTTTACATACAAACATGGAATTAAAGGTAGGGAAAAAATTTCACTATAGTCTTTTAGAGCCAGCAGTCAGTAGGTTATTTCCTCTTAATGAAACTGCGAATCCTAACTGCGAATTTATAATTCTCGCAGTTTATAAAAGTGCGGATTCGCACTTTTAATTAATATATATCTAGGGTTTTAAATATTTAACTACTACTAATCAACAGGTTAAAACGGGCCGACATTCATAAGATAGCACCTGTTAAAAAATAATAACTTTGAGCAAGGGTAAAAATACCAATGTAATTACACTTAAAATTCGCAGTTTCAAACTGCTGAAAAAATCACTTTAAATTATTTCAAGCCACAACAAATAAACTAACAAAAGACCACCCAAACAAAGCACAAACAGAATCAATATTTAAAAACTATAAGCGAGATTAAAAATCATGAATGAAAGCATCAATAAATACCAGTTTAAGCATAACCGACAAGATGCAGTAGGTAAGGCTATTGATGATTTAAAGGCGTCTAGAAAAGCATTTGAGAAACTGTTCGAGGACGCCAACACATTGGGCGATAAAGTGTTAATGAAGTATGTAGAGCTAAATAATGTAAAAAAAACTGCAAGATATTTTAGAGATAAAGCTGTAAAAACAAAATCCGGTCATACATTCTCAGCCGCTATTGTACGTAAATTTATTAACAAGGGCAGCGAAGGGGTGAATAAAGATTTATTAAAATTTTCTAGAGATGTTTTCAGGGAAAATGAGCTGATGGCTAAGATAATGACTGGCTCTGCCATTTTTTGTTAAAGGTAAGTTACCGTTAATCTTTCATTTAGAGTATCGAGGATTTATAAATAAAAATTATCAACACCTGTATTAAATCTTGAAACAAAGTGCCGGTGCTAATAATGCGGCTATTCCACCTATAAATAAATTTCAAGATACATAACCCTTTCTCCCTAGATAGCCGTAATTTTGATCTAAATAAGCTTTCTGTTTATCACAATTAAATATCTCTTGTTTGACTAAGGTTTTGACTTACAATAGGTTATTTATATTTGTAGTTTATAGCCCTAATAGCAGATTGATAAATATGACAAACAATGTGGAATGCATGCTGAGTCCTTCCTACACTCACGAAAAATTAGAATCTCCGTCTTTTTCAGATTTAGTGGATGTGTTTGAAGACCTGTGGACAAAGCATATTTTTGAACAAGCAGAGCTTCTGTTATCAAACCCATATGGTGATCAAGCGGCAATGACAATACTAATGTCTTATTTTGAATCAATCGAAAGTTTCACTTCTGGGCTATCTAGCAAGAACCAATCAGGAAAGTTCTTTGTGAGTGGTTTTTGCCAAGTATTTACAAATAAAAAAGACGATATTACAAAAGTCGCAAAAGAACTTTATCGTTGTATCCGCTGTGGTTTAGCGCATGAAGGCTTCTTAAGAAGCGAAGTGAATTATAGCCGAGGAAACCCCAACGCCTTTTTCTGCACGTATAACTTAAAACCAGATGGAAAGCTCAATATTGATGCTGGACTAGTCTCCGTTATCGTTAACCCTAAACGCATGTATGAGTGCATAATATTGCATTTTAATAAATATTTGAAAGACCTTAAGATAGAGAACAATATTGACTTAAGAAGAAACTTCAAGAAAATGGCTTTAACTGCATTCGGTGTTGGAGCCGATGCAAATATAGTTGGCATGACAGAGCAGGAATTTTTAAACCCCAGAAGGCAATAAATATACCTCCATACGCACCTCTAATCTTATATTAAGATATTCAGGAGCATGGTATTTTTGTAATGCAACAATGGTAAACTAAGCGTTATTACATGTTGGGGGATATCCCTCTACCTTATCCGAATAAATATAGGCTCACTATTAAATGCTAACAGGCAAATTAAAAAATCAAGTTGATCAAATCTGGGAAGTATTCTGGACGGGTGGTGTAACCAACCCTATCTCAGTGATCGAACAATTCACTTACCTTTTATTTATTCGACGTTTAGATGAAATTCACACCTCGCGTGAACGTCAAGCTATGTTACTTGAAACAGACATTGAACAGCCCATATTTACCGCTGAGCAAGCCAATTACCGTTGGAACAAGTTTAAAAACTTAGATCCACAAGTAATGTTTGATTTAGTTAAAGACAAAGTCTTCCCGTTTATTAAAACCATTAACGGTGAAGACACTAGCTTTGCTAAACACATGACTGACGCTATTTTTATGATCCCCAAAGCGGCAGTATTAGATCGCGTGGTGAACATGGTCGATAAAATCGACATGGACGACAGAGACACCAAAGGTGACTTATACGAGTACATGTTATCTAAGCTCTCTAGCTCAGGTACTAACGGTCAGTTCCGCACGCCACGTCATATTATTAAAATGATGGTCGAAATGACCCAGCCTAAGCTTGATGGTAATAAGTCCGACATTATTTGTGATCCGGCATCAGGCACTTGTGGCTTTTTAATGGCCAGTGAAGAGTATGTGCGTAGTCAGTTTAAAAATGAGCTGATGAAGCCTGAAAACGCCAGCCATTTTCATAACAACATGTTTAACGCTTACGATTTTGACCAGCACATGTTGCGCATTGGCGCGATGAATTTAATGTTGCATGGTGTTGAGCATCCCACTGTGGAATACCGTGACTCACTCAGCGACCAAGGTGAGCAAAATATCAGTGACAAATACACCCTAATTCTTGCCAATCCGCCATTTAAAGGCAGTGTTGCTTATGACGAGCTTTCACCTGATTTATTAACGGCCTTAGGTAAAACACCTAAGAAAAAAGCAGTAAAAGTAGAAATAGATGAAGACGGCAACAAAACAGCTAAAAAAGGCCCTTCAGAAAAAACTGAATTATTGTTCCTCGCGTTAATTTTACGCATGTTACAACCAGGTGGTCGAGCCGCGGTAATTGTGCCTGACGGTGTTTTATTTGGTTCAAGTAATTCTCACAAAACCATCCGTAAAGCCATTATTGATGACCATAAACTTGATGCAGTGGTATCACTACCTTCTGGGGTATTTAAACCTTATGCAGGCGTTTCAACGGCGATATTATTCTTTACCAAAACAAATAGTGGCGGTACCGACAATGTTTGGTTTTACGACATGCAAGCCGATGGTTTTTCGCTTGATGATAAGCGCACGCCTCTCTCCCTTTCAGGTAAGAGCAAAGACGTAGGGTTAACTACTGAAGCAGATATTATCGATGAATCCCTTATCCACGGTAAAATAGCACCTTCTGAACTTGATAGTCACAAACTTAACAATATTCCCGATGTACTTTATCGCTGGCTTCAGCGTTCTGGTGAAACTGATCGGACACGTACTGAGCAAAGCTTTAATGTGCCCGTCGCTGAAATTATTGCTAATGATTATGACTTGTCGATCAACCGTTATAAAAAAGTAGTGTCTGAGGAGATCACTTATGACGAACCTCTGGTGATTTTAAAACGCATTAAAGCTCTTCAGGCTTCGATGGATAAAGGTATTGCTGATTTGGAGGCGATGCTGTGAGTTGGCCTGTTGTAAAATTAGGAGAACTTTTCAAAATTACGTCGGGTGGTACACCATCAAGAAAGAAACCTGAATATTACGAAAATGGAAATATACATTGGATTAAAACGGGTAATTTACATCAAAAATATATAGAAACGGCTACTGAGTTTATAACTGAAGACGCATTAAAATCATCTTCTACGAAGCTTTTCCCTCCAGATACAGTCTTAGTTGCAATGTATGGCGCAACTATTGGTGCTTGTGCAATATTAAGTATTGAAGCTTGTACAAATCAAGCTTGCGCGGCTTTTACGCCTAACGAACAAGTAGACCCTTTATTTTTGTATTACCTTCTTAAAAGTAATAAATCAAATTTTGTTAATGCGGGGGCTGGTGGGGCACAACCCAACATATCGGGTAAATTTTTAAAAAACTTTGAAGTCCAATTGCCACCATTATCTGTACAAAAGCAAATTGCGGCGGTATTAGAGAAAGCTGATACCTTGCGTGGGCAATGCCAACAAATGGAACAAGAACTTAATTCACTCTCCCAATCAGTGTTTGTGGATATGTTTGGTGATCCTGTGACCAATCCCAAGGGGTGGGAGTTTAAACCTTTAGCTCGACTTCTAAAAATACCGTTACAAAATGGGGCATATTATGAAAAAGATAAATATACCTCTGAAGGTATTGAAATGGCTCATATGGGAGACACGTTCAAAGGAATTATTAAAAGAGGCAATATAAAACGAGTTGCGGCTCCATTAAAAGATATTGAAAAGTATGCGATAACAGATCAAGTTATTTTAGTTTCTAGGCGTTCTTTAGTATACGAAGGTGCAGCTAAACCATGCTTAATTCCGTCCAGTTCTGAGCCATTAATATATGAATCATCAATGATAAGAGTTTGTCCAAATCAAGATTTTATTCTTCCTGAATATTTATTTCACTATTTGAGCAATCAAAGAGCTAGAAATCTTTATCTTTTCAAATATGTTACAAAATCTACAATATCAGGTATTAACCAAACCAACTTAGCTAAAGTAGAAATAATGGTTCCTTCGATAGAATTACAACGCAAGTTCTTAAAAAACTTGAAGAGCCAAGACAAATTGTTGATTGTAATTGCGCAAGCTAATTCAGATAGAGAGCAACTATTCAACGCCATAATGCAGAGAGCTTTCAAAGATGAACTTAACTTTAAGGATGTAGCGTAATGACTGATGAACTTATACTTCAAGAAGACTCTAGCGAACCGGCACCTAACGGTGAATTTTTGTTTTTTACCTCAAAGGATGGCAAAACCCGAGTAGAGTGTCGTTTCGAATCAGATACCCTATGGCTTACTCAAGCATTAATTGCAGAACTGTATCAAAAAGATGTTCGTACCATTAACGAACATTTAGTTAATATTTATAATGAAGGTGAAATCGAACAAAACGCAACCATCCGGAATTTCCGGATAGTTCGCCAAGAAGGTGACCGTGAGGTTTCTCGTTCACTGGACCATTATAATTTAGAAGCTATTTTAGCCGTTGGTTACCGTGTGCGTTCAACTCGCGGTACACAATTTAGACGTTGGGCAACACAAACCTTACAAGAATATTTGGTCAAAGGCTTTGTCATGGACGACGAACGTTTAAAAAATCCTGCTGTCGATCACTCAATGGTGCCCGATTACTTCGATGAATTACTCGAACGTATCCGCGATATTCGCGCCAGCGAGCGCAGAATTTATTTACGGGTTCGTGACATTTTTAAAATGGCTGCTGACTACGAAGCCAGTAATAAAGAAACAACTCGTTTTTTTCAAAGCATTCAAAACAAGTTACATCATGCGACGACAGGTATGACAGCCGCTGAAATAATAGTTAAGCGAATAGATGTAGATAAACCCAATATGGGCTTAAATACCTTCAAAGGCGATGAAGTTAGAAAAGCAGATGTTACCACGGCAAAAAATTACCTTACTGAAGATGAAATAAAAGATCTAAATCGTATTGTTACTATGTGGCTAGATTTTGCTGAAGATCAGGCTTTACGACGCAAACAGGTATTTTTAAATGATTGGAATGTAAAGTTAGATAGCTTTCTGGAATTTAACGACCGTAATGTTTTGCAGGGTGCTGGCGGTATAACAAAGCAACAAGCCGACCTAAAAGCAAAAAAAGCCTATGAAAATTATGAAGCTAAACGTCGAGGTTTAAGCGAAGCTCAAGGCCAAAAAGATAGCATCGCCGCATTAAGAGCAATGTTGAAAAACGATAAAAATAAGTAGTAGATTAATTAAAAATAATAACAGGATGTTGTATGTCGAATTTTAATTTCTTATCCGAATGGCCTGCGCTACAAGCTAATGCTAAACAAGCTGAAGCAGTTGTTAATGCAGACCCTCGATCAAGCTGCTTTTACAGCCGTTACACCTTAGAGCGAGCTGTACAATGGATGTTTGAGTTCGACAATTGGTTAGAGAAACCCAAATACGACACCACCTTAAACACCTTAATCAATCAGCGAGAGTTTAAGAATTCGCTGGGTAGTAACATTTTTCCTAAAATTAAGGCTGTTCAAAAAGCGGGTAACAATGCTGTACATAGTGAACGTAAAGTATCACCACTGGAGTCTACCCAAAGTTTAAAAGAACTACATCATATTCTGTATTGGTTTTACCGTACTTACACTGCCAACAAACCCGCCACAGACCAAATTTTCGATTTAGCGTTTGTACCTCAAACCATTCAAATTGACGCTAATTTGGTAATGAATAGTGCCAAAAAGCTAAAACAGTTACAAAAACAATTAGGTGAACGTGACGATGAGCACCAAGCAAGCCTTGAAGTAAAGCGTAATCAAAACGTTGAGTTGCAACAGCAGTTAAAGACACTACAACAAAAGTTGAGTGAGCAAAAAGCACAAAACGCTAAAATTGCTGAGCACGTTAAAGACCCCCATGATTATAACGAAGCAGAAACCCGCGAATTTATTATCGACCAGTACCTTAAAGAAATGGGCTGGAATCTAGATGAAAGCAACGTAAAAGAGTTTGAAGTCGCAGGTATGCCAAGCACTTCAGGTGTCGGTTTTGTTGATTATGTTTTGTGGGGTAAAGATGGGAAACCATTAGCTGTAGTTGAAGCAAAACGCGCCACTATCAGCGCTAAACAAGGCCGCCAGCAAGCTATGTGTTACGCCGATTGTTTAGAGAAAATGTTTGGACAACGGCCTTTAATTTATTACACCAATGGTTACGAAATTCATTATTGGGATGACTGCAATTATCCACCTCGTATGGTGCAAGGCTTTCTTAACCGCGATGAAATGCAACGCAGTGTTGATCGTCGCACGTTAAAACAGCCGTTAAACACCATTGACCTAAATACTTATATAGCAGGTAAAGGCCGTCCTTATCAGCGCTTAGCGATAGAATCGGTGTGTGAGCAATACGACCAACAAAGACAACGAAAATCACTGTTGGTAATGGCAACGGGTACAGGTAAAACCCGTACTACCATCGCCTTGGTTGATATATTAATGCGGGCGGGTTGGGCGAAAAACATTTTGTTCCTAGCTGATAGGAATGCTTTGCTTAATCAGTCAAAAAAAGAATTCTCTAAACTGTTACCAAAATCATCACCGGAAATATTATCAAGTGGTACAGAGCTGTTAAAAGGCCGCTTATACCTTTCTACTTACCCCACTATGATGAACTTATTAAGCGCAGCACCTGATAGCCGTTTGTTTGGTGTCGGGCATTTTGATTTAATTGTGGTCGATGAAGCGCATCGTTCGGTTTATAAAAAATACCGTTACATTTTTGATTACTTTGACTGTTTGTTATTGGGTTTAACCGCAACACCTAAGTCTGAAATAGATAAAAACACCTTTGATATATTTGAACAGCCTGACGGCGATCCAACCTTCGCATATGAGTTAGATGAAGCCATTGGCGATAAGTTTTTAGTTCCTCCTAAAGACGTCAACATTGATTTAGGCTTTATTCGCAAAGGTATTAAATATACTGAACTTTCGGAAAGTGAAAAAGAAGAGTGGGAAAGCAAAGAACAACTCAGTGATAAAGAAGAAGTGCTGCCTAGTGAAGTAAATAAGTTTTTGTTTAATCAAGATACGGTAGATAAAGCCCTAGAAGTATTAATGGATCGCGGTGTTAAAGTAGCTGGCGGTGAACGTTTAGGTAAAACCATTATATTTGCTGCCAATAACGACCATGCTGAATTTATTGTTGAGCGTATGGATGCCAATTATCCAAAGTTTAAAGGCAAGTTTGCCCGTGTTATTACCTACAAAGAAAAATACGCCGACACCCTAATTGATGAGTTTAAAGGTGAAAAAAAATCAGCTGATGCTAATTTACCGTTAAGTATCGCCGTGTCGGTAGACATGCTTGATACAGGAATAGATGTGCCAGCGGTAGTTAACCTGATGTTCTTTAAAGTGATCAAGTCAAAGGTTAAGTTCTTACAAATGTTAGGTCGTGGTACTCGCTTATGTGAAAACTTGTTTGGTCCTGGAGATCATAAACAGTTCTTTAAAGTATTCGATTGTTGTAAGAACTTTGAATATTTTGAAATGAACCCAGATGGCGCTAAAGACAACGGTACTAAATCGTTATCACAAGCCATTTTCGAAAAGCGTTTAACGTTATCGCAGCAGCTTATTGATAACGAACAGTTTGGTATTTACGGTAGCGATTATCAGCGTTATTTAATTGAAACACTACACAATAGGGTTTCAGGCATGAATCTAGATAACTTTATGGTTCGACCTAATCGCCAAGTGGTAGAAAAATATCAAAAAGTTGAAATGTGGCAACATCTCACCAATGAGCATTTGGCAGAGCTTGAAAAGCAAGTTGCTATATTGCCAACCGAAGCTGACCCGATAACACCAGACGAAAAAGACGAAGAACTAGCCTTACGCTTTGACCACATGTTATTGAGTATGCAATTAGCCCTGGTTGATAAAACAGGCGTAAGCGACTTTTACCGTGACAAACTAAACCAAATTGCCGCTAAGTTAGAGAGCAAAGCTAGTGTGCCAGCTGTTGGCGAGCAATTAGAGTGGATTCAATATGTGCAATCAGCGAACTTCTGGACTGATTTGTCGTTAGAAGAATTAGAACAAACCCGTCGTAAATTACGTTTGTTAATGCGTTTTATCGAAAAAGAAAACACCAGTATTGTTTACACCAACTTCCAAGATGAATTACTGGATGTACGTGAAAACGAGGGAGTTTATAACATATCAAGTGGTAATGAATTGGAGCTATACCGGAAAAAGGTTGAGTCATACATTAAAGAAAACCAAGATAACTTAACGATACAGCGTATAAAGCGAAATCAACCGATCACCAAAATGGATTTAGAAGAGCTAGATAATAAGCTCTTTGAAGCAAGTGGTATTAGCGAGATTGATACGTATAAGACAACAATACATCCAGATAAATCACTTGGCGTATTTATTCGTGAGCTTGTTGGATTAGACCGTGGAGCTGCCAAAGAAGCATTTGCAGACTACCTAGACGATGCCAAGTTCAACAGCCAACAAATACGTTTTGTGAGCACCATTATCGACTTCTTAACGCAGAATGGTGTAATGAGCCCTGCAATGCTGGCCAAGCCACCGTTCTCTGACATTCACTTTGAAGGCGTATTTGGCTTGTTTGATGATAATGATGTGATGGATTTGAGAAATAGAGTGAAAGGCGTTTCTAATTTATCAAATAATGTTATTGATCAAAATTATTTGATTAATGACATTCATATAGGTTCAGCACGCTTAATAGTTAATGCTGAGTTTGATGATAATTCTGAAAGCTTTGCAAAAAGTTTAGTTGTTGAATTAAATCGACAGCTTCAAGATAGAGTTGACTTTAACCTATGTGGTATCAAAATAAATTCAACAATCTTATCAGTTAAAGCTGGGAGTATCGATGTAGAATTCACTTTTCAATGCATTGGTAGTGTAGGTGCATTTTTTGCATTCTACCCTAAATTACGTGCCGGATTTATTAGTTTTTGGAGTGATATTGATAATATATATTCAAACACATTAGCTGCTTTACAAAAGCAGAAAGCCCGGATATTTAACAATAAGTTGAAATATAGCGAGCTAAGATTAATGACCGATGAAGAAGTTTGTGAAAGCATAAAAGAAAATGTCAGTAAAGCTGAAAAAAAGGCTAGTTAAAACAAGCTTTAAATAAAAAATATTTTAAGTTAATTAATAAGGAAAGTTAATGCCAGAAAATGAAAGAACGTTAGCCGATTTTGCCAAAGATGATATCAAAGACTCTCTAAACCTTGTATATAAAAATTTTATAGTAAATTCTAATAAATTTATAATTTCTCATTATCTAACGAGAAGATTAGCTTCAGTAGCCAGTTTCATGATCTTATTTGGTTTACTGACAGTTGCAGGAAGTTTTTCATTTATTGATGAGATAAAATTAAACATAACTGAAAACACAATAATATCAACAGGTAAATTAGCATTAGATATTCAGTATTTTGATTTTTTTATGATCATTTTTTTCTGCGTTATACCTGTAATTATTTACCCTATATTTAATTGGTTCCAGCAAAAAGTAAGGGTACATAAAAAAACGTTAATAAATATTTATTTGAACTTCATCACATTAAGCCTGGCTATAAGCTTGCTCATTTTTAAGTGGGAAGAGGTTTCTGTTCATCTATTATTCTGGGGTATTCTTATTTTTATAATATCCTATTCAAGTAATCGTAAATATGGCTTTACTCGCGCTTATTCAAGAAATAGGTTGTATGCGCAAAAGGTTGAACTTTTATATGCAGAAAAACTGCTTGAAGTAGACGACAAATATGACCCTGGCTGTTTGAATTCAGATAAAAATATAAGAGCTCAACTGCATGATTTAATTAAGTCGTCTTACGAAGAGACTCACAAAGACATTGTAGGTGATTACATTGAATATGGTAATTCAGCACTAAAGTGGCTTTCTACAAAAAAATAATAAAAATTAAGGATAATAATTGATGGAAAAGTTAGTTTTAAATGTTGATTCTGGTGAATTCACTGGTGAGTATCAAAATGACAATGAGCTTTGGCAAAGTAGAGCTTATGAGTTAGCTATTTCTAATATAGAGCGGTTAGTTAAAGAATCAAAAATAATTCTAAAGAACAATGAAAGATCAGTAAATAAAACGTTATCAAGAGTTCATGATGCACTTTTTGTCTTTGGTGACCGAGGTACAGGTAAAACTGTATTTTTATACAATTTAGCCAAACAATGGAAGCAGCACCAAGACAAAAAGTCAGATAGTAACTGTAATGTGCTTTTTTTAGATATTATCGATCCTACGTTGTTAATTAATAATGATAATTTTGTAAATGTCATTATTGCTCATATCCATGGGTATATGCAAAAGGAAATTAATGCATCATCATCTTTAAAAGCAGACTATTACCATACCCTAGGTACTCTTGCCGAATCTTTAGGTCAGTCTGAGTATAATAGCCGAGATGCTGGTGGTTTAGACAGAATTTTAAGTTATCAATCATCGATGGATCTTGAAAGTAACTTTCACCTCTATATTGAATTTTGTATTTCTTTCTTAAAGAAAGACGCGATTGTTTTACTGATAGACGATGTTGATATGTCGATGAATAAATCTCACGAAGTGTTAGAAACTATTCGGAGGTTATTATCTTGTCCACAAATAATTCCGGTTGTTTGTGGTGATAAGTCAATTTATCAAAAAATACTCGTTGATCATTTTGCTCACGCGAGTAATTCGCAATATGAAAATAGAGTCCCGATCGACTCGAAAACATCAAAGTATTTGGCTGATCAATATTTACTTAAAGTTTTCCCGGAACATCTTCGCATTGGTTTATCCTCTACAACGTCATTGGTCCCAAAAATAGAGATACATTTTAAACAAGAAAAGATGACTCTTAGTGATTTCATAAAGGAGGTCTATTTATGGGTTTCCCCCTTAATTAATGGTGAAGAAAATAGCCATAGTTTTCCTATTCCACAAACATCACGTAAATTAGTGCAATTTGTACAAAAATTTGCTCATTATATTTTCTCTAAAAAATCAGAAGGTCTTGCAGATAAGCCAATATTTTGGGCTGATTTTATGCATTACTCTGAAACAAGTAGCTATGGCCGAGGATTTTTAACAGCTTGGGCTGAAGAGCAATTGACAGAGCATCCATTTCTACTTCCTTCAGGGCTTCCTCTTTTTAATATGAAAGAACAGTCAAAATTACTAAAAACCAACCAGTCAATTGATTTTGATATAGTCAATAGTAATGTTTTAGATGATTTAAACTTATTCGAGCCTAAAGAAAACCCCAATGCTGGTTGGTTTAATTCACAAAAAAATATGCTTAAATCAGTAAAGGGCATGATTGAAAGCTCCATTATTTCAATGCCTCCAATTGAGTTTTATAAACAAAATTTATTTATATCAAGACCATCACTAATCAAAGTCCAAGAGGAAACAATTGATAGCGAAGTTCAAAGTAATGTAAGCATGCTAGTCAATTTATTTACGCATTCCAATTACTACGGAACAGCTAAATACATGACACATCAAGTGTTTTTTGGTAAGGCATTTGAATTATTTATGTTTTCAGTCATGAATGATGTTGATGAAAATGAAGGAGGAATTTTATTGCAAAAATTAAAAACCAATCCACCTATGCATTCTATTTACTCATTAACTCCGACTAAAACAATTGATTCAAATGAAATTGATAGCAAGGATGAAATAGATAATGAAAACAAAGATGACATCACTGATTTAGACTCGTTATTTGAGCCCGCTTCAGAAGGGATTTTTATACGGAAAATAATCAAGTGGCAAAAGGATAACGCTATTGTTTTAAAAGAAGCTAAAAGTAAAGGGTTAACAACTCTATTCAGCTTTGTGTTTAATAAAGTTTTCACTCAACTGTACTTGATGAAAAAAGACAATACGTTTACAGCGGATCCAAAGACTAAAGATAAAGTTTCAGAAAGTGAAAATACAAAATATGCTCACGATAACTTATTTCATGTTGCTCGTCGTTTTGAGTTTGTGTTATTGAGTGCTTTAGGTTCTTTCTTAAAAGATAACGGTGTTGTTGCCATTCAAAATACCGCAAGAACGAGATATTCAGATAATTTAATGTTGCCACAAGCTAAAAATTTAGACAGGGCCTATAAAGTGAATGTATTAGATTTTATTCATGGTGAGTCAAGTAAAAACCAAGCACTTATGGAAGCTTTTACTGAACATCCGATTTTTAAACTATCAGAGAATTATGATCAAAAAAGTATGCGAGACTGGCTTTATATTGGTACACGACCAAAAGGTAGTAATGCAAATTCGGATAATATACGTAAAACTCGGCGGGTAAAATATCGAGAGAAGTTTGATGAAATAATTGTAATGAATGGAGACGTTGGAGTTAAGCAGGAAGCATTATTTAAACTAGGAGACAGAAATATTTATCGATTTATTACTCAAACGCAAATCGATAAAATTTTTGAGGGAAATACAGAGCTTAAAATGGATTTTGTACAGAGAATTAGCCTAGAAAAAAATGAGGTTAACTCTAAGTTATTAAGGCTTTCTTGGGATGCTCGCTTAGATAAAATTCAAATGATAAAAATCTAAAGATGGGTAAATTAATGTGTTAAAAATTGATGCTGAATATCTCTTCAAAGTAAGCTTGTTAAAGTCTGATCGCTGGCTATACAAGCTTCTTTCGAGTGACGATGCCCAAAGAACTAAAGAGATAGCTTATTCATCATATCTAGATTACCAACAAAACGATCATCGTAAAGAAGACAATATAATGTTGTTGTCTTCTTTACATGCTAAAAATTTAAGTATGAATTATGATCTTAATTTTATTGATGAAATGGGAACTCGTTTTTTGAGTTGGAAAGGTAATAACTTTGAAGTAAAACTTGAATATTTAGATGAATGGCAAGCCATATGCTCTTATATTGACCCTTTACTCGTTATAAGTTGGATGTATGCAGAGAGGCTTAAGCTAAATAAAATCCAGCCAGATCAGCTCTCTTTAGT
>SPKZ01010437.1_pt1 | contig 14215 bp, 11 predicted proteins | sample 2456571 | NCBI WGS metagenome assembly SPKZ01 (sample SAMN11192286, study PRJNA482655) | marine metagenome | biome: ENVO:00000447; feature: ENVO:00000244|ENVO:00000211|ENVO:00000569|ENVO:00002023; material: ENVO:00002151; isolation source: ocean water from marine abyssalpelagic zone ...
GTCGAGGTCGGGGAACTCGCGCTCCCAGAATTCGTCGAGATCGTCGAACCAGTCCATGCAATCTTCCCCGAATGCGGATCGGAGCTTCTCCGAGCGATGCGAGCGAGCCCGTCACGAAATATACCTTTCTCACGAGCTTTCTAGGAATTGAATGTCCGGGGCGAGGAGCCGGCGGCCACGCCACACTCTTCTCTGCTCATACCTGCGCTCTGCCTGAAGACAGGTAGAATGCGGGCGAGCCCGCGTTGAAGCCCATGCAGACCGACGCTTCGCATCGCCTACCGAGTGTCCTGCGCTCCGAGGTCTCCCTCTGGATCGGCACCGCCACGACAGCGTTGTTCCTCGTCTTCGGCGACGCCTGGGTCGCCGACCTCTCGAACGTCCTCTGGTACAGCGCACTCTTCGCCTGGCTCTTCGTCGTGATGATCTGGCTCGCCTTTGGCGTAGTGCGCCACGCCGACGCCCTCGCGATCAAGCTCGGCGAACCCTATGGGACGATCATCCTCACGTTGTCGGTGATCTGCATCGAGGTCGTGATGATCTCCGCCGTCATGCTCACGGGCGAAGGCAGTCCCACGGTCGCGCGCGACACGTTGCTCTCCGTGTTGATGATCGTCCTCAACGGAATGCTCGGCGTCACGCTCCTCGTGGGCGGTATCCGCCACCGGGAGCAGAGCTACAACCTGCGCGGCGCGAGTTCGTACCTCGGCGTGATCATTCCGCTCGCGGGCCTCGGCCTGATCCTGCCCCGCTTCATGACGGGCGCGCCGGGCGGCGAAGTGACGCCCCTGGTGGGCGTGTGGCTCATCGTGTCGTCGTCGGTTCTGTACGTCGCCTTTCTGTGGATCCAGGCGGAGCGGCACAGCGCCTTCTTCGAGCAGCCACAGCCGCACGACGGCGCCACGGAAGTCTGCACCGACCACCACGGCAACCTGCTCGTGCGCACGCTGCGCCACCACGCCGTCTTCCTGCCGCTCACGATGCTGCCGATCGTGCTGCTCTCGAAGAAGATGGCGGTGATGGTCGACCACGGGATCGCGACGCTCAGCGGCCCCGAGGCACTCGGTGGCTTCCTCGTCGCGGTGCTCGTGCTCTCACCCGAGGGCATGGCCGCCGTGAAGTCGGCGCTCGCGAACCAGCTGCAGCGAACGGTCAACATCGCGCTCGGATCGGCACTGTCGACCATCGGACTCACGATCCCGGCGATCCTCGCGATCAGCCTGGTGACGGGAAAGCGGGTCGAGCTCGGCCTCGATCCGGCGGAGCTCAACCTGCTGCTCCTGACCCTGCTCGTGTCGGTGGTGAACTTCAGCAGCGAGCGCACGAACGTGCTCCACGGTGCGGTGCACCTGACGCTGTTCTTCACCTACGTCGTATTGATCTTCGACTGACGTCAGCGCTTGGCGTCCGCCTCGAACGGCCCCTTGCCCATCTGCTCGCGCACCGTGACCACCTCGGGGTTCGTGAGGGCGCGCCGCTGCCAGTTCGCGCCGTCGACGACGAGGGTGTGGCCGGAGATGAAGCGGCCGTAGGACGACGCGAGAAAGGTCGCCGCCCAGCCGAGCTCCTGGCGCTGGCCGACGCGGAGGGCCGGCTGCACCGGGTCCTTGTCGCTCGTGCGCTCGAGATTGCCCTGGATGTCCGCGGTCATGTCCTCGTGGGGGAACAGCCCGGGTACGAGGCCATTCACCTGGATGCCGTAGGGCCCCCACTCGACGGCGAGGGTCTCGACCATATTCTTGACGCCCGCCTTCGCCGCCGCAGAGTGCGCGAAGCCCGGTCCGCCGGTCCACGCGTAGGAGGCGCCGACGTTGATGATCGACCCGGGGCTGCCGGCCGTCAGGTGGCGCCGTGCGAACTCGCGCGCGCAGAAGAAGGTGCCGTTCAGAGTGATGTCGACCACGGTGCGCCAGGCGTTCGGCGACATATCCTCGGCCGGGACGGGGAAGTTCGCAGCGGCGTTGTTCACAAGGACGTTCGGCAGCGCGAACGCCTGCTCGGCTTCGTCGAACGCGGCGGCGATCGAGTCGGGGTCGCGGATGTCGCAGCCCACCACCTTCACCGGCACGCCGATCTCATCAATGGCCTTGCGACCGGCCTCGAGATGTTCGGGGTTGCGGCTCGCAATGACGATCGATGCGCCGAGGCGGGCAAACTCGCTGGCGATGCCCTTGCCGAGGCCGGTGCCACCGCCGGTGACGAAGACGACCTGCCCGTCGAACGTGCCGGGCTTGAGCGCGGTGTCGCCCGGCTGGGGCGGCGCGGGAAGTCCGATCTTCTCGGCCATGGGAGCTCCTTTGCGGGTTGGAATCCGGCCGCTCATCCTACCAGTCCCGGTCGCTCATGAACGCTCGACGCGAACCGACGCGACGTGCCAGGATGGGCTCCGTCGAATTCCCGGGAGAGCTGCGATGACCCCTGCCTCGAACCTCGTGACCGTCGACGCCGACGGACACGTCCTCGAACCCCGCGACGTCTGGCTGAAGTACATGGATCCCGACCTTCGGGATCGCGCCATCCGCATCGAGAAGGACGACGCCGGTGCCGAGGTGCTGCTCGTCGACGGCAACCCCCACGAAGCGCTGCGCGGCCGCCTCGGCGCGCTCGGCGGTATCGGGATGGATTCGACGGATCTCATGACCGTAGGCCAACGCAGCTACGAAGACGGCTGCCCGCCGGGCGGCTACGAGCCGGCCGCGCGCCTGTCCGTCATGGACGACGAGAAGATCGACGCGGCCCTCCTCTACCCGACGATCGGTATCGCGTGGGAGGGTCTCGTCCGGGACCCGAAGATCGCCACGGCCTACACCCGCGCCTACAACCGCTGGATCGTCGACTTCTGCAGCCACGACCGGCGGCGACTCGTTCCGATCGCGCATATCTGTCTGAAGGATCCCGAGGGCGCGGTCGAGGAGGTGAAGCGCGCGCGCAGGGATGGCTGCGCGGGCGTCTACCTGTCGCCCGATCCGCCGGCCCGCGACGGCAGGCAGCTCGACGACCCCGCCTTTGCGCCCTTCTGGGAGACCGTCCAGGACCTCGATATGCCCGTCGCGTTCCACGTGGTGGCCCGCTCCGACGGGGGACTGCTCGGGCCCTGGTTGGGCAACAGCGCGGCTGGCGCCGGCGAGGCCGTCTTCTCCTTCACCTTCCTCGCTCTCGACGTGATGGCGGCCTTCACGTCGATGATGACGCGCGGCCTGTTCGAGACCTATCCCCGGATGCGCTGCGCCGTGCTCGAAGCCGGCTCGAACTGGATCACCGCCTGGCTCGATCGCATGGACCACAAAGCGGAGGTCATGCACAGCTTCTCCAACATGAAGCTGCTCCCGTCCGAGTACTTCAAACGGCAGTGTCTGATCTCGGCGGAGCCGGACGAATCGATCACCGCCGCCGTCATCGAACACCTCGGCGACGATTACGTGATCTGGGCGTCCGACTACCCGCACCTCGACGCGTCGTTCAACGTCGTCGGCCAGATTCGCGAGAAGATCGCGGGCCTTCCGGAAGAGACGCAGCGCAAGGTTCTCGGCGGGAACGCGCTGCGCTTCTACGGCCTGAGCGCGTAGCCGCCGGCGGCCGACCCTACCGGAAGCTCGCCTGCGCGGGGCGCACGCCCGGCCGCTTCTCCATCGACGCGGCCCGGCTCTCGCCGTCGGTCTGGATCGGGACGCCGTTCACGAGGACGTGGCGAATGCCCTGCGGTGCGTCGGCCGTGAGGCGGTCGGCATCCGCGGGGAAGTCTCGCACACGGCGGATCGGGCCCGGTGCAACCTCGTCCGGGTCGAACACGCACAGGTCCGCGAAGGCGCCCTCTCGCAGCACGCCGCGGTCTTCGAAGCAGAAGATCGAAGCGGGCTCGCCCGTCAGCTTGTGGATGGCGTGTTCGAGGGGAAGCACACCGCGCTCGCGCACCCAGTTGCCGAGAAGGTCCGTCGGCAGCGGCGCGTCGCAGAGCATGCCCACGTGCGCACCGGCGTCCGACAGACCGAGGGCCATCTGCTCCTGGTTGAGCAGATACTCGATGCCGTCCTCGTCGTCGTTTGCCTGGACGTAGCGGAAACGCGTCTCGAGGTTCTCGTCGAAAGAGAGGGCGATCATCGTGTCGAGGGGTGACTCGCCGCGGTCCTTGGCGATGTCGACGAGCTTTCGGTCGATCAGATCGGCGTGCACGGTACTCTCGGCGAGATCGAAGTTCTCCCAGCGCGTGGGGAGCGGCGTGTTGCCGAGGGCTTCGAGGGCCACCGCGCGCCACGACGGATCGCGGTAGCGCGCCTCCCGCTCCTCGCGCGACACCGCGTGGAGCTCTGCGAAGCACTCCGCCTGATCGAACGGGAAGGGCTCCTTCATCTGCACCTGCAGCGTGATCTTGCGACAGGAGATCTGCGGCCAGACGCCCGTACCCTTCTCGCGCTGCTCGGAGTGCACCTTCGCGCCGTACTGCCAGAGACCGGGGATCGCGAGGAGCGCCGTGTAGGTGACCGGCACGCCGACGCGACGCTGAAAGTCGTAGATGGTGTCGTAGCCAAAGCCAGTTCCGAGTGTGGCCTCGATGACGCCACGGCCGAGCTTCGACAGCTCCATGGCCATCGCTTCGAATTCACCGGGCTCGGCGAGCCGCGAGCACACCGGCTTGCCCCCCATGCCGACGTGGGTCGGCGCGAAGCTCGTCGCGAGTCCGGCGGCCCCCGCCCGCATGGCCTCGCGCACCGAGTTCGCCATCGCCGCGATCTCGTCGTCGCTGGCGGCGCGCTCGTAGGCGTCGTGGCCCATGTGGTACAGACGCAGCGCCGTGTGACCGACGTACGCCGCGTAGTTGAGCACCGTGCCGCGCTTCGCGACGGAGGCCATGTACTCGGGAAACGTCTCGAAGTCCCACGGAATGCCGGCTTCGAGGGTCGCGGGATTCATGTCCTCGACGTTCTCGAGGGTCAGCGCGATCGTCTCGCGGTGCTCGGGTCGCGTGGGCGCAATCGTGAAGCCGCAGTTGCCGGCCACGACGGTGGTGACCCCGTGGAAGCACGACGGCGTGAGTGCGGGATCCCAGAACACCTGGGCGTCATAGTGGGTGTGGATGTCGATGAAGCCGGGCGACACCACGCAACCGCTCGCGTCGAGGGTTGTCTCCGCCGTGAGCCCCTGGCCGATCTCCTCGATGCGTCCGTCGCGGATTCGAACGTCTGCATGGACGCCTGCCGCACCGGTTCCGTCGACGACGGTGCCCCCACGAATCGCGATATCCGGCACGAGCGCCTCCTGGTTGCGCCCTGTCGCGAGCGCCGGTGCGAAGATAGCAGGCCGAGGAGTCCAGGCCGGCGTGCGGTGAATACGCAGCCGGAGGGCTACCGAACCGGCGCGCCGGGAAGCCCGGCGCGAAGCTCCTGCACGATTCGTTTTGCCATCTCGTGGTAGCCGCGAGAGTTGGGATGGTGGTCGGCGAACAGGTATTCGGGGCACTCGTACTGGGGACACAGCGACTCGAAGGCGAAGGCGTTGTCGATGAGCTCCGCGCCGGTGGACTCGGCTGCGCCACGGAGCCACGCGTTCGCCGTGGCGTACACGCGGAACCGCGAGGCGTACGTCATCAACACGGGTCTAGCGCCGAAGTCGCGGATGACGGCGACCAACGCCACCACGTTGCGCTGGAGCTTCCGCCCGACCATGAAGAGCTCGCCGGGCTTCGCGGGCTGGAAACCCAGCTCGATCGTCTCGTCGCCAAAGCGAGCGGTTGCCGTCCGGCCCTGTGCGCGCGGGGCAGATTCGTCTGCGACGGCGCGCTTCGCGAAGTCCAACTTCGCGCCAGGATCCGGCGGCCCGCCCATTCGCGCCTCGGGTGGCAGACTGAACTTCCCCGCGTCGAAATCGACCTCGAGACGTCGCGTGTCGAACGCGCGCAGCAGCATGTAGGTGAGTTTTACGACGAGGGAATGGCTCTCGAAGAACCCCTTGCGATCCGAACCGTCGTAGTCTTCGTCGTACTGGACGGGCGTCGTCCAGTAGTCGTTGGCGCCGATCATCAGGATCACGATGTCGGGAGAGAGTGTCTCGAGCGCGCTCGGCAGGTCGCGGCGCAGGCGCGAGGAGTTCGTGCCGGGAAAGCCGAGGTTCTGCACCTCGATCTTCGGTGCCTCGACCGTGGCGTTCCAGTGCGCCTCGAGCTGGCTCGGGTACGACTCGTCACGCTCGAGCCACAACCCGTAGGTGTTCGAGTCTCCGATGCTCAAGACTCGGAGCGAGCCCGTCACCCAGACGCTGGAGATGCGCTCGGTTCGCGCGCCGACCGAGAGCGCCGCCAGCTGCAGAACGACCTCGAGTACGATCAATCCGACCACGACCCCGGCGAGCGCGAGAAGCGTGCGTCCGAAGATCTTGCCCATGGGCGCCCGAGAATAGCGAACGACGGGGACCGGATTCGGACCGGGCGGCGGGATACACTGGGCCCCCGTGACAGTCTCCGAAGAGCAGAACACGGCCCCGCGCAGCTTCGTTGCAGTGCCGGGGCGCCCGGAAGCGGCAGCCGTCGCGTGGCGGAGCGCCTCGGTCGGCGGCGCGCGGGAGCCCTTGGATGGTCGCGGTCGGATCGCCGCCCAGACTGCCGTGGCCGCTCTCGTCGGCGCATCCATTGCGGTTTTCGGGTCGCGAGCGCTGGGGATCGCGCTCCTTTCCATCGCGGCCCTCGTCTTCACGGCCGCGATGATCTCCCCGCGCACCGTGTCGAACGCGCTCGGAGGACTGTTTGCGAGCACCGGCCGGATCGCCGGTACGGGACTGACCTGGCTCCTGATGGTGCCGCTCTTCTACCTCTTCTTCCTGCCCTTCGGCGCGCTCCTGCGCCGCGGTCGACGCGATCGGCTGCAGCGCTTCACCGACGCCGGCGCCCCAACCTATTGGGAAGCCCACGAGGGCCCCCGCGCGGGCTCGCAGCATCCCGACCGTCAGTACTGACCGTGCGCATCCTCGGCATCAGCTGCTACTACCACGACGCCGCCGCGTGTCTGCTCGAGGACGGCGCACTCGTCGCGGCGGCCCAGGAGGAGCGCTTCACGCGCATCAAGCACGACCAGAGCTTTCCCTCGAACGCCGTGCGCTACTGCCTCGCCGAATCGCGCGACCCGACGGCGGGGATCGATGCCGTCGCGTTCTACGACAAGCCGATCCTCAAGTTCTACCGGATCCTCGAGACCTATTTTTCGGTTGCCCCTCGCGGACTCAAGCCCTTCGTGCGTGCGGTTCCGCTGTGGCTTCGGGAAAAGCTCTGGATCGAACCTCGGATCGGCGAAGCCCTCGAGGCCGCCGGTGTCGAGGAACCCGAGCACTTCTACTACCCGGAGCACCACGCCTCCCACGCAGCAAGCGCCTTCTACCCCTCCCCGTTTTCCGAAGCCGCCGTGCTCACGATCGACGGCGTCGGCGAGTGGGCGACGGCAACCCTCGGTGTCGGCGAAGGCAACAGCCTGCGCCTCGTCGAGCAGCTGTCGTTTCCCCACTCCCTCGGGCTGCTCTACTCAGCGTTCACCTCTTACACCGGATTCGAGGTGAACTCGGGCGAGTACAAGCTCATGGGCCTCGCCCCATACGGCGAAGGCGTCTACACGCAGCGCATCCTCGAAGAATTGATCGACCTGAAGGACGATGGATCGTTCCGGCTCAACATGGAGTACTTCGGATACCTCGACGATCTCGTGATGACGAGTGATCGCTTCGAGGCGCTCTTCGACGGACCGCCTCGCGCGAGCGAGACACCGATCGGCCGACGCGAGATGAACCTCGCGCGCTCGATTCAAGAGGTCACTACCGAGATCGTGCTTCGCATGGGGCGCCACGCCCGCGAGCGGACCGGCAAGCGCCAGCTGTGCCTCGCCGGTGGAGTCGCACTCAACTGCGTGGCCAACGGGCATCTGCTGCGCGAGGGAATCTTCGACGACCTGTGGATCCAACCCGCCGCGGGCGACGCCGGCGGCGCGCTCGGAGCCGCACTCTGGCTCTGGCACAGCGTCCTCGGAAACGAGCGCAACACCGATGGCACTCACGACGCAATGCAGGGCGCGTACCTCGGTCCCGAGTTCTCGCACAAGCAGATCGCCGCTTTCCTCGACGATCGCGGCTGCGTGTACGAAGAGATCGACGAGTCAGCGTGGGCGCGGACGGTGGCGGAACTGGTCGCCGAAGAAAACGTCGTTGGACTCTTCCAGGGACGCATGGAGTTCGGCCCGCGCGCCCTTGGCAATCGCTCGATCATCGGTGATGCCCGCTCGGAGAAGATGCAGTCGCTGATGAACCGCAAGATCAAGTATCGCGAGAGCTTCCGTCCGTTTGCGCCGGCGTGTCTCGCCGAGCGCGTCGGCGACTACTTCGATATCGACCGCCCTTCGCCCTACATGCTGCTCGTGGCGAGCATCCGCGAGGACCGGCGCGAAACACTTCGCGGTGACGAGGCCAACCTCGAAATCCACGACTGGGTGAACCGCCGGCGCAGCGACCTCCCGGCGATCACGCACGTCGACTACTCCGCACGCATCCAGACGGTTCACCGGGACACCAATCCGCGCTTCCACGCGCTGCTGTCGGCCTTCGAATCACTCACGGGCTGCGCAGTGCTGGTGAACACGAGTTTCAACGTCCGCGACGAGCCGATCGTGTGCACACCCGAGGATGCCTGGCGCTGTTTCATGCGAACAGAGATGGACCACCTGGTCCTCGGTCGGTTCCACCTCGACAAGCGCCGCCAGCCGGAGGGCGCGGCAGACGGGAGTTGGTCATGAGCCGGCGCCCGAAGGGAGAAGCCCCATGGCCCGAGGCCGTTCGAGCATCAAGCTCTTGAAGCAGTTCTCCCAGTTCGCGCGGGAGAACCGCATGTACTGGCTGATTCCCCTGATGATCGTACTCGGGGTCGCCGCGCTACTCGTAGTTGCGGGACAGACGGCGGCGCCGCTGATCTACACGCTCTTCTGACCGATCATGATGAAGAAGCCGCCCTCGCGGCTGCCGCGAAAGATCATCGAGAGTTCCACCATGGCGCGCTCGACCGCGTTCCCTGGATCCTCGGGGGCGAAGAGCCGGTCCGAGTCCGAGAACGGCCGGAACGGACGGGAGCGGGGGATGCTGTTGACGAAGCGGATACCCGCTTCGTCGAACCAACTGAGCACCTCGCCGATCGTGTGCTTCGACTCGTGCGGGTGTTTGTACTGATCCACGAACCACGCGCGGCGCTTCGCGCGATCCATGCCCCCCTCGCGCAGGTTGGGATCGAGCCCCGTGAAGCGGTCGCCGGTCGTGTTGAAGACGCGGCGGCGCAGGTCGGTCACGAGTCGTCCATAGCGGTGGTACAGCCCGACCAGCACGAACCCGCCCGGCTTCGCGAGCTTCGAAATCGCTCCGAATGCGAGCTTCGGATCGGAGCTGTGGTGAAGCACGCCGTTCGAGATGACGAGGTCGAAGGACCGGGGTTTGAAGCACGGCCGGAAGAGATTCATCTGCAGGAAGTGGACGCGCCGCAGATCGTTCGACTCCTTGAAGGCCTGACCGAGGCCAAGGGAATTCATGCAGAGATCGGTGCCGAAGACCGTCCGGTTGGCGATCGATAGAAAGTTCGACAGCTGGCCGGTGCCGCAGCCGCACTCGAGTACCACCGCACCGGCGGGCACCTGGTCGTCGAGGAGTTTTGCGAAGAGGCCCGTGCGCGCCTTCGTGATCAGGCTCTGCGCGCTGTCGAACTCGTCGTAGTCGGGAAATGGCGTCTCCTCGTAGAATTCCTTGACGGCGTCGGTTACGTCGCTGCGTTCGGCATCCCATTCGTTGGGCCAGAAGAGCTCTGGGATCGCACCCCGGACGGAAAAAACGCGATCGCACGCTGAGCAGCAGAGAGTGTCTGCAACCTGGAGGTTCCCACCGCAGCCGGGGCAGCACAAGATCGCCGCCCGTTCCTCCAGCATCGTCCGAGTCTGTTCGTCCACAGGATTCTCAGTATACGATCGTGGCACCACCCGTATCTGGCGCTCATCCACCGGCGTTACCGACCACGGCTTCGAAGGCCCAGGATCCACCCTCAGGGTCGCACGGCGCGTCGTCTGGCTCATGCCAGCTGCGAGCCGGGGAACGGCATCGAGGGGCGCGTCCACCTCGTGTACCGCGCCGCGCGCCGACACGAAGGGCCGCGGAGTATAGTGCCCCGATGACCCATTCGAACCGCTCTCCCGCCGAGATCCGCGCCTCTCTCGACCACCCGGTGGTCGACGCCGACGGACACGTCGTCGAGTACTGGCCAGAGCTCGACCGGGCGCTCAAGGCGGAAGGCGTTTCGGGCGGCATGGCGGACTTCATCGCCACCGCCAACTTCGACGGCTCGCAGACGTGGCAGCAGCTCTCTCCCGAGGAGCGGGAGAGGCAGCGCGCCTACCGCAGCCCGTGGTGGGGCTTTCCGAACGATGCTCGTGACCTCGCCACGGCCACTGCTCCCGCCCTGCTCCACCAGCGCCTCGACGAGCTCGGGATCGACGTCGCGGTCTGCTTCCCGAGCGTGGGTCTGCAGCTCTGCGCCCAGCGGGACGAAACGCTGCGCCGAAAGGGCAGCCGCGCGTACAACCGCTACGTGGCAAAGCACTTCGAGGGTCTGGACGATCGGCTCGTCCCCGTGGCCGTGGTCCCGACGACGACGCCCGAAGAGGCCGTCGAGGAGCTCGAGTTCGCGATCGGGGAGCTCGGCCTGCGCGCTGCGGTGATCGGTGGCTTCGCGGCCCGGCGCTTCGACGACGCCAGCGAGCACGCCTTCTGGATCGACGGTCTCGGGCTCGACAGCCTCTACGACTACGACCCGCTGTGGCAGCGCCTCGTCGACCTCGGCGTCGTCGCGAACTTCCACTCCGGCTCGATGGGCTGGAGCGGCCGGCGCTCGACCACGAATTTCTCGTACAACCACATGGGGAACTTCGCCGGCGCGAGTGAGGCGAGCGCGAAGAGCCTCTTCTTCGGCGGCGTCCTTCACCGCTTCCCGGCGCTGCGAGCCGGCTTCCTGGAAGGCGGGGTTGCCTGGGCGGTGCAGCTTCTGGTGGGACTCGTCGAGCACTACAAGAAGCGCGGCCCCAATGGCCTGAAGGACCTCGATCCGAGCGGGATCGACGGGGCCGTCTACGACCAGCTGCTCGCCGAGCACGGCAGCTCGCTGAATCCGACGGCGGGCTTCGGCGGAATGTTCTCGAAGCTGCTCTCGACCCCGGAAGTGGTGAACGACTTCGAGGCCGCCGGTATCGAGAGCGCCGACGACATCTGCCGGCAGATCACGTCTCAGTGTTTCTTCGGCTGTGAGGCCGATGACCCCCTCGCCGGCGTGGCCTACGACACGATCCGCCTGCCCGGGAGCGATCCCATTCTTCCGATCTTCTCGTCTGACATCGGCCACTGGGACGTGGCCCACATGAACGAAGTGCTCCCCGAAGCTCACGAGCACCTCGAGCGCGGGTGGATGAATCGCGATCAGTTCCGAGGCTTCGTCTGCGACAACGCAGTGCGCATGTACACCGACGCAAACCCCGACTTCTTCAAAGGTACGCTCGTCGAGACCTACGCGTCCCAGAGCAGGGACTCGCGCGCCTGACTGGCGGACCGGAGGCTCCTCGTGCACATCACGATGGTGAAGAAGCGGCTCGCGAACGGCGACACCTGTGAGAAGTGCGCGCAGGCCGAAGAGATGCTGCGACGGCGCGGGTACTGGGATGGGATCGACGAGGTCGTATGGGCGATCGAAGGCGACGACTCTTCGCCGGGCGCCCAGCTCGGGAAGCAGCACGGGGTCGAGATCGCGCCCTTCTTTCTCCTGCGCGACGACGACGCCTCCGTCCGGGTCGTGAAGAGCGCGCTCCAGCTGGCGCAAATGGCCTTCGCACGGGAGCCCGCCGCGGAGAAGGCGCCGTCGGCCGTCGCCCTCGACTGCCCCGCCCTCGACCGACAGTTCGCCAACGCAGAGCCGCAGGCGATCCTCCGCTTCGCTCTCGAACGCTTTGGAAACCGCTGCGCCCTCGCCTTCTCCGGCGCCGAGGGCGTCGTCCTGATCGACATGGCGACCCAGCTCGGGCTGCCGTTCCGGGTCTTCACCGTCGACAGCGGCCGACTCCACGACGAGACCTACGCCTACCTCGACGACGTCCAGCACCGCTTCGGCGTGAGCGTGCGCGCCTGGCTGCCGGACGCGGAAGACCTCGGAGCGCTCCTCGCGAAGAAGGGGCCGAACAGCTTCTACCGCGACGGTCACGCGGAGTGTTGTGAGATCCGCCGCACCGCACCACTGCGCCGCGCTCTGCTCGAATGCGAAGCCTGGGTTACATCCGATCGCCGGGACGTCAGCGAGGAGGGCGCATCTCTGCCGACGATCCGCGAGGACCCGACCTTTCGGGGCGCCGCTGACGTGCTGATCCAGGTGAACCCCCTGGCCGCCTGGAGCCGGGCGCGCGTGTGGCGGTACATCAGCGAGCACGGCGTTCCCTACAACGAGCTTCACGACCAGGGATACGTGGACATCGGCTGTCGCCCGTGCGTCCGCCCGATGGGTGGCATCCACGGGAAGCGCGAAACGCGCTGGTGGTGGGAGAAGCGCGAGCCTCCCGGCGACCTCCACGAGTCGGGCGACGGAATCTGACGACGAAGACCGATCGAGGCAGTTGCTCCAGGGGACGCAGAAACCTCGCGTTCGGGCCCGTCTGCCCCGCTCAGCCTTCAGCCGGCGGAATCGCGGTGCCGGATTCCAGCAGGGCCTCGATCTGCGCTGCCGTGTAGCCGAGCTCCGCGAGGATCTCGCGCGTGTGCTGCCACAGCGTGGCGGGCGGACCGCCGGCGCGGGAGGGCGTGTCGGAGAAGTCGATGCCGATGCCGAACATGTCGATCGTGCCGAGTACGGGATTCCCCTCGCAGCGCACCGTCCAGCCCCGCTCCGCGAGCTCAGGGTCGTCGAAGAGCTCGCGGGAAAACGTGTCCGACGAGATCTCGCTCGGGACGCCGGCTTCGTCGAGCCGCGCGAACCACACTTCGGCGGTCTCCTTTCGGAGCCTCTCGCCCAACACCCTCGCGAGCTCGACGTCGTTCTCGCGGCGGGACCCGGCGTCCGCGAACCGCTCATCGCTCGGGAGGTCCGGTAGCACTTCGGTGAGCGCCTTCCAGTGTTCGTCCGTCACGACGGCGACACAGAGCCAACCCTCCGCGCACTCGTACAGTCGGTAGAGCGCGCTGAGCCCCAGCTGCTCTGCGTCGAGCGTCGGGCGGTCGAAGCCGGTCCCCTCCGGAGTCGTGTAGACACGGGAATTGTTGAACAGCGCGGCGTTCAAGATGGACGCGTCGACGGCCTGGCCGCTGCCGGTCGTCTCTCGGGCGAGCAGCGCCTGCACCACGCCGATCGCCGCGAGGAAGCCGTTGCCGATGTCACCGTTGGACGTGGCTCCAAACCACGGGCGCCCGCCATTCCAGCAGCCGCCGTCCTCCCACAGCGTTCCGCCGAGGGCGTTGCCGGTCTGGTCGTTGCCGGGGAGCAGCGAACGCGGCCCGTCTTCGAACCCCCGCGTGTGACAGAAGACGACGCGCGGATTGATCCTCTTCAGCGACGCGTAGTCGAGGCCGAGCTTCGCCGCGGCCTGGGGGCGCATGTTGTGCACCACCACGTCGGCAGCCTCGATGAGCCTGCCGACCACCTCTTTGCCCTCAGGCGTCTTTGCGTCGAGCCCCAGGCAGCGCTTGCTGCGGTTGACGCCGATCGCCATGTGGCTCGGCATCCAGAACGACTGGCGCCGCGGATCGACCTTCACGACATCGGCGCCGAGGTCGGCGAGGAGCTGCGAGCTCCAGGGGCCGGCGACCGCGAGGCCGAAGTCGACGACGCGGATGCCGTCGAGGGGGCCGCGCGGGAGCGATCCGCTGGACGCCGCCGCTGACTGCGGGCGGAGACTGGCCGCCTCGGCGCGGACAGCGTCGGTGTGTTCGCCCGGGGACGGCGCCGGACCTTTGATCTCGGGCTCGTAGTCGTCCAGGCGGTAGAGGATGCCGGCCTGATGCAGCCGACCGAACTCCGGGTCGTCGACCACCGCGACGCTGCCCTCGGCCAGCAGCGCCGGATCGCAGAGCGCCTCCTCCGGCGTCCGCACCGGTTGAACCGACACGGCGCCCGACTCGGCGGCAATGCGCGTCCACTCGTCGACGCCATACTTCGCGAAGATCGGCGCGATGCGCTCGAGTGCGTGCA
>SPKZ01001295.1_pt1 | contig 14212 bp, 8 predicted proteins | sample 2456571 | NCBI WGS metagenome assembly SPKZ01 (sample SAMN11192286, study PRJNA482655) | marine metagenome | biome: ENVO:00000447; feature: ENVO:00000244|ENVO:00000211|ENVO:00000569|ENVO:00002023; material: ENVO:00002151; isolation source: ocean water from marine abyssalpelagic zone ...
CACAGTCGCCGGAGTTCCTAGTCTGGGCGGTTAGGGACCCTCTGGATGCTCCACTGCAGCGTATTCAAATGGTCAAGGGTTGGATTGATGATGTGGGTCAGACACATGAAAAGGTGGTCGATATCGCCTGCGCTGACGGCCTGCAAGTTGATCCGACCACCGGCCGCTGCCCTGATAATGGCGCCAGCGTAGATTTGTCCACCTGCCAGTACAGTGCTGGCTCAGGTGCTAATGAATTGAAAACCCTTTGGCGCGACCCGGATTACGATCAGAATCAAAGTGCTTTTTACTATGTGCGCGTGTTAATGAACCCGACCTGTCGCTGGTCAAGCTTTGATGCGATTCGCCTGGGCAGAGAACCTCCCCAGTGTGTGCCTGCAACTATTCAGGAAAGAGTCTGGTCTTCGCCGATTTGGTCAGGCGATTAACCCTGAGTTTAAAGAGATAATATTTTGTCCAGAAAAAACCGAATACTGCTTGGCATTCTACTGTGTGCTGTCGTAGTTACCTCAATCTATAGACATTGGTCTGAAGTGTCCATCGCTGAGATGGGTCTGCAAGAGGTAGCAAACGCGGATGCTCAATTTTGGTTGATGCAGGGCGCTCCAAACCATCGCTTGATTCCTTGCACGGTTTATTACCAGTTTGACACCCCTTTAAATGAATCACTGGTTCGAGCCCGTCTAAACGACCTCGCCTCGTCCTATGCAATGTTCCATCGCAATGTAGTTGAACTTGATGGGCTTCCCTACTGGCAAACAGCTGATGTGGATTGGGGTGAAAACTTTCGGGTTCTCGCCCCAGGCGAGGACATTGAGTTGGTCAGGAAACGCGCTGAGATAGAGGTATCTAAAGCAGCTGAGTTGCGAGATGGCCTGCCACTTTTTCGGGCTTACCTCTCTTCTGATCGAAAGCAACTCGTGTTTGTGTGGCATCACGTTATATCTGATCTAGAGGGTATGTTTAATAAGCATGCTAAACATCTGTTCCAGGAAGGAGGGGAGCGTACGCAGTTTGGCTACCAGACAGATAAAGGCACAAGCGCGGACAGTAATGAGAAATTTTCCGTCTCTAAAACACGCCTTCTGGATATCCTGAAAGATTCAGAAAGGCCGATCGGGTTTACTGAGGTCAGCTATGATGTAAGCAAAATAGTATTACCAATAGAAGACAAATCCTTGTATGCATTAGGCCAGCAAGCGGCCCTGCCGATGAGTGACATCTTTTCGTTTATCGCGCTTCGTACTGTAACGCGCTATGAAGAGTCGCTTTTAGGTGGCGACAGACCCGGAAGGCCAATTCGACCAATGTCGAGTCCGATAAGTCTTCGATCAAGTTCTTTAGACATGGACGAAGGCAACAATCGAGCGCAAAGACAGTTTCCTTTTCGGTTTCCGCTAGAGAGTGTACCTGACATGTATCAGCGTATTATCAATCTCGAACCGACAGCTGGCTCATACGATACTAACGGCAAGCTAATGAAGCTTGCTCGCAAGCTATCCATTATCGAACCCTTCACACGAAGGATCGGTATGCCAGATTACATTTCCAATTATTTTCCCTTAGCCGATATTCCACTAGCCATAGCTGACTCTAAGTTGGTGGCCCATCGCTTGCGGGTTCCAATGGTTCCCTATGAGCGGACAAAGTTTGCCTGGTCTAATTACAATGGAGAGGTGCAGTTGTATCTTCATACAGACCCTCTGCTTATAGACAAAGATCGTATGCTCGAGGCGTATCATCAGGCCTTTAGAGAAGTGCTCCATTTTTTGGTTGAGGGAGGGGACTTGAGCCACCACCCCATTTGAGTTGTGGAACGGGATCGAAGCGACGTGTGGTAATGAATTAAAAACCCTTTGGCGCGACCCGGATTACGCCACTGATCAAAGGGCTTTCTACTACGTGCGAGTGCTGATGAATCCTACTTGTCGCTGGTCCAGCTTTGACGCTATTCGCCTTGGCAGAGAACCTGGCGCGAGTGTACCGGCCACGATACAAGAAAGGGCCTGGTCTTCCCCGATTTGGTCAAGCTACTAGCCGTTAACTTTTCAGGAAACGTCATCGCAACTTGAGCACTGTAGATGCCGTGACATTGGATGTCGGGCACAAAGACACTAGAGAGAAAAATGAAATCAAGATCACTAAAAGTTCTGATTGCCCTGGTAGTGGCCTTAGCCGTAGCGGGTGGCAGTTACTTGCAGATCAACTTTAATAAAGACTGGCGAAAACAATATGCCTACACCCAAGGTGTGCAGGCACTGATTTACGCGTTTCCCTACCATCTGAACACAGTGCTGCGCTACAAGTGGAGTCAGCCTGAAGCGCCAGAGGGTCAGCAAGTGCCGGTGGACGCGGTAAACAAGTTTTGGCATGCGACGTTTGTCGATCCCAAAAATTATCGTGACGGCGGCGCCCCGAATGCCGATACGCTCTACTCACCAGCCTGGATATACGCCAAAGAACAGCCGATCATTATTACGGTCCCGGAGATTCCGGGTGATCGATATTTTGCAATTGAACTGGCGGGTTTTGATTCAGACAACTTTGCGTATATCAGCAAGCGGCTCCACGGCAATGGTGGTGGAAACTACGCCATCGTGCCGCCGAATTGGCAGGGAGACTTACCTGAAGATGTGGAGTTTGTAGCTCATAATCCGACGCCCTGGTTTTATGCCATGGCCAGAATTTATGCTGACTTCCATGACCCCAATGACCAGGCAGAGGTAGCGGCGATTCAATCAAAGATGCAGATTGTGGGCTTGAGTGACTGGGGTAAAAAAGATCCACCCAGGCCTGCGCACCCGCCTGTTCCTGATGTCGGCGATCTGAGCGAGGTGCTACTTGAATCCGATGTGGTCAGTTACCTTAAAAGAATGGTGATATCTGATCCAATGTCTTTCTGGAATAACGTTAATCGCGCGATGACCATCAATGGTGTACCGGAGCGTGATCAGCGCTATTTGAAAGATTGGGCCGCCTTACATATTGGGCCGGACCAAGATGTATCCCAGGCTGAGGACAATGAACAAGCCGGCTTAGCCAGGGCTGTGCTCGATGGCATCATGATCATGCGCGCCCATACCACCTCTGAAGAGAACAAGGTCAACGGTTGGGGTGTGCCTCCAGTAGGTTTCGGGCGCTCAGGGATTCACGGTAATTTTTATATCCGCGGAGCCATTCAGTCGATGCGGGGCATCGTCGCCAATGATGCAGAAGAAGCCATGTATATGGCCAGGGCTACGGATCAGAACGGCGACAGCATTACCAGCGAGCATACTTACGAACTCCACTTCCCGCCGGGACAAACCCCACCCGCCAAATATTTCTGGTCGCTGACGGTTTACGATCAGGAAGCCAATCTGATGCTCAACGACTATGACCGCTATGCCATCAGCGGTAACGCAGATGACTTGATCTACGAAGACGATGGCAGCCTGCGGATTCTGATCGGTGGCGAGCCTCCTGAGGGTATGGTTGGCAACTGGTTGCCGGCGGGAGAGTCTTTCACTCGAGTTACGTTGAGAGTATATGGCCCCGAGAAAGCAATGACTGAGCGAGCCTGGAAGCCGCCTCAGTTGAAAAAGATTTAGCGTATTAACAGCAAAAGAGAGCAGGTCATTATGAGGCGTGTAATAGTCACCGGCGCGGCAAGTGGCCTGGGCCGTGCGATTGCGCTTAGGTTCGCCAGGGAAGGAGCGGACATCTGTATCGCCGATGTCGACATGGTTGGTGCAAAAGAGACTCAAGCATTAGTTGAATCTGAGGGTTCAGAAGCCTGGATATTCTCGCTGGATGTGAGAGTGCCGGAGCAGTGGCATCTATTGAGAACAGAGGTTCAGGCCCGATGGGGCGGGCTTGATGTGCTGGTCAACAATGCTGGCGTTGGTGCCGGCGATAGAATTGACCAAGGGCACTGGGAGGACTGGGAATGGATTCTCGACATCAACCTGAAAGGCGTGGTGCTAGGTTGCAGGACATTCACTGGAATGATGAAGGCCCAGAGTAGTGGCCAGATACTGAATACCGCGTCACTGGCTGGCCTCATGAATCTGCCTGGCATGGCCTCATACAATGTCACCAAGGCAGCCGTTGTGTCGCTCAGTGAGACGATTCACTATGAACTCATGCCCTACGGCATCGCGGTTACCGTACTGTGTCCGAGCTTCTTCAAAACGAATCTGGGCAGTTCACTGCGCACCACTGACCCGACTTCCAAACAACGGCTGGCTGAATTATTTGAGGCCTCAGAGTTGGATGCCGATCAGGTGGCGGATATTGCTTACCAGTCAATGCAAAGTAATCAGTTGATTTGCAACCCCCACAAGCTGGGTAAGCGCGCATATTTCGTAAAACGTTATTTGCCCTGGCTCTTTTCTTTTGCGATGCGTAAGGCGGCTAAAGAAACAAAGAGGGGTGACCGGGAGCTGGCATCCGTCAAAGGGATGCAATAGGCCACTAAACTCCGTGAGAAAACTATGAATAAGTACAAGAAGGCACCGGGTATGTGGGCAAGCGATAATCGAATCGGCCGGGTGCATAATGTTCTGGTGGCGACTATCGCTACGATTGTGGCCGCCTGCTCGGGCGAGACGCTGGAGCAGACGAATGATGTGTTCCCCGCTGCAGCCGATGTTTTGCAAGACCCGGATGTGATTTCAGAGACCGCCGAGATTGATGCGGTAATCGCCGAAACGGCAGCAACCGGTAACCTGTCTGCGGCTATTTTCGATACCGAGACAGAGCTGTTACTTCGTGAAGGCGGCACACCCTCAGTCTGGAAGAAACCGGACGAAGCAGGCAGCGCTGAGGTGGGTGGCGATACGCTCCCTGTGGAACGCAAGGCGTGGTTTGGCGACCTTCACGTTCATACAACCCTGTCGTTTGACGGCCACTCCATGGGCACCTTGGCGGGCCCTGGCGATGCCTACCGTTTCGCACGCGGCGAGCCGGTCAGGAACCCCGGTGGCTTTGATATGCAGTTATCCCGTCCGCTTGACTTCTATGCGGTGACTGACCATGGGATGTACCTCGGGGTCTTTGAGGCAGCATCGGACACCTCCACGGAATTTTCACAGACGCGGTTCGCCCAGCCCTACCACGACTTTAACGCTCCGGAAAAAAGTGGCACAGACGTCTTTAGTACGATCAGACGTCTATTGGCCTTCTCCACATTCCTGCCCAACGCCACGGCGATGATCCGCGATGGCAGCCTGGACAGGGATCAGACCCTGGGAGTGATTCGCGGTGCGTGGAGCGACACCGTAGAGGCCGCAGATCAGTTCAATGATCCCGGTGCGTTCACCACATTTGTCGGCTACGAGTACACAACATCCTCGGCTGATATGGGCAACCTGCACCGCAACGTAATCTTCGCGGGTAGTGACCGACTGCCGCGGGAACCATTTTCCCGTTTCCACTCCACCAACCCGGAGGACCTCTGGCAGTGGATGGATGAACTGCGCGATAAAGGCGTAGAGAGCCTGGCGATTCCCCACAACTCTAATGCGTCGAACGGCCAGATGTTCAAACTGGTCGACTGGGCTGGCGATCCGCTGGGTGATGACTATGCGAGACAGCGTATCCGCAATGAGCCGATCGTCGAAATCACCCAGATCAAGGGGACCTCGGAAACGCACCCAGCGCTTTCCAGCCGTGATGAGCTGGCGGGGTTCGAGATTATGCCTTATCGCATCGCCACCAACGCACTGAGCCAGGTGGAGGGTTCCTATGCGCGTGAAGCGCTCCGCAGAGGGCTTGCCCTGGAACAGCAGGGCATGACCAATCCCTACCAATTTGGCTTTATCGGTTCCAGTGACACGCACTCGGCGGCAAGCCAGCCTGACGAGGAAACCTATGTTTCAAAGCTGAGCCTGCTTTCGAGCCAGCCACAGCAGCGTGGTTCGGTACCCTTGACGGGCCTGAGGAGTGAGTTTGCACACTACCTTACTCGGGCTACCTGGCCGTTTTATCCCACGCCTCAGGGCAAGGGGTTGTATACGCGTATTAACGGTGACTTGTACTCCCGCGGCTCCAATCCACTGTATGGCGCCTCTGGACTGGCAGCGGCCTGGGCCGAGGAGAATACCCGGCAGTCGATCTATGAGGCCTTCCGGCGGCGGGAAGTGTTTGCGACCTCAGGACCGCGCATCTCTTTGAAATTTTTCGCGGGTTACGGATTTGAAGACAGCATGCTGACGAGCGCAGACGGAAGCCGGCGCGCATACGCCATGGGTATAAGTATGGGAGGAGAACTGCTGGCTGAGAATGAAGGACGAGAGCCGGGCTTCATCGTGATGGCCGCAGCAGACCCCGAGAGCGCGCCCTTGCAGCGCGTGCAGGTCATTAAGGGCTGGGTTGATGCCGAGGGCAATACCCACGAAGAGGTGGTCGACGTCGCCTGTGCCGGGGGCGCGGCGGTTGACCCAGCGACGAAACGTTGCCCAGACAATGGGGCTCGAGTCGATGTCTCCGATTGTTCGATCAATCCCGAGACCGGTTCGAATCAACTGGTTACCTTGTGGCGCGACCCGGAGTTCGATCCATCACAGCGCGCGTTCTACTATGCGCGGGCGATTGAGAACCCGACCTGTCGTTGGTCTACCTGGGATGCAATCCGTGCAGGTGTTGCGCCAAGGCCAGATTTGGCCAGAACGCTACAAGAGCGTGCCTGGTCTTCGCCTATCTGGATCGATCCGAAGATTTGATCACCAGAAGGCGAGGCCTTTTTCTATTAGGCCAAATGCTTAACCTGGCTGAGGAAGCGCTGGGATAATCTGGGCGAAACCGACTAAGCGCGTCTCGATAATGTCTTGTTCGGGACCGCCTGTGGGGCGCTGTTTACAGAATAAGGCGGGGCGTTGACGTGGCCACGGCCAGCGTCAATTGTCCGGAAATGATACAAAGAAGTGCGACGCGCCGGATACACTGGGCAACATAACGCTAATAACTGTGTATCGGAGTTTCTACCATGAAGTCCAAGCATCGCTGCAATCATCGAAGCACCTCCCTCGCCTCAGCCATCGCTATAGCGCTACTTGGCAGTAGCGATCTTGCCCAGGCTCAGCAACTTGTTTTGGAGGAGGTCATCGTGACGGCCCAGAGACGGGCAGAGAGCCTGCAGGACGTGCCGATTTCCATCACCGCCGTTAGTGGCGAGAGAATCGACGACCTCAATATCACTGGCTTGGAAGAACTTACCCAATACACGCCCAATGTCACCATCAATAACGGCGCCGGAACGCCTAACCTGTTTATCCGTGGTGTTGGTTCCGGGACCAATGCAGGCTTCGAGCAGTCCGTGGGACTGTATATCGACGGCATTTACTCCGGACGAGGTGCATTGGCCGCCGTGCCGAACAGCATGGACCTGGAGCGTGTGGAAATACTCAAAGGGCCCCAGGGTATCCTCTTCGGCAAGAACACCATTGCTGGCGCCATTAACATCACAACGGCCAAGCCCACCGAAGAATTCGAAGGTTCGGTAGGGGTATTGTACGAACCTGATCACGGTGAAGAGCAATACAACCTGATGCTCTCTGGCCCGCTGACCGACGACCTGTCAGGCCGCCTGGCGATTCGTCACGAGAAGATGGACGGCTGGTACGAGAATGTTGTGACCGGTGCTGAAGGGCGTAATGATGAGATCTGGTATGGCCGTGCCAGTCTTGCCTGGTTGCCGACAGAGACACTGGATATTTATGTCAAATACGAGCGTGGTGACTTTGACCGCCAGAGCAGGCCCGTCTATGTGTATCAATCAGATTTCGCTGGCCAGGAAAATGACTTCGGCACCGTACCGTTTCCCCAAGTTGGGGACCCGGATAAAGGTGCTGGGGATGTGGACGGCGCCCTTGATACGCAAACCGATGTGTTTGCCGTGACTGTAGACTGGGATCTGGAATTCGCTACGTTTACCTCGATATCAGCCTATTCATACTACGAATCGGACGATGCCCCTGCCAACACAGACGTGGCAGCGACACAGGCGTTCTCGCGCGCCACATACGAGGAATACACACAGTACAGTCAGGAAATACGCTTTGTCTCACCCGGCGGAGAAACCATCGACTGGATTGCCGGCGCCTACTACCAGCAAGGCGAGTTGGATATCAGCAGGCAAACATTCAACCTCGACTTCGCCCAGTTGGGGCCGATCGGTGCGGTTCCCCTTTACGCCGCTGAAGCCGGTGAGCCCAGCACCTTTGATCAGGAATCTGATAGCTGGGCGATATTTGGCCAGGGCACCTGGAATGCCACCGATACACTGCGATTTACACTGGGCTTGCGCTATAACGAGGAAACCAAGGACTTGGACAAGGTGTTCGTTTCCGATGGCCTGCAGTTCAGGTTTGGGGACGGTTTCCTCTTCGCCAATCCTCTTAACGGGCAATTAGTCGCAGATCTTCGGCAGCATTCGTTTACTGACCTGAGTCGCGACGAAGACCAGTGGACCTACTCTGCGAACGTGCAGTGGGATGTCCTGCAGGACACCATGCTCTACGCCAGCTTCAGTACTGGCTTCAAGGGAGGAGGCTTCGATGAGGCCTACAGTAATGAAGGGGAGGAGATTCGCCTGGCCAACCCATTCACTGGTGAGCTGACCGGCGAATCAGTACCGGGTGCCGATCCATCGATACTCGAGTATGAGGACGAAGAAGTACTCGCCTACGAAGTCGGTGCGAAGATGCGTCTGCTGGATGGCGCAGCAGAGTTGAACCTTGCTGTGTTCAGGATGGAGTATGACAACCTGCAGACAAGCTCCCTGGTGGGTGATGTGTTCCGCGTGGGTAATGCCGGTGAGTCGATCAGCCAGGGCGTGGAGATTGACGGCCGCTGGCAGGTGACACAAGGTCTGTCTTTCGGTGGCGCGCTGGCCTACCTAGATGCCTATTACGAAGACTTTACAGGCGCCACCTGTACTGTCCCTCAAGCTACTGATCCAGTGAACAATCCCGGCTGTCTGCGCGAAGATGGCACCAATATCGCACCGGGAGAATCGGGTGGCCAGGACTTGAGTGGGGAGACCTTAACGTATGCACCTAAATGGAGTGCAACATTCGACGCACGTTTCATTGCGCCGTTGGGGGCGGACCTCGCGCTAGTGACCAACCTGATTGTTAATTACGAAGATGAGTTCTACTCGGCACTGGACTTGGACCCGAACACCAAACACGACGATGCAACCATCGTGAATGCGAGTATCGCGTTGACAGGCGCAGATCGTGATTGGTCTGTAGCTTTGATCGGTAAAAACCTGGCCGACGAGGAGACAAGCATCTGGAATCAGGACGTGCCTATCTCTGCCTCAAACAGCTACTTCGCCCTGCCGAATCGGCCGCGTTCTATTGCGGTGCAGGCGAGGTACAATTTCTGAGTCAAATGGCGGGTTGAGCGGGATCTGGATGAAGAGCGCAATGCCATACCATCCCGCTCTCCACTACCTGGGCACAGAAGTAAACCCAGATATCCAGTTGTGATTGGACGCCTTGGTACCCACTTAATCTATCGCACCGCCTCGTAAACTGAGTGGCCCCAGCCTGTCAGCACATCATCCTGGAAAACCAGTGGCGTTGTTTCGTCGCGGGTGGTCTCGCCATCTGAGTGTTTGTGGGTGGTGCGATAGAACAGAACCCGAACTTCTTCGCCGTTATCGGTGTTAAAGGCTTCGGAGTCGTCTGGCGCCCCCAGGCGAGCGATCACTGCCTCGCGCTCCATGCCGATATCCAGGCGACTGATGGCTTCCCGGTTGTCACGCTGAGTGTCCCACCAGTCCTCCTTGCTGACGTGTTTGCCGTCGATGAAGACGCAACCTGTTGCTAACAGTGACAGAGACGCGACTAGGCAAAGGCGATAAAAAACGTTCAAAACTACTTCCTCGTTTGCAGTGACTTAGGGGTCAGGCCATGCATGGCCAACAGGGAAGTATGATTCTTGGAACTGGCTTTCAGAGCAATGCCGTGCACCGCCATCTGTCGCGTTATTGGCGCGCTTTAACGCAATAGGGGAGGCAATCGTGTTGTAGCCTCTCTTGCTCCCCATTTCAGCACTTGGCTGCCTCCTTTGCAGGTCTGTATTGCAGGTGAGGTTTCAGCGTCCTTTCGCCAGCGGGTGCTCATGCTCGCTCCGCCGCGTCATACCTATGAGCACAATTGCCGCCACACAGCCGGCCACCAGAAGGATAAAGCCTCCATCCCAGCCATAGGCATCGACCGTGAAGCCAATAGCGATGTTTGCGACGACGGCGCCGCCGAGGTAGCCGAACAGCCCGGTGAGGCCTGCTGCCGTGCCCGCAGCTTTCTTGGGCACCAGTTCCAGAGCGTGCAGGCCGATCAACATCACCGGGCCGTAAATGAGGAAGCCGATGGCGACAAGCGCGGCCATGTCCACGTCGGGATTACCGGGGGGATTCAACCAGTACACGACGACGGCAATAAGCACCAAGCTCATGAACAGCATGCCAGCCGGCGCGCGTCGGCCGCGGAACCACCGGTCGCTGATGTAGCCGCATAGCAACGTGCCAGGAATACCGGCCCACTCATACAGGAAGTAGGCCCAGGAGCTTTGGTCTACGGTGAAGCCTTTTGCCTCGCTCAAGTAAGTCGGTGCCCAGTCCAACACGCCGTAGCGAATCAGGTAAACGAAAGCATTTGCCACTGCAATAAACCACAGCAGACGGTTGTTGAGCACATGTTGTAGAAAGATTTCCCGGGCGCTGAACTCTTGCTCATGCCTGGCTTCGTAGTCATGGGGGTAGTCATCGCGATAAGCCTCAATGGTGGGCAGGCCGCATGATTGCGGTGTGTCGCGCAGCAACAGGAAAGCAATGAATGCCACGCCCGTGGCCGCCGCAGCCGGTACGTAGAACGCGCTGTGCCATTCATTGAACCAACCCATTCCGAGCACGAAGAGGGGGCCTATTAGTCCCCCACCAATGTTGTGGGCCACGTTCCAGACAGACACCACCCTCCCGCGCTCATTGCCTGAGTACCAGTGCACCATGGTGCGGCCGCAGGCCGGCCAGCCCATGCCCTGTACCCAGCCATTGAGGAAAAGGAGGATGAACATAATGGCAACGCTGCTGGTTGCCCAAGGCTGGAAACCGAAGAGGAACATGATGCCCGCGGACATTAGCAACCCCGCGGGGAGGAAGAAGCGTGGGTTGCTGCGGTCTGACACACTACCCATCAGGAATTTGCTGAGACCGTAGGCAATCGAGACTGCCGACATGGCAATGCCCAGTTCACCCCGGCTGTAACCTTCCTCCTCAATGAGGAAGGGCACGGCCAATGAGACGTTTTTGCGTACCAGGTAGTACCCGGCGTAGCCGATGAAAATGCCAGCGAATACCTGCCAGCGCAGTCGCTTGTAATCGGCATCTACCCGATCGTCAGATCGAGTGTCACGGTGTGCCGCGGGCTTGAAGATTCCATACATGGGGCAGGCGTATCCCTGTTCTTATTATTTAACGAGAGCAAACAGCGTATAAGTTAGCCCAGATCTGTGAGTGTAGGACAGATCTACCGGGCAGAGGTTACGGACTTGCCAGCTTGACAAGCGGCGGTGCGGCGCGGATAACCATCGGTTAGCGTTTCACTACAACCAAGAATGGAATCTGTCTCACTATGCGCAATTCGATTGTCCTGATACTTCTCTTGTTGCTCGCACCCAACGCACTGGCCGACGTTACGGTGCGATCTCCCCACGCCGCCACAGCGCTGGAGATCTATCGCCACATCGTGGAACTGGACACCTCAAAAACGCGCGACAACACATTGCCCGTAGCGCAGTACCTCGCAGATAAACTCATTGCTGGTGGGATGCCGAAAGAAGACGTAGAGGTGATTACCCACAGTCGCTTTGCGACTCTAGCCGCGCCGAAAGGTGAGTTTGCTTCTCTGGTGGCGCGGTACCGCGGTGATGGTTCGCTCAATAAGCCCCCCATCCTGTTGCTGGCCCACATGGACGTGGTCGAAGCACTGGCCGAGGATTGGGAGCGGCCTCCGTTTGAGCTTACCGAAGATGACACCAACTTCTACGCACGCGGCACCATTGATAACAAGTTCGGTGTTGCCCAACTCACCGCCACCTTCATTCGACTGCAGCGTGAGGGTTTTGTGCCGGGGCGTGACCTGATCCTCGTTTTTAGCGGTGATGAGGAGAGTGGCATGACAACTACACGCCACCTCGCTTATGAGCGCCCCGATCTGGCCGAAGCCGAGTTTGCTCTCAATTCTGATGCTGGCGGCGGCGATCTTGAACCCGATGGCACCCCGGTGGTTTATGCAGTGCAGGCGGCTGAGAAAACGTATGTGACTTGGGAAATGACGGTGACCAACCCAGGTGGTCACAGTTCCAGGCCAAGACCCGACAATGCCATTTATGATTTAGCCGGCGCCATTACCAAGATTCAGGAACACCGTTTCCCGGTGCGCTGGAGCGAAATGACCCTGGCGTACTTTCAGGAGACCGGCAATAAAATTGGCGGTGAGCTGGGTGATGCAATGCTGCGCTTTGCTTACGACCCGACCGATACCGAGGCCTCTGATCGCTTGGCCCTGGAGTCTTCCTATATTGGAACCACTCGAACCACCTGCGTTGTCACGATGCTAAGGGCCGGCCACGCGGAGAACGCGCTGCCACAATCTGCTACCGCCACGGTGAACTGCAGGGTTTTTCCGGGCGTGCCCGTGAGCGACATAGAAGCTACGCTGAGGGAAGTTGTGGGTAACGATGCTATCCAGTTCGAGCAGTTGGCCGAGGCCACTGAAAGTCCGATTTCAGAGCTGCGCGAAGATGTGCTCGCGGCACTCAGGCAAGCCGTCGACAGCCGTTATCCGGGGCTGAAAATCATTCCGTACATGGAGTCGGGAGGCACTGACGGGATGCACTTCCGCAAAGCGGGCATTCCCACCTGGGGTATCAGCGGCGTTTTCATGAACCCGGATGAAATGTTTGCACACGGGCTGAACGAGCGCGTGCCCAAGGCCGCCTTTTACGGCGCGCTTGATCACTGGTCGATCATTATCAAAGCGCTTGCATCGCCGGCAAGCTAGCAGCCAGAGGGGGCAGGATGGCGATACGTCTGTCCGAGGCACTTAGCCCCGTCCTGCGGCTAGCACTGCGTTTAGTTTGCACATTACACTCGAGCCTCATCTAACTATCAGGAATCCAGCGATGCGTATTCTCCTATCATTACTCTTTCTGGTTTTTGGGGCGTCAGTTGCCTCAGCCGACGATGAAAAAACACCCCTGAGTGCCGAAGTCTTATGGAAGCTGGAGCGCGCCGGCGCCCCGGTGGTATCGCCCGATGGCACGATGGTAGTGGTGCCACTGACCACCTACGACGAGGACAACGAATCCGAGACACGACTGTGGTTGTTGGCCAACGATGACAGCGGTGCGCAACGTCCAATTACGGCAGAAGGCTTTGCAGCGTCTTCGCCGGTGTTTTCCCCCTCGGGCGCTCAACTGGCGTTTATCAGCAAGCGTAATGAAGACGAAGCGGGTCAAATTTACTTGTTGCCCACCATGGGGCCGGGCGAAGCCAGCAAGCTCACCGATGTGCCAACCGGGGTCAGCGGCCTGCGCTGGGAGGGGGAGTATCTCTACTTCATTTCCAGTGTATGGCCCGAGCACAGTTGGGAAGAGATGGCGGATCGGCTGAAAGCCGAGGAAGAGGACCACATCTCTGCGTTCGCCTGGAGCGAGATGCCGTATTCCTTCTTCGATCACTACTTGAACGAAAACCGCAAAAACCACCTGTTTCGTATTCCGGCGGCCGGCGGTGACGTAGAACCCGTCACAGAACCGCTGGGGATGGCGCTGATGCCTGCGGGCACCGGAGCAGGGGATTACGACGTATCTCCCGACGGCAAGCACCTGGCCTTTGTCACTACCAATACGCCGGGTGCCGTATACAGCAACGGCGATGTTTTTCTGGTTGAGCTGGGGAAAAAGAAAGCACGTAACCTCACGTCCGATAACCCCGCTAACGACTATGGTCCCATGTTCTCCCCAGATGGGAAGCAGCTGGCGTTCGCGCGACAGCGCATTGCCGGTTTCTATGGCGATCAGGCCAAACTGATGACCTACTCCATGGCAAGCGGTGACACGCAAATGCACCACGAGGACTGGGACTACGGCGTGAGTGGCCTGGTTTGGACCCCCGATAGCAGCGGTTTCTATGGCGCCATTGATGACAAGGCAACCCGTC
>SPKZ01022951.1_pt1 | contig 14182 bp, 20 predicted proteins | sample 2456571 | NCBI WGS metagenome assembly SPKZ01 (sample SAMN11192286, study PRJNA482655) | marine metagenome | biome: ENVO:00000447; feature: ENVO:00000244|ENVO:00000211|ENVO:00000569|ENVO:00002023; material: ENVO:00002151; isolation source: ocean water from marine abyssalpelagic zone ...
TATATGGTTTTTCTCATACAGATATGAGGAATACCATCTTCAAGAAATTCATCTGAACTTTCTACAAAACCAAAACCTTGATAAAACTTTTTAAGATAACATTGTGCGTCAATAGTTATTGTTTTGTTTTTATACGTTTTTTTTATATACTGTATTGCATTGTTGACAATTAATTTTGCATACCCTTTTCCTCTGCCTTTTTGCGTGACTAAAACTCTTCCAAAAGATATTTCGCTACTGTCTACTTTTGTTTTTAATATTCTTAAATATGCAATTATTTCTAAATCTTCTTTTAGGATTAGATGAAGTGCAGTTAAATCTTTATTGTCTAAATCCTTGTAAATACAATTTTGTTCCACAATAAACACTTCTTCTCTTACTTGTAAAATTTCATATAATTCAAGCGTTGATAATTCATTAAATTCTTTAATTTCAATGTTCATTTAATAATTTCTCCTCTTTCCTTTTTTTAATTCGAGCCATTCTTCTTCTATATTTTTTCTCATTAAAGATAACATGGATAATAAATGATTTTTGTCTTTTTGACTTAATTCTTTTAAAGACATAGAACTGGTATATTCTTCTTCTTTTTTTAAAAAAGAATAAATTTCTTCCGTTTTTTTAGTACAAAAAAGTTTAAATTCTTTTTTATTTTCTTCGCTTTTAGTTTTTTTAATATAACCCATTTCAATCAATTTTTTAATTGCTTTTGAAGTAGTGGTTCTATCAACTTTTAATAAAAAAGCAAGTTTTTCTTGAATGATTCCTGGGTTCTCATAAACTCTAACTAAATATAAATATTGACTTTTTGCAAGATTTATATCTTTAAATTCAATATCGCTAATGGTGGATAAACATCTTGCAATCATTCCAATTTCTCTTAAAACTTCTTTCACTTATGCATCCTTTGTTTTAATAACAGCAATCAAAAGAACATGTGAGAATAATAGACTTTTTATATGTTCTATGAACGTTGCATATATTCTAGCCATTTTTTGTTGAATTTTCTATAATTTTTGTTGAAAATTCAACAAAAATATATTAACTAATCTTTTTTAATTTGTAAATTTATTATTTAGTGCTGCTTTTGTATATCGTTAAAATATACACTAAAGAAAGAGGAGAAGAGGTAATAGTTTATTTTAGGAAAGAGGAAGGGTAATAGTAAACAAAGCTCCTGTGTAGTTTTTATCCTCATAGGTATAACGTTGATTCTTAACGCTGATATGTCCTTGCAATTTATTTTCAATAACTTCTTGTGTCATATACAAACCAATTCCAATGCCGTCTTTATCACCTTTTGTTGTAAAATAGGGTTCAAATACTCTGTTTATTACTTCTTTTTTAATTCCTTTTGCATTGTCTTTAATCGTAATTATGATTTCATCTTCTTTTTTTATAACATCTACAAAAATTAATCTTTTTCCTTTTATTTCGCGCAAAGCATCAATAGCATTGTTTAACAAATTAATCAAAGCTTGTACCAGCTCATTTTCATACGAATTTACTCTAATATCATCAATATTTTTAATCACTGTGATATCTTTTTTATCGTATTTAAAAGAAGTAATATTAAATACTTTCTCAAAAACATCTTTAAAACAAAAAGTACCTTTCATTTTTGTGGGTCTTAAAAAATCACTAAAATCATCAATGGTTTTTGACATATACGTAAGCTGTTCTTTACATTTTTCTACATTATCTTCTATTTCTTTATGATTTAAGTTAATGCAGTTGTCTCTTAAATAATGAATCAATAAAGATACGTTATTTAAAGGCTGTCTCCATTGATGGGCAATATTCCCAATCATTTCACCCATGGCTGATTTTTTTGATTGTTGGGATAAGATAATGTTTTTTCTATGAATTTCATCATTGGCTACTTGCACTTCTTTTTTATTTGTAATATCTTCACAAAGACAAAGATAATATAAAAACACATCTTTATCATCAAATTTTGCACTTATTTTCCATTTTATATAAAAAACACTGGCATCTTTTCTTATGTTTTTTTGCTCAAAAATAAAAGTATTTTTATCTTTATTTTTCGTTTTGATTTTTTTTAAAAAAGCTTCTTCTTCATCTTTCTTTTTTAGAATTTGAAAAATATCTTTTTTTAATTCTTTTGCATCCAAAGCAGCCAAAATACAGAAACATTGACTTACCGCAAAAACTTCTTTTTCTTCATTTATTTGACAAGAAAGTACATTTTCATCAAAATTTGATAAAAGATTCTCTAAGCGTAAATTTAATTTTGATATTTTTTCGTTTTTTTCATCTAAAGCTTTTAAGTTTTCATACGATCTAATTGCCGTTAAAACAGAGGTATGCAAACTAAGTGCATTAAAGTTTGTTTTTTCTTTATAATCATTAATGCCATAATTATGAAGTACATCCATTTGAGTTAATTTACCAGCAACGCCTGTACGTAAAATAACTTGTGTAAAATCATTTTTAAGCTCTTCTCTTAAATACTTAACAACCAATAAACCAGCATCATCCGTTTCCATCACTACATCTAATAAAATAAGCACGATATCGTTATTCTCTTCTAATGTTTTTTTAGCTTCTTTTCCTGAATAGGCATTAAGAATTTCTAAATTTTTATTTTTATAGGTGAAATTATTCAATACAAGTTTACTTAAGGAATGAATGTCTTTTTCATCATCAACCAATAAAATTTTATATGTTTGTTTTAATACTGTAGTTTTAGAGGATTTTTTATCAAAAAAAACCATGTTGAACCTTTTTGTATTAGGATTGAATTATTTAACACACGCAAAAATTAAATGTATATTAATGTTATTATTATAGCTATTTAAAACTAATTTACAAGTATTTAATGGAGATTTAATTAAACTAAGGAAAAGTGGGGATTATTAGTAATAGGATAGATGCTAGGGGATTTTAATCCCTGCTTATGTTTTACTTAAATAAAGAATCTTTAAGCTCATTATATTGTGAGATAAAATTAGTAAACTCTGCAATAAGTTCTTTATTGTACTCATTTTTAGCACCTTGTGAAGCTGCTTTTGAAACGCTACGTATAATATCATCCAAGTTTATTTGATTTGGACCCTTGTTTTCTATAATAAAACTTTTGTTTTCACTTTGATTATTTTTGTCATCCTCTTTACGTTCTATATCACTTTTATCAAGACGTATATTATCTATTATTAAAGAATCAATTGTATTGTTCATTAAATTTTCTATATTATCCTTAATAGCTAAACTACTCCATATCGCAACTTTTGGATCTTTGATATCTTTTATCTTATCATAAAGAACTTCGTTTAATTCATCATTTTTCAAATACTTACTTTGCTCTAATTGCATTTTGAACGCTATTAAATTATCGGCATCATCTTGAAGAAGTTCCGTCATAGAAACAAGCGCATTGCTTAAAATGCTTTCTAAGGTTTCATAATTTTCTTTGACTTCTTCAAAAGGAAGCTCTCGTAATTGCTGTGAAGTATACGTCGTATAGTCAATTTTTTCTTCTTTTATAGAACTTACAAATGCTTTATCATTCTGTATTTTATTTTCATCTATCTCTTCATCTGTGTTTGGCTTTTGTTCATACTTACTCACTTTTATATCATATATATTAAAATCATTCCTGCCTATTTGCATTTGAGTTAAATCTCCCATCTGCTTGTCTACACCTCGATTTATTAGCTTTTTTCTAGCTTCAATTTCAAGGCTGATTAAATCAAACATATCCATATTAGAAGTAATATTATTTGAAAAGTGTGTACTTGAGAAATCCTCTGCTTTTAGACCAGGAGGTGTGATTATATCAAAAGGAGTTTCAGCATGTTTATTTTGATACATAGAAAAAACAGCCTTGTTAATCTCTTCATCCTTAAAATAATCTACTGCTTTAAGTTGTTTTTCGAGATTATGAAGATCATCTATTTCTTTCTCACCTTCTGAAAGTTTCCTTAGCTCTACTTTAGTAACAAGCTCATTCGTAGCACTTACATATTCGTAAGTATGAATAAGGCTTTTATTGCTCGTAACATTTTTATATTGTGTATAGTCTTCATATTCAGACGTATCTTTTAATGCGTCTAAGCGTTGGGCTATTATGTCTTTAATTTCATCATAATTTTCTTTTAATTCTTCATAAGATAAAGCTTTTAACTCTTTAACACTATAGGTAGAATAGTCACCTTCTTTGTATTCTTCTAAAGCATTAATTTCTTTTGTTTCTTCTGTTGCAGAAGACTTAGATATATTATTAAGTCTATTGTTGTGGGTAAAAGAAAGCAATTCTTGAGCTATTAAATTTGTGTTCGTTGAAATATTCACCGCTTATCCTTAAAATAATAGAGTTGAAATTTTCTTGATATTAATAGGAAACTATTATAATTAATACTTTCTTAATATAAGCTAAATAAAAAAATAGTTATTAAAAGAATTTACATTTTATTAAAGGATATTTTGTTTGGAATAAAAGGATATTTGACTTGAGGATCTAATGGCAGACGGTAGGGGATTTTAAGGATACTAATATATAGCACTTGTAATGAAAAATATTGATTCATACCCCTAAACGTACCCTTATTTTAGAATTGATTAAGCCTATTTTTTAGGAATTAGACAATAGTTTTATCCATCTATATCTATTCTCAAAAATTTATAGGCTCACAATAACAGTTACTTACGTTTGACTTTATCATCTTATATCTTAATTTTCATTCTAAGTTTACAAAGATCAAGTTCACATTGATTTAATTTAATGTGCATCTAAAAGTGATAATTGGTTAGCAGAAGATATAAAACCTTTTATTTTTTGTATCATATCATTATATTTCACTACTAATTCTATTTCATTCTCTCTTGCTGTATTTCTTTTCTTTTCAGCATCATCAATTTTTTTAATCTGAAATTTTTCAAATTCTGTTCCACCTATTCTTATTACATCTACATACTCACGACAAAACCTTAAATGAGATTGCAAGGCACTTGTAAACTCTCCATAATTCGTATCACGCTTTAAAAGTTCATCTGTTCTTTTAAATATGACATCAAGTTTTTCATCTTTATTTTTAAAAGGTAAAGCTTTTTGCCCTTTTAATACTTCGATTGCATCTTCTAATTTTCTTATTTTCGTGTTATGTTGGACTATTTGAGATTTATAACCAATTACAACATGATGATTTCTTTTGGCTTCTCCTTTGTTCCAATAATCATTAATGGCTTTGAACGTTTCAGCTTGAAATGTTATAATTCTTTCTCTTAAATCTTTTCTTACTTTGTTAGGATTTATTGAGTATAAAAACGCAGGGATTTGATAGGCGTCCAAACTCATCATATCCCTGTTTTTACCATCTGTTCCAACCATAGGGATAACCCTACAGTTGAATCTGCTATCTTTTTTTATTTTTACCAATTGACTATTTAAATCCAATCCCATTGCATTTATTATAGGTCTTAATGCAACCCACACAATACTTCCAATTTTCTTTGAAAGTAAACTTGCTCCTTGGAATTCAGTAATTCCAGTTACTATATTTTCAGTGTTCATCTTTTGTCCTTTGACGAAGAAATATACAGAATTAATCTGCTATAAGGAATTATTCTACAATATTACTTAATTTTTGATTAATTATACTTTTTTAAGGAATTATTCTATATAATCAAATATGAATAAAAAACAAATAATTGAACATTTTGGCTTTGATCGAAGCACTTTAAATAATTGGGAAAAAACAGATTCTAAAAGGCATTTGTTATTTTTAACATTAACTGCACTTCCTAATTCATTTGTAAAAACAGTAATTTCGCAGAACGAAGAAATGAAAGAAACTGAAAAAAGACTAGTGCAATTACTAACTGATGATTAGAATTACCTCATGAAAGATACAGAATTAAATAGAATAATTAATATACCAACAACAACATTATCTGATTGGAAAAAAAAAGATACAGATAATTGGAGAAAAATAACCTACGAACTACTACAGAGCTATACAAAAGAAGAATTAGAAAAAAGAGTAGATGCTATTAAATTATTGAAGGGTATTAAATAATAACTAATGACAGAATATGATAAAAAGCTTGAGAAATTACAAAAAGAATTTATTGAAATCAATAGAAAAAGAGCGAATAAATGGCAATTTAAATCACATCAACAAGCAATTTACGATTTTGTAATTAAATCACAAAGACAAACATCTTTTAATGTTAAAGATTACAATATAACGTTAAAAGTAGGTAATGAAGACTTTGGGTTTATGCACTTCTTATTAGGTCATTATGGTGAAGAATGTCCTGGAGAAATTACTGCAAAAGATATTTTAAATATAGGTAATGTTATAAATAATGATATTAGTTTGCCTACAGAAAAAGGAAAAAAGAAATTTACTCAATCGAAAGGTGATTATAATTATATTGTAATCTTATCAAAAAGAAAGGATGGGGATTTAGTAATTTCATTTTTTAGTTCTAAATAAGAATGGAAAAAGGACAAGACAACATGAAACCACCACTTAGGTTTTCCACTTGGGCTTGCTTGCGATCCTCTTTCTCGACAGCGACCACGCATGTCAATAAAAATAACTATGTGTTATCTTTGTTCACATTTATGACCTGTCTTAATATGAGTATATTACATTAATTATCAACTAACCCTTAGAGATAATGTTGACACCTCTTATCTAGTCTTAATAAATACACAAAAGCTACAAATAGTAACACCATTAAGTATATATTAAGTATATATACATCCAACTAAGAAATATTAAGCTCCTATAAGTTTATTTTTTGCCTGCAAATAATTCAAAACCTAATTAACTAACTCCTTTACACTTTCTAATTTACTTTTACAATCAGCTGCAGTTTCCGTTAATTCAATTATCAATGTGGCAACATCACTTTGCATATTAATTTCTCTTTCTTTTGGTAGTGGCATACATTCTAATAATTCACCTGGTATTACTTGTTTTTCTATTTTTAATTCTGTAATTAATTTTGGTACCTCAATTATCTTTGAGTTGCCACAACCTATAAATAGTAGACTTAAGAATAACAGCAGTAGGTGCATTGTCTTTTGGTTCAACATGAATAACCCTTTCTTTTATTATTTGTATTTGTTTTGCTTGGAATAGATCCTTTTTATGTCTTGTATTTAAAAGAGACAAAAGGTCCTTTGTATCTTGTTTGTATTTATCAAATACATCTATGTTTTGTTTGTGTTTTAATACTGCTGCATCTAAATTAATATTACTTTGAACAAGTGCTATTTTGTATTTCTCATTTTCAATAACAAGCTTTTCATTATCACTTTTGTAATAATAAATCGTTCCCATTACGAAAGCTAACACTAGCCCTATTCCTATATATTTAAGTAAAGAACTTCTACCACCAACAAAAGCTAAAAGAGTTGGTACCATTTCTTGATCCTTTTTACATACGTTATTGTTTCATTTGAATAATGTCCGGTTATCTTTGGTAAGCATTTAATAATATCTTCATATAATAAGGCATTATTACAAAGCTTTTGAGCCTTTAAAATATTTCCTAAACCTGCGTTATAACTTGCAAGTGCTAAATTATGTTTGTCTTCCTGGGGCCTTTTCCAGTTCCATTGATTCCTTTGTTTTCTCATGTAATATGCCCCTGCATTTATTGCATGATATGAGCTATAAGGAATTATGATTTTGTTATATTTCAACTCTCTTGATATTTGTATCCAGGTCTTTGGCATAAATTGAGCCAGACCCTTTGCTCCTACAGGACTAAGGGCCATTAGTTTAAATCTACTTTCTTGATAAAGTTGTGCTTTCCACATCTTCCATATAGGATAATCAGCCCAATATCTCTTTACACTCTTTTGTATATCTCTATCGTATTTATTGCTAAATGATAGAGCTAATAAGGATTGCGATAGCAAGAAGACGGCAACCAATATACAAGGCAAAAGCTTTTGGATCATCTTGAACTCCTTTAAATGATTTTTTAAAATCAACACCTGTATATTTGTCAAAAGCTCTTAAAGCTAATCTCATAATCACAAATGCAACAACTACGTAAAACAATTTGATAAAAAAATCAAACACTAAAAAAATATCCATTTTCTCTCCTATTTAAATATAATAAAAAGCTTTTCTAAAAAAACTCTAAGTTTAAAAACTATAATATTGATAAAGTCTGGTTTATCTATGTTCTCACCTGTTTTAATACTTGCAATATTTATTAAAATACTTATTGTTTCTGCAATGATTAATAAACTAATTACTGTATTAACATATCCTCCAAAAAGGTCAAATAACTTAATCCCTTTGAACATAAAAGCAAGTGTTATGGGAACAAGTAATATTAATGATTTAGCAACAATTCCACTTATCATTCGTTGGTAATCAAAAATATTAAACCGGATTGATTTTATTATTCCAATGACATAATCTATGACTAGTAAATAACACAAAATTTTTATTGATTCTTTGTCTAATTCTAAGTAAACAAGTAATCCCATAAAAGGGAAATACATTAAATTAGCAAATAACGCTTTGCTTTCAAACATTAAAACTCTCCTTAATTTTCAAATTCAACACCAGTGGTCCATCCACCACCGTTTGCTATATCTTGATTAACTCTTGATATTTGATATTCATCAATATCATCATCAAAATTATTATCAAGAGATAAACGACCACCTGCATATATTTTCATGCCTTCTGTTTCTAAAGAACCTTTTACTATTCCATGATTTGCTCTTTGAAGTTTGGCTTTTGCTTTTTCAATGGCTTCTGCTTCATTTTTAAAACTCCCTTTAAATTTTAAAATAGGATCTCCACCATTTAAAGGTACTTTTTTTACAAAGGTTTTATTCTCTTTTGTATCGTGCCATGAGACTTCACAAGAGTTATAGAATGTCTTTTCCGAGTACTCAATAACAGGAGTATTTCCACACATATTTAAATCAATTCTATAGCTTGGCAATTCATCATTTTTCCTATTCTTCTTTATCTTTTTCACAAAATACAAAGTGTCATTTTTTACATTAAATAAAGCGTTGTATTCTTTTGCAATTCTATTTAAGAAGTGCATATCGCTTTCATTTGTTTGAGCCAGTGAGCTAATAAAAATATCTGTAAAATCACATTTGACTTTTAACAAATGTCGTTTTGAAATTTGATTTACAATATCTCTTACAGAAACTTTTTCATACGTGATATTTCTTTTAACTTTAAAAGATGCAGAGAAATTAACACCTGTTGCATTAATTGTTAAGCTTTTAAAACTCTTAGAAGTTGTTTCAACTCTATACAAACCAAAGTAATGTAGATCATCATCAAAGCCAATATAAACCTTGATTTGGTCTTTTTTATTTGGTCTTGAAAATCTTCCATTTATAACAATAGTTAAGGAATCACTTTCATTATTTGCATTGTCAACAATTGACAAAGAATCTAAGTGTTTCATGATATTTTCACTTTTATCAATGCCATTAATTTTTATTACCACATTAGGTTTTCTTACCATAGTTCATCATCTTTTGCTTGCGTTTTTACTAATGTAATAACAGGAAGATATACAATATCTCCCAAGTCTAAAGTTACTTTTCCAGTAAGATGTTTATTTGCATCTAGCACCTTTTCGAACACGTCTTGTAATCTCTTATATTCACGATATACAATTTCATCTAATCTTTCATTTTGAGTTGCGATAACTTTTTTCATTGTTCACCTACTCTTTTCAATTGAATTAAATAGTCTTGTTTTAAATACTGTCCATCACGTGTAAAGTTACTCTTTGTTTTTTCAATTGTAAAAATCAATATATTGTATGCATCACCATTTGAAAAAGCCATTATCTGAACTTCTTTTTTAGCTGCCATATTTTCAAAGTTTTTTAATTGTTTTTGACTTTTACAAAATAAAACACCTTTGAGTTCATCTGCTTGTTCATGTTTCCCAATGGATTGATAAGTGTTAAAACTTCCTATATTTTCATGCTCTACAAAACCATAGGTAATTTTATTTTTAAATTCATCAAAAGAAGTACCATCAACTTTAAATTCAAAATCTCCAATCATTGCTAACATTAGAGTTCTCCATCACTTAAAGAAGAGGTTCGTTTCAGTCCTCTTTTAACTCCAAGTTCTATATCAGCTGTAGAGCTTGGCTTTATAATATTCATAGTTTGTATGCTTATATCTCGATCTCCTGTATTTGTATTTACTTTTGGTGTTTTTAGTGTTGCAGTTTTCATTGGCTGTATTTGCATCTTTTTTGTAGCAGTAATCTCTTTGTCATCGCCAAGTCCAAACCAAGAACCAATACTGCTCATAACACTACCTACAGAATTTAAAATGCCATCAATTAGGTTTTTAAAGGGTTCAAACTTATCATATAAAACCATTCCTAAACCAATTAAAGCCATAACACCAACTATCACTAATCCTATTGGATTAGCAGCAAACACAAGATTCATAAAAGTTGCAGCCTTTGCAATACTTAATATTCCTCCTACTACAAAACTTCCAACAAAGCCTATTCCACTTAAAGCCAAAGTCAAGCCAATTGCCCCTGCCACAAAACCACCAAAATATTTGGTAAGAGTTGGATATTCAGCAATTACATTTCCAACCCAAGAAGAGAAAGCACGCAGAGGTACTAAAGCAGAATTTATTGCAGGAAGTAAAACACTTCCAAAGTTAATAGCAATTGCACTAATGGTATTGCCTAAAAGTTTTAAATTATTAGCAGTTGTTGCACTTCTTGCTTCAAATTCTTTCTGCATACTTCCAGTGTAATTTTGCTCTTTTCCTAAAAGCTTAATTGATTTTGTATAGTTATCAATTCCACCACTTAATAAAGCAATATCATCAGAGTATTCAGCACCAAATAGATCACTTAATACTCCCATCTTTTCATCAGAATCAATTTCGTTGATTCTTTGCAAGAAGTCAACAATTGCTCCTTCTCCATTTTCTTTGATATTGTCTTTTAATGTTTGAGTATCAAGGCCCATATCTGCTAATGCTTTTTTAAATTTAGCACCTTGTCTATCAGCAGTTCCAAGTTTTAAGAATAATGCGTTCATAGCTGTTGCAGTTACTTCAGCAGGTTTTCCTAAAGACAATAAAGCACCTGCTAATGAAGAAGTTTGTTTGGCAGAAAATCCAAATACTTTTGCACTTCCTCCAACTCTGGCTAAGACATTAACAATATCTTTTGCTTTAGATGCAGTATTATCACTTAAATGATTTATTGCATCACCTAAACTCTTAACTTCTTTAAGTCCTAAACCAAATACATTCATTAATTTAGCAACACTCTCTCCTGCTTCTTCAGGCATCATGTCAAAGGCTGTACTCATTTTTGCTGTAGTAGTTGTAAACTCAATAAGTTTATTTTTAGCTATTCCTAACTGTCCACCACTTGCTACAATTTGGGCCAAACCTTTTGCACTTAAAGGAATTTTCTTTGATAAGGATGTGATTTCTTTTTGGAAGATTTTTAGCTCTGCATTGCTGTCAAAGTTAACTACTTTTTTAACATCAGCCATAGCACTTTCAAAATCTATTGCTACTTTTAATGGAGCAAAAACAATAGCACCAAGAGCTACTTTGTCCATAAAACCATCTTTGAAATTTTTTCTATAACTTTTAATGCCTTTTTGCATTGCAAAGATTCTATCAAGACGTTTTGCATTTTTTGATATTCTAAGAATATCTTTGTTTAGTTTTTTAGCTTCTTTTGAAGCGAAACCAAACTTTTTACCAAGCTCCAATCTTTGACTTTTTAAACCTAAAACTTTACGTTTTAAAAGATCCGTAGATTTAATTACACCGCCCATTACATTAGCACCAGTAAATACTGCGCCAAGGGCTATACTTAATCCTAATGTTTTCAAATTATTCCTTTTCTATTATCTTTATTCTAAGTTTTGTATATAGTTTTTAGCATCATCATGAAAAAACATAAAATCACTAATATCCATTTCTAACATTGACTCATACGAAAAATGCAAGGCATAAGCAATAAAACTCATGGCCTTTCTCGCATCTTTCCAATCTATTACAAAAAACCACTTAAGCCTTTTGCTAATAATGCATAATCTTTTAAAGATAAGTCATCAATTTCAACTATAGACATTCCAGTAAGATTACTAATTAATTTAATTTCTTTTTCTTCCTGATTCTCTTCTGTTGATACTGCTCTCATATCTTTAACTTTTGGTTCTCTCATTTCTACATCTTTTTTTGCACCAGGTAAATTAATTTTTATTGACATTTTTTATTCCTTACATTATGTGGCTTCTAAGAGCCTCTAGGTAATCAACACCCATTATTTTTCCAATCATATATTTACTGTCTAGTAAACATAATTCTTTGCCACCTACTACATATTTAAACAAACTTGTAGTACCTTTTAATGTGATTTCATCTAAGCCATTACTAATGGTTGGTATTGCTCTAAAATCAATCACTACTGATACTTTGTTTCCTTCTTGAATCAAAGATGCTTTAATAGAAATATTCATGCCACCACCATTACTCAAAGCCTTTGAGTATGATTCGTAAATAACTGAATTAACTTCTTTTATCCCCACTTCAAATTCCATCTTTTTAAAGACACCTGTATTAATATCTACTTCAAAACCACCTGCTTTTATTGTTTCTTGGATTAATTCAATATCTGGAAGTTTGATTTTTTCCATATCTGTTCTTCCTACAAAACCTAATCCCTCAATAAAAACAGATGCATCTACTACTTTTTGTGGTAACTTAACAATATTTGCCATTACGCTGCCTCCCCATTAATGTAATTGATTAAAACTTCACTCCATGCATCTGAATAAATAAGTTCAATATTTAATTCACTAATACTTGGCATATCTTGAAATTTAATTGTTAAATAAAATTTACCTGCAGTAACAGTTGCTTTTGTGTTTTTAAGTTCATCAAAATACACTTCAAAACCAATACCCACACCATTTCCAATTAATTCATTTAAAAATTCATCAATTGATTTTCTTACAGATAAGAGTTCATCTGCTTCTCTATCTCTTGCCCATTTTGTAGCTTTTAAAATAGCAGCTAACATTCTATGGAAAGTTCTTACTCGTGCAAGTGATTGCCAAATTGGATCAATATCTCTTGTTTCAAAACCATAAGTTCTCCACCCAATATCTTTAACAATCATACATCCACCATCTTGTCTAAGTCTTCTTGCTTCACAATCAGATCCATCTAAATACTCAATTCTTCGAGGGCTTCCAGATACTCCTTTTGCAATTCTATTTGAATGACTTTTAGCCCATCCAAAAGGAGTTTTAGAATCCCATAAAGCAATAAGTCCTGCCATAATTGCACTGTTTGGAATTAAGATGCCATCTGCATTATAATAACCTGTACAATGCAATAAGTATCTACTTCCAAAGTTCCCCATGTAAGCTTTGAAGCCTGCTTCATCTGCACTAAAATCATCTGTTAAACCAGTAGTCCAAAGCTTTGTAGATAATGCATCTAATTTAGCACCTACACTTAAATCTGCACTATGAACAGGTGCAATCATTAATCCATTTTTTAAATCAATTCCTGTTTCTGCATCTGCATATCTAAGTTCATCAATACCTGCTAAAACATTTGTAATATCTTCAGCTTCAGTAGCTGCTTTAGTTGATAACTGTACAACAAGAGGACAATTTACCCCTTGTAATTCAATACCTTTTAATGCAGCATAAAGTGTTCCTTCTGTGATAGAATTAGTAACTATATAAGCTAAACCTTCTGTTGCATTATTAAACTTCATAAGCCCAGTTGAGCCTTGATTAACAGTAGCAACTATTCCTATTGGTGTTGAAGAATTAATTGTTATTGGTCTTGCTGCATCCGCAGAAATACTTCCATTGATTCCGTAATTTAAATCCATATTTTCCCCTTTTTTAAGATAAATTTACTATTTGAATGCTGCTAATGTTGTGTTAGAAGTATTCTTTTTTCTATGATTTAATTCCCACTTATATGAATTTTCACAATGAAACTTGTCTGAAAACAAACCATTAATAAACTTCATAAAGTAGTAATAAACACCTTTTTTATTCTTTTTAAATTCTCTTTTTATATAACGATAATAAGTTAAACTTGAAACAGTCCATCCCCATTTGTTATATAAAATAACTGCACCTAATCTATCCACACCCAAGGCAACTTTATGTACATAAA
>SPKZ01011207.1_pt1 | contig 14178 bp, 15 predicted proteins | sample 2456571 | NCBI WGS metagenome assembly SPKZ01 (sample SAMN11192286, study PRJNA482655) | marine metagenome | biome: ENVO:00000447; feature: ENVO:00000244|ENVO:00000211|ENVO:00000569|ENVO:00002023; material: ENVO:00002151; isolation source: ocean water from marine abyssalpelagic zone ...
CTTTAATTGTTGCATTTTTAGATAATTTAACTCTGGCTTCTTGTCCATCAAAAATAAATCCATTATTTACTGTAGCTTTAAATTTAATAGGAAAAGTTCGTGTTCTTTTATCTCCATAAGCAATAGCTGCCATTAATTTTGCTTTTATGCTTTTATTGTTTAACATAAGATCATAAGAATCATTCATTCGTAAACCAGCAATAAAAGAAATAGGTGCATTAAAAGTAATTTCTAATTTAGAAGTATCAACAAGTCGTGCAACTATTGAACCTGCATTAACCCATTCCCCTAAACTTACCGATTTTTCAACTATTACACCTGAAAAAGGTGCTTTAATTTCTTTTCTGTTTTTTTGAATTTTTAATTCATTAAGTTTTGCCATTAATGCTAATACGTTTCCAGAGTTAGAAGAAAACTTTAATAAAGCATCGTCGTATTCTTTTTGAGTAATAGATTTAGAAAGTAATAATTTCTCATATCTTCTAAAATCTTTATTAGAATTAATTTCTTCATTTTTTGCGATATCTAACGTAGCTTGTGCTGCTATTATTTGTGCATCAATTAAATCAGAATCAATTTTTACTAAAACTTGACCTTTTTTTACTTTTTGACCTATTTCAAAATTTACTTTTTCTATTAAACCAGAATTTTTTGCAGCTACTTGTGAGTTATTCGAAAAACTAACTGTTCCTACAAATTCTTGTAAGGGATTTACTAGTCCTTCTTTTACTATTGTTGTCTCAACTAATGCAGGACGTCCTGCACCAAATAAAGATGCGCTTAAAACCAATGTTATTAATATATTCTTATACATTCTTAATATTCCTTTTTTATAATTATTGCCGTTAATTTTCTAACACTTCCACCTATTATAAAAATAATAGGAAAAGCAAATGCAAAAGCACTTACCCAGGCTTTAAGCCAAATGTCTCTAAAACCATCTACTAAACCCAAGTTTATGTATGAAATTATGGCACTCATAACACAAGACATACACAAAGCCATAATAAATGAAAAGACTATTCTTTCATATCGTTTATTAATCATTTTTTTTTCCTAACAAATCAAAGAAATTGTCTATAAACTCTTCATAAGCATCTCTGGCAGAAAAATCATTCACACTCATTCTACTAAGCGCAAGTCCTTTTTTAAAAATAGCAATACTGTTGATAAAATAAAGGGAGTTTTCTTTTAATTCGCCTTTAGAAATAGCATCTTCAAAAACATCTTTTAAAGCAAGACTAAAAAAATCATCGCAAACACAATTAAATGATTTATAGGACTCTGTAGTATCAGCTAACATTACCGATAAATATTCCTTAAATCCATTAAAATTAATATCATTTTCTTCACTTTCATCCAAAACGAATTCAAACAAACATGTTATTTTCTCTTTTATATTATTGCTCAAAGCTATTTTTTTTAATGTTTCTTCATTATGCTCTGCTATATGAACACCAATGATTTTAAAGATAATATCTTCTTTACTTTCAAAATATTCATAAATAGTACCCTTACCAATACCAGCAGCTTTTGCAGCTGCTGCAACGGTTAGTTTTTTAATACCTACTTCATGAAGTAAATCCACACAAGCCATGGCAATTTCTATTCTTTTTTCTTCTTTATTAACTATTTTTGGCAAATTTTCTCCTTAACTGACCACTGGTCAAAAAAGAATTATAGTCATTCGTTCCTTAAGAGAATATTAATGACCGACACTCGGTCAATATAAATTTAAAATTCTTTTATTCTAAAAAATTACTATTCCTAAAAGCTCTTTTCTTTAGGAAAACAATATTTCTATTGTTTATTAATAAGCTAAAAAATACCAATTACCTACATTTTATTCTAAAATAAAAAATAGCATCAATTTCATTTCAAAGTGTAATATTTTTTTATGTCTTATTTGTGGGATTTTTATTTTTTTACTTATCAATAAGGGATTAATTTAAATTATATATTAAGATTATGAAACCTTAATATATTTTTAATTTAAGAATCAACACATTATGGGGGATATTTTTATCAAAATTTTCTTTTATAACCCTCCTTTTTTATCGAAGTATATATAAATAAAAATTTAACTAATTGTACAAAATTGACAATAAGTTAAAATGTGTAAAAACGTTCTTAGCTATCTACTTCACCCAGAATATGTTAGGTTTTTACTACATTTTTTAATGAAATAATAATAAATTTTTTGTGCATAAATTTTATTAGTGCAAAATAGTATTTTCCCATTATACTTTTGTAGTGTACAAGAGTTGATACTTCAACTCTATTGGTGTTAGGATTATATAGCATTGAAAACCTGTATTCCATAAATCCCATATCATCACCAAATACAATTTCATTTTTATTTCTATTAAATATTTTCCAAGTACCAATGCAAGTGTTTTTTTGAAATTTACTTTCTTCAATTTTCTTTTTAATACTTTTTTTACTAAACATACCTTGACTTACAATATTTAGCCAAAGAGCTTGAGATAAAAAGTACTCTTTTGCAAATTCATCTACCCCATTAAAATTAATATCAGTAATATTGAAACAGTCTACATAATCGATTTGTTGAAACTCTTTGTATGCTAATGTACTTGTATTAATTTCTTTTTCTACTATCATGATTTTTCTGCTTTTTCTTTAAGTTCAAGATTCATTGTTTTAAATAGCTTCAATACATCAAAAATCATGTCCTCGAATAAATATCCGACTACACCCTCAAGTTTCCATTTTTGAGTAAATCTAACTTTATTATGTGATATTTCTTCAATCAAAAACTGATGAGTTGCTTTAAAAAAGTAGCTTGATAATAATGTTTGACTAGCAATGAAGTATGTGTATTTCTTTTTATCTATTAATAATGCTTTAAAATTATCTTCAATTGATCCCTTTTCATCAAATATAGTAACTACAAAGTTTTTTTTTAATTCTAAATTATTGTTATTTTCCATTTTTAACACACTATTCCATTTGGGATAGTTTTTAAAATCGGTGATTATATTCCAAACTTTTTCTTTTGATGCTTCAATATCTACACTTATTATATAGCCATAGGTGTTATCATTGTTTTTATTTTCAAGATTTATTGAGGCAGCTTTTGAACTGCATCCTAATATCAAAAAAGCTAAAAATAAATGGATAATTATTTTACGTAACTTCATAGTTTATACCTTTAAATTTTAGGTATTATAAGTAAAAACTATTTTTTAATATTGTAAAAAAACGACATTACTTCATCTGTGGGTGTGAAATTTGAGAATTTTTTAAATTCTTTATTAAAATGTGCTTGGTCGTAATAACCAAAACCTAAAGCTTTTAGAGACAGTTCATTAAATCCATTTTTCATTAAACTTTTAAAAGCATAAAAGAACCTAATAATATTTGTAAATTTTTTAGGGCTAAATCCAAGCAAATTATTAAACAGCCTTTCTAACTGTCTTGAATTTATATCATAAGTTTGAGATATCTCTTTTATTGAAAGATTCCCTTCTTTAAACATTATTTCATCAATAATTCTTAACATATTTTTATTTAGTATAATATCTTCACAGTAATTTTCTAATATATTATTTAGTTTATTGACTTTAGTTGTTTCAACTTTTTCATTAAAATTTAAAAGTAAAAAAAGTTCTTTTGAGATATCTTCTAATGGTATAATTTTATTAGTAAACTCACTTGCTTTTATATTTAAAAGTTGCGGTAATACTGAAGGCATAAATCTAATTCCAAATGTTTCACTGTTTGCTTTTAAAGGGATAATAATACTTTCATTGAAACTGCCTACAAATAATAAATTCTTGTTATCATACACAATATCCATTCTACCATCAGGTACTATTGGTATATTTATAGTTTCTTTCGTATGATTTTCTAATACCCAATATACATCAATAATATGGGATAGTTTTGATGATGGATAATATTTATTTGTGTATAAATTTTTAATGTTAATTTACCTTCTTGTGAATAAATTAATGGTGCCAAATTGTTATATATTCTATGTCCTATATTAAAATAAACCAAGTATATATTCTTCTACTGGTTTTGGCAATAAATCCTGAGGATGATCACCCCCAAATGTAGCCCACCCACTTTTTCCTTTAATAATAACAGAGTCTAATGTTTTTTCAGTTTTGACTTCTATAATTCTAATTTTTATGGACGCTTTATCGGAAATTCCTGACCATTCTGTTGCTCTATCTTCCCATTCAAGAATAGTCGGGAATACTAAATATTTAAAATCTTTTTTAATGGAATAATTTAATGCATCTTTTAGGGATTGATAGCTATTCGCAATTTCAATATTATCACTATATTTCGAAAGACTCATTAAAATAATTTGTGAAGTATTTTCTCCAGAACCTTGATAATTTATATTACCATATCGCCCATCTTTAGAAATGGATATATATATACTTTTAGTGGAATCTAATTTTACACTAGTAGTTCCTAATTTTAATAATTGATGTTTATCTGCACATGCAACGAAGAATAATGCAATAAACATTGCGGCGAACTTTTTTATCATTTTTAACTATTCCTTTTATCATAATTGTTTATTCATGGAAAATAATGTCCTCTTTTTATCCAATACAATTATTAAGTAATAGGAAGAGGCTCCTTTAATTGTATTTAAAATGAGTATACAATAAATAATAACTAAATTATTGTTGTTAAAGAGTTCTCAAAATGTAAAAATTGGAATTAATCGACTAAATTCTACTTATAGATTAAAAAGTATAAGGGTAGTTTTAAAGAGCTCTTAAATAGCAGAAGTTACTAGCCAGCTAAATTTAAAGCAGCTCTATAGAAAATAACATTTTAAACTATAGGGATAATGTATCAAAATACCTAATACTAGGTGGGGCAATAAAAGTATTTCCTAAAATTTTCATTACACCTTCATTTGTTCTCATTTGAAGATAAGATTCATAATCTTTTATTGTTTCCCATTCTTCATAAAATATAACTGTATTCTTATCTTTTTGTTGATGTATTTTTATATCTACAAAACCACTGTATGCCCTAGTTTCAGGTAAGTATTTTCTAAGTAAGTTTTCTAATTCTTTAATTTTACCTTCTTTTATTTCTGCTTCTAATATTACAATAACACTCATTTTATAACTCCTAATTATATTTGAAAACTATATAAATCATAGTAATCTTTATGTGAGTAATTATATATAAAATTAAAAATGATTTCTACTTATAAAAAGTCAAAAACAGTGATTTTTATTCAGAATCCAAAAGAATTGTTTGTTGCATATATTTTGGAGTGAGTTTATAAACAGATTTATACGCTTTAATGAAGTTTGAAACATTGTTATATCCTAAATCAAAAGCACAAGAGCTTACATTAGACCCTTTCTCTAACATAGTTTTTGCTTTGTTCATCTTTTTTTTAATAAGCCATTTTTTAGGAGTAGTATTATATTTCTTTTTAAAATCTCTAGTAAATGAGGAGAGACTTCTTCCGCTTAAACTTGCAAAATCATTAATTGAAAGATTCTTATCATAGTGTTCAAGCATAAATGATTCTATATCTCTTTTTTCTTTAAAAGACTCAGAAGATAATAGTGTTTTTATAATGTTATTTTGATTACTATCATCTAATAAATATAAGAGTTCTAATAGTTTAAGTTCCAAAATTTCTTTAGTATTTAATGTCTTAAAATTAAATGATTCTAAAGAAGATATAAAATACTTTATATTCTGTGTTACTTTAAGTTGACATAACAATCTACCTGATTCTTTAAAAGCACTAGGTGTATGATTTTGAGCTAAAAATTTCAAGGCTATATCATGGTCAAAAAAGAATAGATACACTTTCATACTAGTATTGTTTTTTATGTAATCCGAAATTATATAAGAATCTCTTGGCATAAAAATCATTTCACCATTTTGAATAATAACTTCATCTCCATCATAAGTATTAACTCTCAGCCTTCCATTAATGACATAAACAATAGAGTGTGAAGTTATTAGCTTTTCTTTGTTAATTAAATCTACATTAGATTCTTTGTATAAAATACAGTTATTCTCATATCTTAAAATATTTTTAATATTTTTTTCTTTATACAGTGCCTGAGGGAGCGAATAAAAGTCTATTTCTTTTTCTTCGGATAAGTATTTATTCATGAAACATAGTATCTATTTTAATCTAAATATGCACAATTTCGTAGATTATAAGAACAATAAATTTATGGTAAATTACACCCAAGAGGCAAAACCACTTTTCAAATTTCGCGACTTGTTGAAGGAGATATTAATCACACCATTGCAACACTAAATCACATTAAACTAAACTATAAGGAGAATCAAATGATAATGACAGACAAAAAACTTAAGTCATTGCATAAACAAATGCTGAGGGATAATTACTTCAGAGGATTCAAGACATGGTTTAAATCTAATAAAGAACTGCTAAGGTTTTATCGCTCAGAGAGAAAAATATCTCGAAAAAACTGGAAAACGTTTTATAAGAAAGAATCATAAAAAAAGATACAAAGTAAGTAATTGTGTATGGTCTTATCAGTGACAATCACTTGCCTGAGAGATTAAATGCATCATCACTTTTAAAATTTTGGAAATACTGCTAAAATAATTTATTTTTACTAAGACCTCTTAAAATAAACTATTAAATCTTTCAGAATTACACAGCGAAGTATTTGTATTCTTAGATATAGTCATATTCCCAAGTAATACAAAACTTCACTCATACCTTCATATGCTTCAAGAAACAAAAGTAAAATACTGCTTTAGCTAACTCTTTGAAATGTATTTTATACGGTAAAATATTAGAATTATTTTTTGATTGTTTTTTTTAGAGAAAGTACTCTTTACTATATCTAAAACCATTTGTTCATGTTCTAATCCAGTATTTAAATGATAACATCTGTAAAAGTATCCATATCCTAAACCAGGAACTAAATTCGCTTCAATAAAATAAGGAATACCTTCATCATTCATTTTGATATCTATTCTTCCATATCCTTTTGCTTTTAAGACTTTAAATGCATTTATTGCCAAAGAAGAAATCAGTTCTTTTATTTCTTTGTCTTTAATTTTTAAAGACTTTTCTCTGTCTCTTTGTTTATCAAAAAAACCAAGAACTCTGTCTCCTTTGCTGTTTTTTTCAGCAATGAGTTCTATAGGATAAATATCATAAGTACTGTTTTTAAAATCTTCTATAATTGCAACCGTATACTCTTTTCCACTCAAATACGTTTCAACCAACGAAACCGTATGTTGTTCTTTATATATTGATTTTACTTTGTTTTCATACTCTTTGAATTTATGAACAAGTGAATGTTCATCTATTCCACGAGAATCCCCTTCATAAAGTGGTTTTACAAATAAAGGAAAAGGAAGAGGTAATGATTCTTTGTCATACTGATTTGGTTTTGCTACAAACGATGACGCAGTTTTTAATCCTGCCCCTCTTATTTTTTCTTTTGCAATACTTTTATCAAACTCGAGTTTAAGAGCATTTTTAGACGAGCCAGTATATAAAATATCATGTTTCTCTAAAATATCAGTAAACCAAAGTTTTTTTTCAGAATCCCTTTTTTTCGAATCCTCATCAAAAAGCAAATATTTAAGGCCAGAAACTACCAAGTCAGGCTTTTTTTCAAGTAATTTATCTAAATCTTTTCTATTCTTAATAATAGTTATTTTCACTTTCTTGTAATGTTTACTTAGTTTTTCATGTAAATTTAGAAGTATCTTTTGTGGCATTAAATTTAAACCTCCAATTGGAGATGTTACTATTTCTATATATTTGTTCTTTTGCATTTCTTTCCTTCACTTGTATTTAATACATTATGAAGTACTTATTTATTGAATAATAATCAAGCTATAATCTATCTCAATATAATATTTTCTACTGTCTTTTTTAAGTATTACTGTGTGTTAATATAGTTTTAGTTCAATTTAAGCCATAGTTTTTACTCTAGTTTCAACTGGTATAATTGATAGTGGAATATTTATTCGCAATATCAGAAAAATAATATAAATATATGTAGATGTTTGTAAGAGTTAGATCACATGTGTATAAGATTTTTTTTAAATACTTAATATACAATGGAATCTCTATTATTCTGTCAATTAGTTCTTCCTAATGATTTCCATTGTAACGTGAAGTTATTACAGAATGATTACAAATAAAAAGCCAGTTTGTTTTACTTAGTTCTCATCCTTAAGTAAAATATAGGCTCGTATTTTCTTTTCTTGTTTTGATTCTACCTCAGCATTTTGTTTAGCAAGTAACAATTCTTTATCACAAGCTCTTATGTATTTCATTAAAAGTTCTTTACTTGTATGCGCAAGGATATAATTAGAGAGCATTAATTCCCCATTTTTATAATAAGCAACGGCATCGTATTTTTTAGCAAAAGAAGCTGTTTTATTAAAATCAAGCTCAGAATTATTTGTTTCTAAATAAACTGAACACGGTTTATTTTTGTAACCATCAAAAACGATATCTCCTTTATAACGTAAGACTTCTTGCGTTTTTGTATACTCAAGAGAAAGACTTAGGTAATAAGTATAAGGGATATAAGCAAATAAACATAAAAGAATAAATCCAAAAATCACTTTATAACTAATACCTTCTCTTTTTTGTTTTTTAAAAAAAGTTTTTTTATTCATCTTAAGCCTCTTATAAATAATTTAATACTAAATCTTTTTATGAAGAACAAGACAATTGTAAATTGGCGTGTTCCATAGGTGTAACTTTTGAATATCTCTCATATTCTTTATGCTCATCAAAAGGATTTTGAGCAATATGCAATAAAGCATTCACTAAAGTAAAATCATCACTTTTGGCAGCATCAATTGCTTCTTGTAACATATAATTTTTAATTATATACTTTGGATTACTCTCTTTCATTTGAGATCTTCTAACACCCTCTTCTCTTAAATCTGACAAAACAACTTTTTTATAATCTTCAAACCAAGCAAGTATTGCAGAAGGATTAACACATACAGCTAAAACAGAAGAGATATCATCTAAGTTATCACACCTACTTAGCTCATAAAAGAAACAATTATAATCTGCTTTTGCTTCTTGCAGTGCTGCTAATAATGAAATAATTAAATCCACATGATAATTTGCGACACTTCTTGTATCAAGTCCTAAACGCTCGCACATTAATTCTAAATATACTTTTTCATGTTGAGGAAAAAATGTTTCTAAGTACTGCGTTAATTTTTTCACTTCACATACTTCGCTTAAAGCATTAGCAAGAACTTCTAAATTCCATCGTGCTACATAAGGTTGATTATTATAAGAATATCGTCCTTCTACATCACTGTGATTACAAATACAATGTTTATCAAAATAATCCATAAATGCAAAAGGACCATAATCAATAGTAAGTCCAGCCATAGACATATTATCTGTGTTCATAACCCCATGCATAAAACCATATACCTGCCATTTTGCCATTAGTTCCGCAGTTTTATCTACCATAGAATAAAACATTTTTTCATAAGGTTTATTAACACCCTCTAAATTGGGATAAGATTGTTTGATAACATAATCACAGAGTTGTGGAATATTTTTACTGGCATTCTCATTTCTTGCATAAAATTCAAAGGTTCCAATTCTGATCCAAGAAGGAGACATTCTAAGAACGATTGAGCCATATTCTACCTCATCATAAGATCTTGGAACTTCATGTCTTGAGCCTATTATTCCTAAAGCTCTTGTAGTAGGAATATCTAAAGCATGCATGGCTTCACCCATAATATATTCTCTAATAGATGAGCGTAAAACTGCCCGTCCATCTCCTCTTCTTGAATAAAGTGTAGGTCCTGAGCCTTTTGTTTGTAAATGCCAATTATTAACACTTCCTAGATTAATAGCTCTGCCATCTCCTAATTGTGGTACAAATTGACCAAATTGATGCCCTGCATATACCATAGAATAAGGTTTACTATGATTAAGAAGTTTTTCCCCGTTCATAAAAGCCAGAAAATCTTCACTTTTTGCTTCTTCTTCATCTAAGCTAAGTTCTTTAAAACCTTCTTTATTATAAGAGATTAAAAAAGCATCTTTTAAAGGACTTGCTTCTAATTCTTGGTAAAGTTTTTCATCAAAGTCAAAAAAATCGACTTTACATTCTAATTCATTTAGTTTCATATTATTACTTTTTTGCTAAGTATAGTTAAATATTGTAAAAACATAATTAGTTTTCAAAAGTAATTAGCAATATCTGGCTTGTTATTTTATTTGATTTAACTATACTTAGGCAATTTATATTAAGGATTTTTATGTCTTTAGCTACATCATTAAAAAATATCAAAAATGATTTTTCTCTTTCTGCTTTAGTTGCAGGACTTATTGCTGTTATTGTTTCTTATGCAGGTCCATTTGTAATAGTATATCAAGCTGCACTTGCAGGACATGCAACAGCGGAACAAATTACGTCTTGGGTTTGGGCAGTATCTATAGGAAGTGCAATTACAGGTATTTATTTAAGTTTAAAATACAAACAACCTATTATTACCGCATGGTCAACCCCCGGTGCAGCCCTTTTAGTTATTGCTTTACCTGCTTATAGTTTTGAACAAGCTATTGGAGCATTTATTTTATCTTCTTTGTTAATATTTTTAATTGGTCTTTCTGGATTTTCTCAAAAACTAATGGACAAAGTACCTGCTCCAATTGCAGCTGCTATGCTTGCTGGAATTTTATTTAAATTTGGGCTTGAAGTTTTTACCTCTATTAGTATTGATGCTTTAATTGTACTTCCTATGATTTTGATTTATTTTCTAGGCAAAGTCTTTTTTGCACGTTATGCTGTTCTTGCTTCCCTTGCTTTAGGAATTATAATTGCTTTGTTTTTTAATGACTTGAGTTTTAGCTCAATTAATGTTTCTTTTGCAGTTCCTGTGTTTACCCAACCCTCTTGGAGTTTATCTGCTTTTATAAATGTAGCCATACCTTTGTTTATTGTAACCATGGCATCACAAAATGTTCCTGGTATTGCCGTTCTTAAAGCAGCAGGTTATAAACCCAATGTTAATTCACTTATTTCTTTTACGGGTTTTATATCCTTGATTTTAGCACCTTTTGGTTCTCATGGTTTAAATTTAGCAGCCATTACTGCTGCTATTTGTACAGGAGAAGAAGCAAATACTTACAAATCCAAAAGATATATAGCAGGATTAGCTACGGGCGGATTTTATTTACTTATTGGAATCTTTGGATCAACTCTTATAGTTATTTTTGCTACACTTCCAAAAGTACTAGTAGCTAGTATTGCAGGACTAGCACTTTTCCCTGCAATTTCAAATGCACTTTCTATTGCCAGTGCAGAGCCTAAATATCAAGAAGTTGCTTTGGTGACGTTTTTACTAACGGTATCAGGAGTTTCATTTTTTGGTATTTCATCTGCTTTTTGGGGTTTAGTAGCAGGAGTATTTTTACACGCTGTATATTCACGTTTTAAAAAATAAAACTCAAAACAAAAAAGAGGGAAAAGGAGATAAAAATATTTTATGAGTGAGAAAATACTTTCCAACAATGAAAACCATAAAAAAATGGAAGAAGTCATAAAATATATTGATGAACACTTTAAAGAACAACCAGATATTGATACGCTGGCATCTTATATAGGTATGAGTAAGTACCACTTTATTAGAGTTTTTAAAGAATATGTGGGTGTTACTCCTATGCAGTTTTTACAAAGCATTACACTTAATTATGCCAAAGAACATCTCAAAGAATCAAAAAGTATTTTGGATTCATCCTTAGATATAGGTTTATCTTCCTCTTCTAGATTACATGATTTATTTGTTAAAATTATTGGCGTTACTCCAAAAGAATATAAAGAACTAGGAAATAATGTAGAACTAACTTATGGTTATGGAACTACACCTTTTGGGGAAGCATTAATTGCTTTTACAAAAAGAGGTGTGTCTTATCTTGGTTTTATTGATAACAATGAAACAGAAGTTTATAAACGTTTTAAAGAAATATGGGAAAAAGCTACTTTTATTAAAAATGACATAAAAGCACAGGATTATTTAAACAATATCTTTTTAAAAAACAAAAAATTTAATCTTTATGTAAAAGGAAGCAATTTCCAAATTAATATTTGGAAAGCTTTGTTAAATATTCCCAATGGTAACGTTACTTCTTATACTGCTTTAGCAAAAAGCATTAATAAACCAAAAGCAACTGCTGCTCTTTCTGCTGCTTTAGCTTCTAATCATATTGCTTATTTAATTCCTTGTCACAGAGTTCTTGCTAAATCAGGAGCTATGAGTGGATATACCTGGGGAATTGAGCGCAAAAAAGATCTTCTTGTTTATGAAGGGGCTAAAAAGAAACAAGAGTAAATAATTAAGGTATTTACTTTTTTAATATCTTGTAATGATTTTTTAAAAAAAAGGTATAATCATAAAAATATTAAAATTTACAATAATAAGCGAAGACTATGTCAAAAAAAATCTTTAAAGAAATTCCTCTGGGACAAAGCATACCTATTAATAATATTCATGCCGTTTCAGTTTCTATGCCAAAATTACAGCATGTAATTGATTATGAAGAACAAACACCTCAAATTGTAGAACAAATCGTTACGGCATATCCTCGTTTTATTTTACACCCTTATTTAAAACAAATGGCTTTATATATAAAAAAGAAATATAAGGTAAGTGATGATTTTGAAGTAGTTGTTGTATCTTCACAAAAAGCAGTAAAAATTATTGCTGATAAGTATTTTATTCACAATAGTATTAATGTTGATGAAAACTTCGGAATTATTCTTGTACTTAAAAACACCTGTCAATTACAAAAAGTACTTAAATTCATTCAACACGTGGGCTGTAATCTAAGCTCACGTTTTGCACAAGATTATTTATATGACTTGGGTTTATTAAAAAACAAACATGAAGAAGTTCTTTATCCTGATGAAAATAAAGCACAAGATGTTTTATTAAATAATATAGCAGCTGCCTATAAACAAAAAAAAGAGAATCTTTGTTTATCTCCTTCTGGGATGAACTCAATTTATTCAGCCCTAAAAGGAATTAAAAGTATTGGGGCAAAAAACGGAAGAACTATTTTAGTTCAACTGGGATGGTTATATTTAGACACAATGAATGTGGTTAAAAATCATCACAATGAAAGCAAAATATTTTACGATATTAAAAAGCTCTCATTATTAGAAGAATATTTAAAATCACATGGTTTACAAGTATCTGCAATTGTAACAGAGCTTCCTACTAATCCTTTATTATTAAGTGTAGATATTATTGCTTTATCTGCTTTATGTAAAAAATATAATATTCCATTGATAGTGGATGCTACTTTTGCTACGCCTTATAATATCAACTTAAAACCTTATGCCGATATTATGATAGAGTCTTTAACCAAATATGCCTGTGGAAATGCAGATGTATTAATGGGAGTACTCATCTTAAATGAAAACTCACCCTTGTCTTTTTGTAAAGAAGAATTTTTCAAACATTGTGATAAACCTTATATTAAAGATATTCAACGCTTAGCTTACCAAAGCAGTTTTTATGAAAAAAGAATGCAAAAAATCAATGCAAATACAATTAAACTAATTAAATATCTTGAAAAAGCACCTTTTGTAGATGAACTTTTTCATACCCTAAAAGAAGAAAATTATGTCAAAGTTATGGAACATAAAGAAGCTGTAGGGGGAATAATTTCTCTTACTTTTAATAAAAGTTTCCAAAAAGTATATGATTTACTTAATTTCCCAAAAGGTCCTAGTTTAGGAACTGAATTTACGCTTCTTATGCCTTATGTATATTTGGCTCATTATGACTTCATTACTTGTGAAAAAGGAAGAAATTTTTTAAAGCAGAATAATATTCCCATTGATTTAATACGAATAGCTGTAGGAATTGAAGATATTGAGGATATTATTGAAGAATTTGAGAGAATCAAAGAGCTTTAGCATACCAGTCTTTAATATACTCTTTTCAAATGAAATACATACTTTTTAATAAAATCAAAAAGTATGTAAAAAAACCAGCTTTTTACTAATAATGTTTTACCAACATATTGGTAACATTTTCTAATATTTTAAAAAGTTTATCAGAATCGTCTTTTCTTTTATTAAAAATAGGATTAATTTCTGCTATTTCCCAACAACATACTTTTTTATTTTTAATCAATTCCATATTTAATTGTAA
>SPKZ01000051.1_pt1 | contig 14169 bp, 11 predicted proteins | sample 2456571 | NCBI WGS metagenome assembly SPKZ01 (sample SAMN11192286, study PRJNA482655) | marine metagenome | biome: ENVO:00000447; feature: ENVO:00000244|ENVO:00000211|ENVO:00000569|ENVO:00002023; material: ENVO:00002151; isolation source: ocean water from marine abyssalpelagic zone ...
ATACATCCTACTTGATGGTAGCTGGCGTGAAGCGAAGAAGATGTTCAAAAAAAGCCCGTGGTTAGAAGATATACCGGTGATCTCATTTGATCCTGACGTCGTTTCACAGTATCAGATCCGCAAGGCGGCAAAAGACAATCAGCTCGCAACGGCAGAAGTTGCATCACTGGTGTTGGGTCATCATGGTGAAGCGCTGAATGCGGATATTCTTGGCTGTTGGTTTGATGTTTTTCGCGAACGTTATCTCGCCGGCACTAAGCAGCTTAATGTCGGTGTCGATGCAGCGTTGAAGCGTTTACAAACATTAACGGTTTAATTTCAATTATACCTATGTGTAAGCGTCCGTACAGCTTGTATGAGACGCTTATTCATATCAAAAATCCCTTCGTTTACCTTGTCTGTTATTTTATACCTATCACGATAAATAATGGATCCTTATTTAACGCAATTGATATTAGAGTTCCTAGACTTAATAATAGAACCCTGACTTACTACTGACCGTGAGTTTGTTATTGCCATTCTAAGCGCTGCGTTGATTCTGAGGGGGACATATTGGTTTATCTAATATTGACGGACTTGGTGGTCATCATCCATGCGCTGTTTATTCTTTTTGTAGTCTTGGGTGGACTGTCACTCATTGCTCGCCGTTATTTGATTGTTGTCCATCTTCCCGCTGTCATTTGGGCATCATTAATGAGTTTTATGGGCTGGACCTGTCCTTTGACGCCGCTGGAAAATTATATGAGAAATGCTGCTGGTGCCGACGGGTATACCGGCGGATTTGTCGAACATTATCTCATGCCAATTCTTTACCCAGTTGGGATCACCGCTAATATTCACATTATACTTGGCATTTTTGTTGTAGTTTTTAACATCAGTATTTATATCTTTGTTTATTATAAACATAGCTAAACAAGATAGGGAGTCGTCATGAAAAGCATGTTGATCACCATGCTCGTGTTCTATATCGGTATTTGTGTTGTGTTATTCGTATTTCAACGCAACTTCTTGTATTTTCCGCAACCAGCAGCGCCAGTAAATGATGTAGCAGCAATCAGCTTTGATTCCGATGGTGAACAGTTACGTGGCTGGGTGGTTAACGAAGGGCGCGCTAAGGCGTTAATGTATAATGCTATATAGGAACCCCCATGTTATTCATAAAGTAGGTGGGTGTGTGTCCGCCCCACAGAATACAAGGCTTCGAACAGATTCACTCTATTATTTCGTTAACGCTTAGTTCACAAACAAGTTCACGAAAATAATTCACGAATATCAGTTCATAAACACTAGGTGGTTTATTCTGTTTTTTCTTGCCGCCTACGGCGAATATAAGTCAGTTTTTTTGATGATCCATGCCTTGCCATAAACTATTTTCGTTCTCTGAACGAGCTAACTTCCAAGCAGGCTGCATAAATTATTTTATCTTATTGTTGCTCAGTGCTTTCTTTAATTCGGTAACGTATTCAGGATAAAGCGAAATATCATTATGACCAGCCCCACTTACCAGCATGGTGTTTATTAGCTGTTCTGTGAACTGAGCGATTAACTGCTCGCTTCTTGCTCGCGGGATCACGGTGTCGTTTTCCGCAATAAAAATATAGGTTTTTGCACTAATATTTTTCACCCATTTTATTGACTGAAACTTATCTTTAATAAGCAGAGAAACAGGAAACATCCAATAGGCACTTTTAGCTACATTTACAATGCTGTCATAAGGGGTGATCAGTATTAGTTTTTCCACCTGCCGATTAGCTGCCACATAGGTAGCGACACCAGAGCCAAGGCTTCTGCCCATTAACGATATCTGCTTGTGGTGAGCTTTAACCTGATCAAAAACATGTAAAGCATCTCCATAAAGACTATCCTCACTGGGCTCGCCCGTACTGTTACCATACCCCCTGTAAGGAATTAAATATACAGCATAATCCGGCAGTACCGTCTTAAAAAAAGCAATATTATCCTCAACTCGTTCAGCGTTGCCCCCGTAGTAAAGTAACGCCTTAACATTTTCTCTATTAATCACCCATCCATTTAGTTGCTCGCCATCTGTATCGAAACGAATTTCAGTCTCACCACTGACAGCACCTGCTGGTTGAGGAAAATATAACAGCTGACGCTGAAAAATAAATAGCACAAAACACAATCCGACATACAAAAGAATTATAATGAATAATTTGGTGATCATGATTTTTTCCTTATTAAAATGAGTGCAAATATATTAAATACCGAGCACCCACTCAAATATATATATGTTTTATCAAAAATGACAAAAAAATTTCCCGAGTGGTGAGTGATTACATATCATAGATTGAAATTTAGCGAATGAAGTCGATTACATTATCATCGCGCATTAGTAATTTATGCGCTTGCGCGTTCCTTGCAGAAAAAGCTTTTACGCTACGCTATCACCTGCCGTGGGCTTTCAAAAACATACCCCGGATATTTTTCTCTTTATGCCGGCCCTGGATCTTCGATCCAAAGAATTAGTGCCTCCATTATGCTGATGAGGTCTGATTTTACTGTAATAGCTGAGTAATCTTGGCCATCAATTTGTAGGTTTGTAAGGCGGAAAGGTGCATAACGACTTAGGGTACGAGCTTTAATACTTGACGGTTTCATCACTAAATTCAGCCTTTCCTATCACGTTTTTGCCCCTTTGTCTGTTAGAGCCGTTACTCTCTCACAATATGTCCATATCGATTTGCCATACATTTTATTATGGATGGTAATCCCTCATTTTAATGGAGTTCGGCAATCTAATTATCATTTTACTTAGAATCACTGTTCTTCATTATCTATTTGTAATATATAATAATTAATTTAAGTTGAATTCATATTATACGGAATTCCGTATAATTAAGACTTTAGGCGAAATAATAAGGTACGTAATTAAATGAGTTTGGTAATTACAGGTCTATGGCCTGATTCGAATGAAGTTTTAACGCGAGCATTGATCGAAGATATTATATGCTCATTTAAAAGAATGGTAGGGGTTGATGCTTTTCCAAATCTAATGATTATGAATGACCCTAATCGTGAAGGACCGATGGTTAAATATGAACCTGTGGCAGGAAATAAATTGATCTTGCTAAGCTCATCAAGTGGTACCTTATGGTCAAAGATTGGTTATCAGTTGTCTCATGAACTTTGTCATGTGCACGCGAACCATGCAGATCAAAGAGGGCACCGGTTCAAATGGCTCGAAGAGTCATTTTGCGAGTTGGCATCGTTATGTAATTTATTACAAATGGGAGAAAGTTGGCAAACTGCTCCACCTCTTGAACATATGCGGACGTTTGCTCCAAACCATGTTACGTATGTAGAGAATACGCTCAATGCAATTCAAATACCCGATAACTTTGAATTTTGGCTACAGGATAATTTAGATGAACTAATGAGTTCTCCTTATTTACGAGAAAAAAATTCAATTGTAGGCGCTAAGTTGAAGCCTTTATTTACCAATGATATTAAAATATGGAAGGCTATCGGTTACTTAAATTGTTGGGAAGTTGGAAGTCTTGATTCGCTAACAAAGTACTTAACTGATTGGAAGGATAATTGTCCTGAAGAACTTCAAGACTCGGTGGTAAAATTATCTAATATTCTTGGGGTGAGTATTGCCTAACAACGCCGTTAAACTTGGACACGCAAACGGCTTTCGCCGTTTTTGAAAAATAAAAACCGCAGTCCTACTTGCTCCTCAGTTTATGCGGGCGCTATGCAAATGTTGATTGGTAATTTAGGTAGTAATAATATAATGAATAAGTCATATGATGATTACACAAAGCAAGATTGGCTCAAAGAGAATACAGACTCTAGAATTAGTGAAGATCAATATATATATAGGATTTTTAACATAGAGCATTTAACTAATGATCTGAAAAATCGTACATTTACATTAGTTCGACCTTGTGCGAAAACTCAAAATGATGAGCTCGAAAATCCACTTCGAGACTTACATTTTGAGTTCGAAGAGGGTAAGCATCAGTTGTTTCGAGACATGATGAGTAATTTTTATACGCAGTCATGGTCCTGTGGTCCTATATCAAATTGGAACTACTTTGGCGGAGGAATTAATACTGTTAGAGTAAAATGTAGAGCTTCTGTCGTGTTTGAACGTCTTATGAATACTGGCGATAAATTCTATAACCATCATTATAGAATGGGAAAAATAACGTATGAAGATGTGAATAAAATAAAAGAAGAGTTGAATGGAAGGCACTTTGAATCGTATCTAGATCCTAATGGGAACAATTTGATAGAAACTATTATGAGATTAAATGCCGATTTCGTAGAAGAGGATGAAATTCGCCTTCTATATGATAGGTCTCCAGATGCTGGTAATGACTTTCCTTTAACAAATTTATTATTTGGTGAAGAAAGGGAATTTTGTTCGCATAAATTTGATTGGTTACATGTAATTGAAGATTATACATTCAACCCTAATAATACTAACGAAAATGCAGAATTTGTTAAAATGGTGAATGATCTATCTAAAGTTATACAAATTGCATAATAAGTTGCTTAAACGGAAACATAACAGTTGGCCATCGTTTCTTAACTATAGCCAACCATTATTTTCCGCTGTGCAAGGTGTTAATCCAAACCTAGCCATACTTTCAATAATGCGAACAGCCCCATTTGAAGTTTAAACTCTAAGCCGTTTATGTCCATCAATGGCTTAGGGTGATCGCTCTAAGCCGAAACTGCCCCTTTCTTTGTTAGAGCAGTTACTCATTAACAATATATCCATGAGCATTTGCCATATATTTTGTTATGCATGTATGTAGTAGTGGTTATTTATGTCCGCCACGTCTTTAATTCCAACAAAATAAGTATATCATTGATATTTAAATAGATTACTGTTGTTTAAGGATTAATGTTTATGCCACTATTCGAAAACTGGCTCTTTGGGTACATTTCGACTCATATTGCAGATCAAATCAGAGATATATTTGGCGGTAACAAACTGTTACAAGAGCTCAGAAAAACCATAACGGTATGGGCAAATGATCTACCACACGACGCCAGCCTTGCACATTCAGATGCCTTGTTTCCTCAAGCGCGATATTTCGATGATACATCATCCATCCCGGCACTGAGTTTTCTTCGTGATAAGTTGCATAGAACTACAATTCCGGAATGCGAAGATTGGCATAATGCTCTTATGGAGCAGTGGAAACGAGTAAAGGGTAACATCGATTCACCTCAACCCTTTTTCTCGATTTCAGAAGATGAGGCTTCAGAGTTAATATTTCAGCTTTCAGGCAATCTTGTTACAACCTGCTCTGGTCAATCAGAGTATTTCAATAACACTGTTGTTACATTGCTTAGAGACCTGTCCGTTCGAACTCAAGGTATAGATCCAGACCAGTTGAAATTAGCGTCAGAAAGCTTACTTCATGATATTCGAAACAGAGAATTGGAGCAGGCTAGCGCAAAAATTGCGGTGCTAAAAAGTCTTGGTTCACTGACTAATGACAGTACGGATTTTTTAACAGCACTTGAGGTTAAGTTAGCTATATTCAACGAGGGGGAGCCGCAAAGTAAAAGCACTCTGGTAATGTTGATTCGAAATTTAAAACTAGGAACTTATGCCTATGACCTTGTCAGTTCTATTCTAATTCATCTTGAATCAAAACAAAATTCATCTACCGCTAGACAGTTTTACATAGACGCGAACCATAGCGATCCCAATGTGCAGGAAAGCTTTTATGAGGTGCTTGCCACAACTGAAGAAATCTATTCTAAATTTGAAAGTAGTGAAAAGCACTACCTTACAGTGCAAGAACTGACGGGAATGGTGAGGGGTGCGTATAGACAAGAGGATTATCAACAGGCATTGCAAATAGCAGAGCACCTTAACGAACAATATCCTTCGCACAATTCGCTGGTCCTAGTCAACTTAGTTGAAAGCTGTAATATTTTGACTCAATCCAACGGTATTCATTTTATTTGGTTAGATGAACCAGTTAAAGACAGAGTGATGAGTATTGTGAAATACTTAACTTTAACTGTATCATCCAATCGCAATGAGGTAGATAAAAGACACCTTGCTATACTGTCTTACCTTTTACAGATCACAGGTTACTGTGTTGAAAAAATATTGGTTATGGCTAAAGAGCATCTTTCATCGCTAAAGAAAGTTTCTCCAGAGGCTCACCAATTCATGAGTGACGTCCTAGCACTTGAAAAAGAACAAATAGTAGATGAAATTTTTTTACCAGTTGAGAATACGCTAGATGAAATGAATTGTACTAAACTTATCAAGGCTTTATCTTCTGGTAAAATAATATTGCGAGAAGTAAGTGAGTGGTTTGAGCATGGTGGTTTAATCCGCACAGGTGAAGACTATCTGGACGAGTATCTTGAGCTTTATTTTCGCACAAAGCTCTGCGAGCCGAAAGATAGGACACGATCAGACCAGATTCGACAAAATGTATTGAGGTTCCTCGAAAAAAATGTTGAAGAACATCGAAACATAAACCCTTTCAGTTTGATGGAACTTAGCGAAGCATTACAGCTGTTGAACCTCCCTGTTTGTGCTGCAAAGATTATCGAACCTCTTCTCCCACCCAAACCTTGGTTGTCACCAGTTTATAGTTGCTATCTCAGAGCTCTCATGGCTAGTGAGAAGTATCTAGATCTAAAATTACGCCTAGATGCAATTCATGATTGCGATAAGCCTTTAGAATTATGGACCATGCAAGCATGTCTGAATCATAGGATTGGTAACCTTCCTGATGCTCAGACCGCTGCAAAACGGGCTGTAGAACTAGACTCTACGTATGCCTATTCGTGGTTTTTACGGCTGATTATTGCTCGTACTTTAGGTGTTTCGCTTGCAGAGAGGGAACAAATTGTTTTTTGTATCCCCGAAGAAGTTTTCCGGAAGTATGGTGCAGAAAAGCAATTGCTTATCGATGAAATTGCCATTTATATCGACCCTTATCTGGCTGAACGAATCATGGTGGACTGGTTTGTACAGAGTCCCATGGAATTGGCTATCCCGTTGACTTCATTGCATTTTAATGAGATTTTGTCAAGTGGTCAAAAAATGGAGACAAATAAATATGTGCCAGAGTTATGTGGTGAAGGTGTTGTCTATACTGATGGTTTTAACGAACACAAAAGATTGCTCATTAAAACAGGTGAATCAACTTCGTACCCAGACTTTTTAAGTACACAATTTGGCTTAGGTAGAGCTATAAAAGATCTACAAGTCGGCGAGTCGGTAGAATACCAGCTATTTGAATACACACTTTTAGAACGCATTAATCCTTATATTGCCGCTTTCCAACTAGCTCTCGATATCCGCTTTAAAAATAACGATGGCACAGATTCTATTTGGCCAATCAAAATTCCAGAAAATCCAGCAGGGATAATAGAAACGTTAGAAAGGTTTACTCAACGGTTCGATAAAAATAAACCAACTAAAGATGTTTTGAATAGTTCTAAAATTCCGTTGATGATGAAAGGTCATCATTTATACCCAACCGACCCTATTATGGGGGCCATTACTACGCTTACCAATCCAGATATTTGTGAGAATATCGGTTTGTTTAATCAAGGGGATAAAGTAGATAAGGTCATCATCGATGTCTATACAGCAGTCTATTTTTCCTTGATGGGCTTAGGAGAGGCATTTTCGGAATCTGAGATAACGTTTTTTCTGACTCTAGAATCTAAAGCACAATTGAAACACTGGCTTAATCAGTACTCAGGTGATGATTTTATGACATTGAAATTCGCTTCAAATAGAGTGAAACGATGTGTCGCCGAGGATATTAAGAGATATGATGTGGATTTTATATCAAATCTAGAACGAATCGTGGGGGCTTGTACCACAGAGCCTCTAACTGTAGCTGATACACCGGAGACGCTGGTGAACATCAAAGATGCCTTTGATGTTACAGTTTATTCAACTTTACAAATGTCCATCGGGAATAGCATTCCACTACTGAGTGTAGACCAACATGTTAGTGGTTTGGCTGTGGCATTAGGGACAAGCGCTTGTAATATGCACAAAGTTACAATGTCTCTGATCAATACTCTTTCACAAGAGAAGCGCAAGCAGATAATCGTACTGAATCTGTTCGCGGGTACGCCATGCCCAATTCGGTATGACGATGTTGTTTGGCTGTCTCAGTCAAATTGTAATGAAGATATTAAGTTGGTGGCGATATTTTTAAGAAAGTACGGAGTGCAAGGGTACATAAGAGAATCAAACCAAACGTTACAGTTTATTACCGACATAGCTGAAACTGTTACCGCTCAGGAGTTAGAGATAAGGCCTCAACTTAGGGGGAACTTCGTATCTAATAGATCAAATATCAGGTACGCATACCATGTATTTAACTATTGCAGCCAGATCGCTATTCGTGAGCTGGATGGCGAGACAGCTGAACATAGACTTGCTCTATTTTGTGTCATTTTAATCAGGATACACGCGAGGAAGTTTTATCACCACAAACAGTCAGAGCTGTATGTTTCCATGATCACTCAATTGATGATGGAGTTTTCTCAAGGCCATTTTCTAGATGAAGTAGAGTTAATCAATGCCTTCAAATATATATGCCAAGTTGTAGTTGTATAACTAATGTTATGCACAGTGGTTATAAGGGGGCAGCTAGTTTCCTTCACTACCCCTACAAAATCTAATGCGTATTATCTCGGTTAGTACAATAACACTAAGCCAGGTCTGTCGAGCTCCGGCTTAGTGCAATAACGCTAAGCCGAATTTTCCCCAAAGTGAGTTAGAGCTTTGACTCACTCATGTTTTATTCATGTCAGGTCCCCATATATTTGTTTATGTTTAAAATCTCGTAATAGTACTTTGATTAACCATTTTTGTACTTAATAGAACGATGCGATAGATGATTTTATACAGTCTTATTAGTATTTTGATAAAAGCAGTCACGATTTGTGGAAAAACAGTCAGATTTATCTTGTAGCAGAAAATTAATGTCAATATACTCAGTTACATAGCTAACAGCCAATGGAGCGCTGATTAAATTTTGGAGTATGTAATGAATATATGGAATTGGCTATTTTGCCTCGGATCTCGTGAGAAAGAGGCAATTGATGCTGCGGAAAAACTTCAGAATAGTATGAGGGTTACAGCTAAATGTAGATACAACGCAGCAATAAGGTTACAGAGACAGGGGAAGTTTGCTTTCTTTACCACTACATCATTATCTTTAGGTTTGATTTTTGTTCCATTAATGCAGACATCTGGAGTGAAGCTGGCTTTTGAGCCAAACGTACTCAATATGATGCAAATATTTTTGGCGGTATCTGTTCTTGTTTACTCTGTTGTAATTGGGACTGCTCGCTTTGATGTCAGAGGTGAAACGCTCACAGAGTGTGGTGACAAATTGAAAGAGCTTATTCGCTCAATTGATAAGCATCGAGAAACCCAAAATAGTTTTACGGAAGATGATTTAAGTACTTATCATGAGAGATATTCAGATATTGTCACAGACACTGAAAATCACATTAGAAGTGATTATGCTTTAGCTACTTTAGAAATGGAGAAGGATTACTTTTATACTGGATTATTTAGGCTTAAGTTATGGGCTGTAGCTCATATACAAAGGCTATTTCCTTTCGTTCTCCCTTTGGCATTACTGTGTATGGAAGTTGTATTTATTACCGATATGGTAGGCGCATCATCAATTTTACCAAAATATTTAAATGGTGAGGCCGTAGAAGCAGCTAAACAAGCTAATCAACAAGGATCAGACCTTCACATAAATAACAATGAGATCATAGTATCAACCTCTAACTAGATGGCCAAATTCACTCTACCACTTCATACGATGGCGGGCCATTCTGGTGGGGCTATTGGAGGTGCTGTAGGTAGTTCTTTAGGTGATTTGGCGGATGTAAGTTCTAAAGTAGGCTCTGAATGGAAACCTGTTATTTTTGGGAACTGGATGAGAAGTAGAATTGAAAATGTAATGAAAGGTGATGAACAAGCCTAACAAATCGTTTTAATCAGGACAAATAGCAGTTGGTTTTTGCTCCTGTGTCGCATATTTTAACCAACTATTATTTGCCCATTAAACGGGCGTTGGTCATTGGAGAAGTTAATTGGAAGTACTTTCAAAATTAGCCGTTCGATTTAGACAGGCTGTCGAAGAAGAAATCTCAATTTCTGATTATGTTGATGTAGAGCTTAATAGTTTTCCGGTAGGTTCTTGTGAAGTCACTAGCCAGATGTTTGCGTTGTACCTTATTTCACTAAACTATGAAAACGTAAAATTAACATTCAATAAGCGTAACAAACTTGATTTGAGTGACTACCGTAAAGACAGCCATGTCTGGATTGTAGTAGGTGGAGAGTTGATAATAGATTTAACTGGTGATCAGTATTCTGATTGCTCTGAACCAGTGATTGTCAGTAAAAATAGTAAGTTTCATAACTCCTTTTCACTGAAAAATATTAGAGAGGTAACTGGAACATGCTTATTCCGACCTGGTTGTACAAGTGGCTATTCAAATTTTTACAAGCGAGTTTCAAAACGGTTAGAGAAAGCATAATAAGCGACTAAATGCGGATTTGCATACGGTCACATTTTTTGCTGAGCAAAAAGAAGCGCCCATTTGCTCCACCGATTAGTCGGACGTTATACATAAAATTTAAGGAATCATAATGGACATTTCAGCTATTACAGGAGCATTGTCGGGAATTAAAGCGGCATCCGACATTGCCAAAATCATCAAAGATAGCGGCACTTCTCTTGAGGCAGCAGAAATAAAGTTTAAGCTAGCTGAACTGATTGATGCATTAGCAGATGCTAAAATAGAAGTTGCTGATTTTAAGGAGTTGCTCTTCTTAAAAAATGATGAAATTAAAGAGCTTAAGAATTCAATTGAAGTAAAGAAAAAGGTTGTTTGGAAAGAACCATATTATTTTGTGGTAGAGGATGATGATCAGGACGGCCCTTACTGTCAGCGCTGCTATGATGTAGAAACAAGCTTGGTTAGATTACAATCACCAAATAAAAATGGCTATTGGAACTGCACTGAATGTGGAAAAGATTTTCGTGACTCCACTTATAAGCGACCAAGCCCTCGAAGAATTCGCAGGTAATGCATAACAATACGCTGAAATGCATTTCGGCCAAAAAGACGGCCTCCACCGGACGTGCTAATCGCACGCTTTTAGCTAAAGCGTTAATCTCAATTTCATCGTACTTTATGTAATGCGATCTGTACCATTTAAAGTTTTAACTCTAAGCCGAAACTGCCCCAAATCAATTTAGAGCGGTTTCTGGTAACATTTTAGTTACCGTCATTTGATCTATTTTTCCTAATCAATACGATGGTTATTTAAATATGGTTCTGTAACAATCCAAAACTTGTTACTTTCATCTTCCTATTACAAGCAAAATACTGATTTTCATGGTTAAATAAAAGGTGTGGATAGACTAGTATAAATATAGTTCTCGTTTTTTAAACTCTACAAGATAGACATATCAAGCTAGTTTTCACCTATCTACTTGTAATTTATTATGGAACTGCGTATTAGTCGTAATACAGTCTAAATAACAGTTGAATATTGGGAGTTTTGGTACATGACAAAAGATCTAGATTTTGACCCTTTCGAAGATGAGTTCGTTCAATTAGTAAAAGATCCAAACTCTGGGGAACATATTTTTAAGTTTAAAATTCTTGATGTTGAAATGCCTCAAGAAGAATTCAAGCTAACAGCTTACTTAGATGATCCTGAAGATAAATTCAATGTAGATATTATTGAACCCTCTGGAATATCAAGCTTGCAGAATATCTCAGATAAAATTGTCAAAGAACTTACTGAAACAGACAAGGAAAAAGTTGATGAAGGTAATTTTGAAGATCTAAGCATTTCCTATGACAAGGCCTATATACTTCAAACTGCTGCCCATTTGGGCGAAAAATGGAATAGTTTTTTAACGAAAAATAGGCGTATGGAAGACATGTTTTTCGAGGAAATTGATACGCTTATTGGACTGTCTATGCTGTTTGGCAAAGAGCTTGGTAGTTACAATACGAAAAGAGAGCGAGACTTCTTCTATAAAAAAGGAATTAAGTATCACAAATTAAACGAGCGGCAATCTAAAGCTGGAAAATTTAATAAGAGCCGTTATTACGACGAAGTAATTGTATTAGCAGAGGCTACATGGGAGCGTTATCCTGAGGCATCCGTTTCGGCTATGGCAGAAAAAATCAGCCAATTACTTGCAGAAAAGTATCCTCAAAAGCTTGATTTGCCAGCAAAAACGACAATAGAGAAAACTTGGCTATATAATGCCGATTTCAGGCCTAACATCAGATCAAAAAGAACGTTACAATTTAGTCTTTTAGTAGAGTAGATGTATATCTACGAAAAAACGTTGAGCTACAAAACGTGCTTCTCAGTCCTTTGAATCTTGTTTTAATTACTAACAGTCAGTGATTAAATGAGGTGTTTTTGATGAGTGTAGAAGAACTAAATCAGTATTTGAATTTGGGTATTAATGTTGTCGAATTTTTACTTTTACTTAAGGTGTTCATAGCAAAGTGTTAACTTTTATGGAGTCTATCTGGCTACAACAGAATCCTGAAATATAGGTACTGTAGAGGCATAGTTAAATAAGCCTACAGTTAAGACGTGATGCTGATACCTCTAAAGATCAGCATTATCTTAACTTATCTGAGCATCTTATATTTTTGCAATAACTCTAAGCCATTTTTGTCCAACTATGGCTTAGTGCAATAACGCTAAGCTGAATTAATTAAAGATCTTCGTTCTAATAATCCAGTCAAAGTGAAAATATAACAATTTAAGATTAGTCTGCTTTAGCAATCAGTGTGTTATGCAAGCATAATATGTATGGAGTAAAAGTTGAATTCAGTAAATCATCACTACATTCCTCAGTTGTACTTGAAGGGGTTTACATCTGATAATGGAAGGCTTCAAGTATTTGATAAATTAAGAAAAAACTTTAAGAAGGATAAGCAAACACCCAGAACGATTCTATTTGAAAAACACCGAAATACGATAAAAATTAACGGTGTCTATACTGACCGGATTGAGAAGTTATATACGGTACAGGAAACTCCATTTGGTGAGTTCTTTAACTATGTGCGAAAAGGCATTTCACAAGCTGAGCTGATATCAGATGAAGGGATTTACTTATTAAAACAATTTATTGCCACTCAGTTTTGGCGAATGCCGTTATTAGATAGTTTTGCAGATGATTACATTCTGCAGCTGGATTTAAATAAGTTTGGTAACCGCATTACTATTAATGGTGTATCTTTAGGGCAAGTTGATTATATTAAAAGGCTTCTCAAGTCTGACAAGGGGTTTCGCCATTACTTTCGTAGCTTCTATCTACCAGTATTAATGTTTGATTCTCGAGTCCATGATAAGGACTTTCACTGCTGGAAATTACACACGGTATCAGCAGAAGACGGTAGTTGGGATAACCTTCTTACTGGTGACAATCCGATCATAGTTGAAAATATAGTAGAGATGTTTACTTTCAAGTCGAAGTTAATACTGCCATTGTCTAAAACACAACTAGTCACTTATTCACCAAATGGCAATAATGATTGTGATTTACCACCTATTTTTAGTACTAAGTTAGCAATGGTTATGAACTCACAATGTCAAAAGTACGTAGTTGGAGCTAATCGCTCTTACATGGAAAACATAAATGACTTGCAAGAAAGAGTTTATGGGGTTGATGGAGTGGGTAAACTTCGCGAAGAGCTATTTGGATACATATAATATTGCTTCAAGACTGAAAAGAAACTCGTGGTATTTTTAGTTCTAACAGGTTAAGCACTGGTTGCAATTTAAGCGATAGTTGGTCTTCATTTCGCATACTTTCTGTAATGTGAATCGTATACTTTGAAGCTTAAGCTCTAACTCATTTATGTCCACGAATGAGTTAGCTAGTCTAGCTAACTCAAAATTGCCCCGTTTCTTGTTAGAGTTTCTACTCATTCATATTTTGTTCATGACAATTTCCCATACATTTTATCATGCAAAACTTACCAACTAAGTTAATCCTACTTATGTGTAATGAAAAGACTGATAGGCTGATTTTATACAGTGTTATTGGTATTTCGGTGAACGCAGTCTCAATTTGTCAAAAGGCAGTCAGGTTTATCTTGTAGCCTAGAATTAATGTC
>SPKZ01004516.1_pt1 | contig 14146 bp, 12 predicted proteins | sample 2456571 | NCBI WGS metagenome assembly SPKZ01 (sample SAMN11192286, study PRJNA482655) | marine metagenome | biome: ENVO:00000447; feature: ENVO:00000244|ENVO:00000211|ENVO:00000569|ENVO:00002023; material: ENVO:00002151; isolation source: ocean water from marine abyssalpelagic zone ...
GCGACCGATCATTCCAGCAAACCGGCCTCGTGCCGGATCAGAAGTCGTATGTAACGTTCGCATAGTACTTCAGGTTGTTCTCGTCGGTGATCCGTCGCGTGTCGTACTCGTTGTCGATACCGAGCTGGATGCCGAGGCCTTTCACGTACGCGAGGGCCACGTTCCACGTCAGCGAGGTCAGGAGTCGAAAATCAGACGTGTTCCCCAAGTCGTGGAAGTAGTTGTTCGTCAGGAGGACGTTGTCGGTGTCACTGAGGTTCCACGTGATGTCGAGACCGACGGTGCCCTCGGAACGGGTCTCGTTGAGACCTCGCCACGTGTGCGTGGCGCCGGCACCGAACCGGCCGAGCACCTCCCAGGTCTCATTTCTCAAGAAGTCGTAGCCGATACCTCCGGAACCCGAGACGCGGTGGTCCCAGGCCTCGAACTCGTCGTAGTCGTAGCGGCCCTTCCCGAACAGGAACCACTTCGAGTCGGGGAAGAGAAAATCGTGACCGTACTCGGCGAGGAACTCGTTGGCGTTGGCAGTTCCGTTATTGGAGGAATAGTAGTACTTGCTGTTGAACGACCGCCGCGCGCGTTCGTCGCTCTGGTCGACCTTGAGGCGTACGTTGATGGTCGCGTCGTTGGACTTGCCCTGGGAGCCGGCGACTCCGAGCGCGAGGCTGCGCTTCCAGCCCTCGAGGATCGGCGTCCCGAAGAGTCCGGGGCGCGGGGGCACTGGCGGCTCGGGAGGCTTGACCTGGTCCGTGGGAATCTCGATGCGTCCCAGGGTGGGATGCTCGAGCACAACGGCGTCGTCGCGCGTCTCGACGATCGTTCCGTTCAGGGTGTCGCCGCTCTCGAGCTCCACCGAATCGGCGACGGCAGCAGCCGCCAACGACAGTGCCATCAGCAGGGTCATCACCGCTTTGCGCATCGTTCCTCGAATCGCAGTGGGTTCGAACCGTCCGGACCCCTCGGATCGCGCGTGGCCGGTTGATTCGAGGCGCGAAATATAACACGGGGTTACGCCGCCTTCGGGTCGAGCGATTGGCGACCACTGGGGGGAAACACCTGTACGTTCAATCACTTCGGGACACCCCCCTCGCGTGCCCGTCCGCCCAATTGAGCGTCTCATCCGCCCGGGGACTGTGAGATAATCCGGCGCCGCTCGGCCACCTGGTGGGGTGAGGGAGACCTGTCGATGCTGAAACGACTGTTGGTGCCGGTCCTCACCGCCGCGCTCCTTCCCGTGGGCACGGCCCGGGCCGTGGAACCGGGCCCGGTCGCCGCCCAGGCTTTCTACCTGGCGGTGCTCACGGGCGCCTGCGCGCTGTTCGTGGCGGGAGACAGGACCGGCCAGGGTGACGAGGGATTCGGACGCCGCGGCTTCTACGGCACTGCCCTCGGAACCTACGCAGCGCCCGGTTCCTCCGGTGGCGTCGGGTTCAAGGCCGGTTACCGCTGTCATCCGAACTTCGCCCAGGAATTCGAGGGGCAGTGGCTGAACAGCGTCCAGGGCAGCGAACCCTCCCGCAAGGCCAACAACTACATGAAGCTCACCGCCAACACGAAAGCCTATCTCTCGCGGTCGCAGCTGCAGCCGTTCCTCCTGGTGGGCTTCGGTGTGGTCTACGCCAAACGCGACGCCAGCGACGAGGAGAACGTCGACCACGCCGTGCAGATCGGCACCGGTTTCGACTACTGGTTCAACGAAGACGTCGCCATCACCCTCGACGCGAAATTCACCATTCCGACCGGCAGCGCCGGAAACCTCTGGAACGTCACGAGTGGCGCCGGCGTGCAGTACCGGTTCTAGCCCGATCCGCTCTCGATACTTTCCACCTCTCGAACAGGAGACACCCCGAGATGGACCGACTGGCCGTCTACCACAACCCCGGCTGAGGACAGTCGCGCGGCGTAATGGAGATCCTGCGCGAGCGCGGCGTCGAGTTCGACGTCATCGAATACCTGGACCATCCGCTCGAGAAGGCCGACTTCGAGCGATTCCTGTCACTGCTCGGAAATCCGCCGGCGGATCTCGTCCGCAAGGACAAGAACTTCAAGGCGCTGGGGCTGAACGAGAGCGACTACACGACTCCGGACGCCGTCGTCGCCGTGCTCCTCGAGCACCCGAAGCTCATGCAGCGGCCGATCATCATCCGCGGCAACCGCGCGGTGATCGCGCGCCCGTCGGAAACGTTGCTCGAGCTTCTGGACGATTGATCAGGTGGGGCCCGGTCCAGGCCCGGGTTGGAACTCGCACCAGCGCACCTCGAGGTGCGGGGTCGGTCGGAAGCCACTCCCCGTGACCCCCGACGTTCCGATCGCAACGACAGCGTCCTCGAAATAGCAGGTGTTGCGGCGGGCGGAGTAGATCTCGGCGACGTCCTCCCAATCGAGCTCGAGCTCGCCGAGTTCGTCGCTCTCGAACGCAAGGCTCTCGTCGCGCAGGAGATCGATCTCGCCCTCGAGCCACTCGCCCGACCCGAGGCGGATCCACTCGAAGTCGCCGGTCAGCCGATCGTACTCGGACGCGAGCGCGCCGAACGGCGGCTGTGCTCGTGCGCCGCTCGTCAGACACGACGTGATCAGCGGAACACTGATCGCCGCGCAGACGAGCCTCACGCGCTTCCCCTTGGACCGCACCGTTTCCCCCCGAACGAAATTCGATCTTCTCAGTCGAAGGAACCGTGCCGCCCGGCCCCCGCGGCGAATCGCCTCGCGCCTTCGACCGTCTCGCCCGATTGGATCACCTCGAGGCCGAGGCGCAGCTCCTCGCGTAGCGCGTCCTCCGAGCCGAGCGCCCACTGGCGATGCGCGGACATCCGATCGCTGCGCAGGCAGCGCTGCGGGAACGCGGCGAGGCGACGCGCGAGATCGCGGGCCTCGTCGAGCGCGCAGCCGGGCTCGACGAGCACGTTGACGAGACCCATGACCTTGGCCTCCTCGCCCGAGACACCGCGCCCGGTCAAGATCATGTCCATCGCGTGACTGTGGCCAATGAGCCGTGGCAATCGCACGGTGCCCCCGTCGACGAGCGGTACGCCCCAGCGCCGGCAGTAGACGCCGAACACCGCGTCGCGCGCTGCCACGCGAAGGTCGCACCAGATGGCGAGCTCGAGCCCTCCGGCGACGGCGTGTCCCTCGACGGCCGCGATCACCGGCTTGCTGAGCGTGAGATGCGTGGGGCCGAGGGGCCCGCCGCCGTCGGGGTTCAGCCCGGCTTCCGGAACTTCCCCGCCTCGACTCAGCGCTTTGAGATCGGCGCCGGCGCAGAACGCCCCGCCGGCACCGGTGAGAATCGCCACGGAGAGATTCTCGTCCGCGTCGAATTCGCGGAACGCCTTCGCGAGGTCTCTGGCCGTGCGGCCGTCGACGGCATTGCGGACGTCGGGTCGATCGATGGTGACGATCACGGTCGGACCGTCGGTCTCGTAGCGCAGCGTAGTCATTCTTCCTCCGCACCTTTCTCGGGTCGGGCCGGCGTTCGCGGCCGGCTCCCATGGTCGCCAAAAGGATCGCCGCGTTCGCAGCGTGGTCGGACACATGGGGGACTCCACACCGAAGGCGTGGCACGCCGCGACGCAACACCCCGCGGCCCGTCGTCCGTTGCCCGCTGCAGACGGACCGCCCTCGGACGCGCGCGAGAATAGCCGAGATGGATCAGATCCGGCGGAAGGATCCGGTGACCTCGTAGCCGCCCCCGGTATTTTGGGGCCGGTCTGCGAATCGAAGTGCCGGCGGCGAGTACTGAGGCGCTAGACTGGCAGGCGCGTACGAGAATCCGAACTCGAATTCGAACCTTCGTTCGAACCGATGAAAACCAGGGTCCGCCGAAATGAGTGAGCAGAGCCGCTCCGCTCGTGATCTCGTCATCCGCAACGGGATCGTGGTCGATGGAACCGGCGCCGACCCGTTTCCGGCGGACGTCGCCATCCGTGACGGTCGCATCGTCGAAGTCGGCGCGGTAAGCGTCGACGGCACCCCAGTGATCGAGGCCGAAGGGTGCTGGGTCACGCCGGGTTTCATCGATCCTCACACTCACCTCGACGCCCAGCTGTGTTGGGACCCAACGGCGTCACCGACGAATCTCCACGGCGTGACGAGCGTCGCGATCGGACTCTGCGGCTTCGGCGTTGCGCCCTGCCCACCCGGCGGTGACGAGTACCTGCTGCGCTCCCTCGAAGTGGTGGAAGAGATCCCCTACGAATCCACCCACCGCGGCGTCCCCTTCGAGTGGCAGACGTTCTCGGAGTACCGCGCGTACCTCGGGAAGCAGCCACTCGGTGTGAACGTCAGCGGCTTCGTGCCCCACTCGGCGCTGCGCTACTTCGTCATGGGCGAGCGGGCCCGCGGCGAGGTGGCGACGGCCGCCGAGCGCGAGGCGATGGTGGCCGAGCTCGAGAATGCCCTCGCGGCGGGCGCCCTCGGACTCGCGACGTCGCGCGGGCCCAACCACGTCGACAGCTATGGCGATCCCGTCCCGAGTCGATTCGCCGACCACGAGGAGCTCCGCGCGCTCGTCGCCGCGTGCGCGGGCCGCCTGTGGCAGATCAACGTCGAAACGAAGTTCAGCCGCGATGCTGCCGCGCTCATCGATGAGCTCGAGCCCTACATCGCGTGGTCGCGCGAATCTGGTGTTCGCCTCACCTGGAGCCCCCTGCACGCAGAGCCCGGGGACGGCGTGTGGCCGCAGATCCTTGCTCACAACACCGAGCGGAACGCGGGCGGCGTGGTGGTCGCGCCGCAGGTGGCGCCGCTCCCCATCACGCTGCTGCTGCGCTTCGACGAGCCCACGCTCGTGTTCGCCGCAATGGGCTGGCATGCGGCGCTACCGCGCTTCTTCGAAGGCGACGCCGCGGGACGACTGTCCCGCCTGCGGGAGCCATCGAGCCAGAAATCCCTGCGCGAAGCGAAGACCCATATGCCCTACGCACCGGTGTACGACGAGTGGATCTTCATCGACGCGCCGTCGCGACCGGAGCTCGGCGGTGCGACGCTCGCCGACGCAGCGGCAGAGAGCGGCAGGCACCCCATCGACTTCCTCTGCGATCAGGTGGTGGCCGACGACCTCGGAACTCTCGTCGAGATCGCCATCGCAAACCGCAGTCTCGAAGGAGCCGTCCGCTTCATCGAAGATCCGAATACGCTGATCGCTCTCGGCGACTCCGGGGCACACGTGATGAGCGTGACCAACTACCGGTATCCGAGCTACATGCTCGCGGAGCTCGTGAACAAACGCGGGCTGCTCGACGTGTCGCTCGTCGTGAATCGGATCACGCAGCAGCCGGCTCGGCTCCTCGGACTCGCGGACCGCGGTGAGATCCGGGAGGGGGCGATCGCCGACCTCTGCGTCATCGACCCCGAGACCGTCGGCATCGATCGCGCCCGGGTCCGCAACGACCTGCCCGGTGGCTCACCGCGTCTATTCCAACGCGGATACGGCTACCGCGCCGTGATCGTGAACGGAACGGTCAGCATCCGCGACGACGAGCCCACGGGGAACGTGGCGGGCCAGCTGCTGTCTCCCGCTTGAAGGTTCAATACGGCCAGGGTGAGGATACGCGGTAGCAGCCCGACGAATTCTGCCGCTCACACTCCCGGGTTCCCTACTCCGCTTGGAGCAGGCTCAAAACGAGCGAATTGGCGCCGCCGTTTCCCGGGTCGATAGCGACGGCGCGCTGCGAGAGAGAGAGCGCGCGCGCGGTGTCGCCGCGAAAGAGTGAGCACACCGCTTCGTGGTAGACCGCGTTCGACCGCAGCTCCGGAGTCACCGCAGGCTCGCGGCCCATCGCCTCCTCGGCTCTGCGCGCATCGAGGAGCAGCAAGCAGTTGGCCAAGCGAATCCCGCCCGCCTCCGGCGCGCGAAACGCGGCGAACTCGAGAACGGGGTGGTCCCAGGTGTTGAGCGGTGCGCTACCGGCCACGGCGAGAAGCGCCTCGCGTCCGGCCACCCGACTTCCGCGCAGTGCCGCGCCGCTGCCGAGGCCGAACGGCTCGAGCTCCGCGCGCACGGGAAGCGATCGAAACACAGCCTCCGCAAGCGGGACCCGACCGTCGAGCGGTCGCTCCGAGCCCACCATCAGCATTGTACCCGGTGGGAAGAAGTACGCGGCCGAGTGCGTGAAAGACTCCGCGAACGTTCGCAGCACGGTCGGGAAATCGCCCGCCGTATCCAGCGGTATCCACTGTACGAGCATGCCGCGTTCCGTGAGGCGACGTCGTGTGAGGGCGTAGAACTCGGAGCTGAGCAGCTTGGCATTACCCGAGTAGCCGCGCGCCTGTTTGCCATCCGACACGATCAGATCGTAGTGCCCGGGGTGGCGCAGCAGAAAGTGCAGCACGTCGTCCACGATCACCCGCGATCGGGGATCGCTCAGCACGGAGGATTCCGGAAACAGCATCGTCGCCTCGACCACGGCGTCGTTGATCTCCACGGCGTCGAGCACTTCGACGCCGGGATAGTCCGACAGCGCCCGGAGGGTCGATGAAGAGCCTAGACCGATGTTGAGCGTCGTCTTCAGCGACCCGTCGACGAACATCGGCAGGTGAGCGAGGAGGAGTTGCTTCTTCGTCATTCGGCTGTGCCAGTTGGCCGTGGCTCCGATGATCGATCCGTCGATCGCCATTCCGAGGGCCGGGGGATTCAGACTCCGCCAGACCTGGACCGTGGCGAGGTCCCCTTCCCGCTCGAAGATCAGCGCGCTGGCCGGAAGCTGCTCCTGGTTGCCCGCTCCGACGAAGCTGAGCCGCTCCGGCAGGATCAGTGCAAAGCCCGCGAACGCCGCAAATGAGGCCACGGCGGCGACGGTGACGAAGCGCAAACTCGCAGGGACGAAAGAGAGCACCACGATGCCGACGAGCGAGTTGATCAAGGCCAGGATCAGAGTTCCGAAAACGGTGCCGGCGAGCGGTAGAAGCAGCATGGCGGCCACCAGGGCGCCGACGATGCTGCCGAGGTTCGACAGCAGCACCGCGCCTCCGACGCGCTGGCTGACCTCCCGCTCGTCTTGGGCGTCGCCGATGAACAGACCGCTCGCGAGGGGAAACGCGAGTCCCATCATGAGCGTCGCCGGCAGCATGATGAAAAACCCCGCGAGAGACTGGATGAACAGCCGCTGCCACCACGGCAGGCTCGCGAGTGTCGGCGAGAATACGGAGAGTTGGCTCTCGAGATTCGGCGTTCCGAGAATGGTGGCGCAGACGGAGATCGCGAACAGGACGAGCACGCCGATCGAAAGCTGGACGAGTCCGAGCGCGAGGTCGGCGCGCGGAAGGCGCGACACGCGGCGGAACGCGAGGCCACCGATGCCGAGGCCACTCAGGAACACCACGAGCATGATGGTGAACGCGTACGTGCTGTTCCCGAACAAATAGCGGAGCGCGCGGAACCAGAGGATCTCGTAGCCGAACGTCGCAAAGCCCGAGAGGAGCAGGGCGATGGCCACGAACTGGCGCGGAATGCTGCTCGCGAACGCCGCGGGGGCGCCGGGAAGCGCGCCTTCGGTAGCCGGTACGTCGGGTCTGCGGCGCGCGAGGGCGAAGGCAGCGAGCGCAACGAGAAGGTTGAGCGCATTTCCCAACCAGACCGTGGTGCGGAGTCCCACGGCGTCGATGAGTACGAGCCCCGCCAGCAACGCGCCGATGGCGGCGCCGAGCGTATTCAGCCCGTAGAGCATCCCCAGGTACCGTCCCACGCCGGACTGACTCTTGATGAGTGCCGCGCAAAGCGCGGGAAACGTCGCGCCCATGAGCGCCGTCGGAATCGCCAGCACCAGGAACGCGCAGGCGTAGCGCGCCAGCACGAGGGGGACTCCGGAACCGAGCAGGCCCGCCGAGTTTGCGAACAGTCCGGGGAGAAGCGGGAAGACGAACGTCACGCCGAACGCCGTGGCAGCGATCGCGATCTCGAGCAGTGCGTACAGGAGAAGCGGCGATCCGTGGCGTCGCAGCACCCGGTGGTACCAGAACGCTCCGATCCCCATGCCTCCCATGAATCCAGCGAGCGTTGCGCTCGCGGCGAGCGTCGTGCTGCCGAACGTCAGCGAGAGAAGCTTCGTCCAGGCGATCTCGTACGCGAGTGCCGCAGCCCCGGAGAACAGGGAGCACAGGTAGAGCGCTGTCACTCCAACCCGTCCTTCGCCGCGCATACCTTACGACTCCTCCCCGGCGTCGTAAGGTATCAAGTCCCGCTACGACAGGTTCAGTCGAGGGGACCGGTCAGCGAGGCCCGTTGGGAGATCTCGGTAAAGCCACCGTCTGGGTCGCACACCATGGAAATCTTCGCGACGTCGCGCATGCGGGTGGGCGCCAGACCTTGGGCGCCGCCGCGCGCGAGGATCCCGGCGTGCTCCGCCGCGCAGTCGTACACCTGGATCGTGAGGTAGCGATAGCCAACGCCGCTCGGCGCCCCAGCGACCACCGCGTCCTCCGACTCGTCGTGGAAGAGCAGCGTCTCGCCACAGAGATGAGCTCCCGGGTGCAGGCGATCGAGCTGCAAGACATCACCAAACCAACCGTCGAACGCCGCGGCGTCGCGAACCCGGAGGACGATTCCGATCTGCGACACGCCCTCGTGGCCGTTTGGAACGAGAGCGACGGCATTTCCATCGGGGTCCACGAGGCGGCGCGGCGCGGTGACGTCGTCGCGCGCGATCAGGATCTCGCGAATCCCGCCCGGCGGCTGCGACGCCGACGCCTCGGCGACCACGTTGACCTTGAGCACCGATCCCGCGAGGTCGAGGCGATGCTGTACCCCGCCGCCCCCCGTGTCGAGGCGCTCCTCGTACGCAAGACCGATCTCGTCCCGCCAGAACGCGAGCATGGAATCCGGATCGCGCGTCAGGAGACCGACGTCGACGAACGGCTTCGCAAGCTTCAAGACACGCCGGCTCCCGCCGATTTCAGCGCAGCGGTGCTTTTCTCCACGGCTGTTCCCTCGAAGAATGCAGGGTTCGCCGCGAGGTAGAGCCGCGCGGGATTCTCGAACGTGAAGCGCCGGAAATCATCACTGGACACGAGCCCTTCGCTTACCAGCTCGTGTGCCTCGGCCAGCACCGTGCTCACGTCGCTCACGTCCCAGTGTCCCATGTCGGAGCTGAAGATCGCGTTCAAGCGCGCGTCGCACGGAGGAAAAGGCGGAAACGCGGTGGCGACGCCTCGGTCGTCCGCTTCGCAGCCGAAGTAGAAGCTCGGGGAGAAGCGATCGACGATGTCCTGTGCAGAGCGAACGTCGAGGTGCTCCCACTCGTCGTGGCCTTCGGCCTTCCCGTCGTCGATGGCCATGCTCGTAACGGCGTCGGCGAAGTCGCCCTCGAGGCGATCGCGCACCGCTGCTCCGTACCGGTCGAAGTAGTCCGTGAGCGCCGGCACGTCGAGCCTCGAGGGATCGAGGATCGAGAGTGCGTCGAGATTTCGCTTCTCCCAGTGCTCGACGAAATCGTTGAGCATCTGCATCGCCCAGGAGACCCCGCACTCGAGGAACGCGAACGGCAGGTCCGGGAAGCGGCGGGTGACACCGCCCATGAACAGCGACTTGCAGACGGGCGCAACCAGCCCCGCGAACATCCCGACGTGGTTGCACACGTAGCTCGTGGGCGACGGTGTGTGCGAGGGGCGGATGCCGAGAGCGCCGTGGAAAGTCGGCGCATAGCCGAGCTCGCGGGCGGTCGCCCAGACCGGGTCGTAGTCGTAGGCGCTATCGAGCCCAAAGGTGTCGTACCAGTGCGCTTGCCCGGGCCACAGCTGCGGGTGCTGACTCGGCCCGGCTTCGATGGGACGCAACACGCCCTCGGGAAACGACGCGACCTTGAGCCCGAGTTCGTGACTGTGCCGGAGCTCCGCGATGGCCTCGTCGGGCGTGTGCATCGGGATCATCGCGGCCACAGTCAACTGCTCGCGGTAGGGACCGTAGACCTCCGCGTAGTAGCGGTTGAACGCGCGCACCGTGCCGAGACGCAGGTCCGTGTCGGGGACCGAGCAAGTCGACAGACCGTGCGTGGTGTAGAGCACCGAGAAGTCGATCCCGAGTTCGCCCATTCGCTCGCACAGGAGCGCAGGGAACATGAACGTGGCCCGGTCGAGCGTATTCTCGCAGGCCGCCCCCCACCACGCGCCCTGGGGCGTGCGATCGCGCAGGTTCTCCGCCGCCCGGCGCTTCGGAACGGCGAGCCGCGCGGGAGGCCCCTGCTTCAGGTAGACGTCGAAGCGATCGGGACCGAGCTCCTCCCGGAGGAACGGATAGATCGCCGGGAACATCTCGAGGACGTGGCCGTCGGCGTCGATGACGGGATGGCCGAGTTGGTCGCGAACCTGGGCGGAAGTAGCTGTCGACATGCGTTCGATTCTACGATTTGTCTCGAGGAAATTGGGTCGCTGGCTCACAGGGGCGGATGGCGCGGCCTCACGGCGGGCCCACACGGGCGCTACGGCTCCACGTAGCCGAGGGCCCGCATGCGCTCCAGGAGCTCCGCGCTCACGCCTCGATGTTTCGAGCCCTCCACGGGTTGCAGCTCCGCGAGGATCGCGTCGAGGGCGTCGGCAGCGCCCTGGTCGGACTCCCCGGCGCGCGAGTAGGCCGATGCGCTGCCGTCCCGCCGTAGGGTCGCGACCCGCGGCAGACCCAGCAGACGGCCGTAGTGGATCGCGACGGGGCTGTGGTTCCTTTGCCTCGAGTAGTAGCGATCGCCGACGACCGTCGCGACCTGATCGGCCTGCTCGGCAAAGATGGCGCGTGTCGAGGACGCGCTCGGAGTCGGGCTGTGCGGTGACGGGAGCGGGCGACCGCGAAACTCAGCCGGGACGCGGACTCCCGCCAGCGTCAGCAGCGTCGGGGCGACGTCGATCGTGCTGACGGACGTGGCCACGACGGACGCTGCGCCGCCGCCGGCCGGACGCAGCAGGAGCGGCACGCGGATCTGCTCCAGGCCGAGCGAGTGGCCGTGCGAGAAGTAGATCGCGTCCTCTTGGAACGACTCGCCGTGGTCGGCTGTGAACAGCACGTGCACCGGCCCGCCGAACGCCTCGATGCGCTCGATCAGTCGCGCGACGTGGGCGTCCAGGTAGCGGACCTCGGCGCGGTAGCGACGCTCGTAGGCGGCCGCCGAGAACAGCCCGGGCAGCTGCTGATAATGGGGAATGCCTCGCAGTCCGATCTGCTGGTGGAGGATCGGCAGCTTCTCGTCGCCGGGAGCGTCGCGCTCCGGCGGTGCGTTGGGTGGCTCGTAGGGGCCGTGGGGATCCTGGAAATGGACCCACAGAAACCACGGAGGCCGCGCGTCGGCCTGGACCCACGCGATCGCGGCGTCGGTGGTGTGCGCCGCATCCCGCTCGAACTTCGCCGGCCGATTCCGCTCGCTGCGGTTCGTGGACTCGTCGTAGACGCGAAAACCCCGACCAAAGTTGCGACTGGCGCCGATCACCGGGTTCGAGACGATGGCCGCTGTGTCGTAACCCGCCGCAGCAAGGACCTCCCCGACGAGCAGGTGTTCGTCGGATAGAAAGAACGTCGCGTTCTGCCGGACGCCGTGCTCGCTCGGGTACTTCGATGTCAGCAGTGACGCCACCGAGGGAGCCGTGGAGGAGGCCGCGGAGAACGCCCACTCGAAGCGGGTCCCCGTCTTCGCGAGCGCGCAGATCGAGCGCCCGACCCCGCTCGGGCCGCCGTAGCACATCAGCTGATCCGCTCGCAGGGTGTCGACGGTGATCAGCAACAAGTTGCTGGGTCGGGATGTTTCGGGCGCACAGCAGAGCGGCGCGAGCAGCGCGGCGAGAAGCAGGGGGCGCCTTCTTCTCACCGTGGAGTGCCTTCGTAGTCTGACGATCGGCGCCCCCGCACGGCGCGCTCTCGGATCACGGCTCGATTCCGCTCGGCCTCCCGTCCACGATCTGGTCGAGGTATTCCGACATCCCGATCGCCGCGACGCCGTTGCACGTGTAGCACGTGAGGCCCTCGGTGATGCGCGTCTGCAGCCAGGTGCCGTCGGGGAGCTGGCGGCGGTTGCGCAGCGGAATCAGGGACGCCACACGGCCCTCGACCTCGTAGTCGACGCCTGCGGCACGGGTCTTGAAGCGCAGGCTCTTCTGGTAGCCGTGTTCATCCCAGTCCGTGTCGATCTCGCCGCCCTCGATCTCCTGCATGCCGTCGGGGGTGAACACCATCCCGCTGCAGCGGGTGCCCTTCCCGTCGTTCATCAGCGTGGCTTCGATCGAAAGCTCGGGCGAAACGTAGAAGTGGAGCCAGCGGTACCAGTCGATGCTTTGCCAGTAGCGCGGGCCCCACGTCTTGTCCCGGGCTCCGTGACCGGAGAACTCGTAGCGCTCCCCGTCTACCAGGAGCCAGCCGTCGCCGTGCATGAACTGGTCGAAGTGCGCCTTGCCGAATCCCTTCTCGGGGTCGATCGGCAGCGGTGCGCCGTCCTCGCGGACGACCTCTCCCCCCACACACTCGGAGGCCGCGCGCTGGTTCACCTCGAGCCGACACTCGACGATCGGGTTCTCGCGAAACGCCCTGCCGGGGTCCACCATCTCGTGCGGCCGCTCGAGCAGACACACCTTCCCCTCGTACGTGAGCCGGTGGTTCTCGAAGGGATCGAGGATCTCGAAACGCAGCCCCCCCGCATTCATCTCCTCGTTCGAGGTGATCTTGGGTCGGCTGGCCATGAAGGCGATCCGCCCGTCCGGCAGGTACCAGCAGTTGGTCATCTCCGCGTAGCCTTCGTTCACGCGGTTGCCGATGCGCACCCAGCCGCCCATCGTCTGCTCGAGGTCGAGCACGCTGAAGTACATGCTCTCGTTGTAGTTCGAAACGTCGTCCGGGGCGTGGTTGTAGTCGTCCCTGGGATCGAGGGCGAGCTTGCATCCTTTGGGAACGCTCGGCATGTCGGGCTCCTTGTCTTTTCCGGGTCCGTTGATTGGAATCTTCAGGAGGAGATGGCCGCTTCGGCCTCACCTGCGATCGTGAGTACCATGTCGCCCATGCCTCCGGTGTCGCCGCGCGTGGGATCGGCGAGAGAGCGCTGGTAGACGCCCTCGAGCATCACGGCGAGCTTGAAGGCGGAGAGCGCCGTGTAGTAGCGGAGATCGGGCGCGCTGCGACCGCTCGACTTCTCCCACTGAGCGATCATGTCGCGCCGCGCTGCCCAGCCCGCGCGGTCCGACGTGTCCCACATGCGCAGGAAGCCCGCTAGATCGAGGAGCGGATCGCCAATGGTGCAGTTCTCCCAGTCGAGGATCGCGGCAACGCGGCCCGGCGGGTCCGGCGCGATGAGCACATTGGCCGTGTGGTAGTCGCCGTGCATGATGCCCGCGATCCAGTCGGAGGGATGGTGCTCGGAGAGCCAGCGGCCGACGTCGCGGATCGACGGGATCTCCCGCGCTTCGTAGGTATCGAGCTGCGAGAGCCAGCGGCCGACCTGCCGCTCGTGGAAACCCTCGGGGCGACCGAAGCCCAGCAGACCCCGCGCCTGCCAGTCGACGCGGGCGAGCTTGCCGAGGGCGTCCATGGTGCTGAGCGCCACCTCGTGCTGAAGGTCGGTGTCGGCCTCGAAGCGTTTGGGCAGCGGCTGAATCGAGCTGAAGCCGTCGACGTGGCGCATCACGTAGAACGCCGATCCGATCAACGCGCGGTCGGTGCAAAGCGCGAGGGGTCTCGGGTGGGGGACGTCGGTGCCTTCGAGCGCGCTGAGCACGCGGAACTCGCGCTCCATGCCCCGGTCGGCGCGTTCGAGTGCGACGCTCGCGGGGCGCCGCAGCACGAACCGCTCGCCGTTCCGGAGGATGCCGATGCTCTCGTTCGACATCCCACCGGAGATCCGGCGCACCTCGAGGGGGCCTCCGGTTTCGATGCCTTGCGCGTCGAGCCAGGCGCGCAGGTTCTCGACGTCGACCAACCCCCCGAGATCGTCGGACTTGAGCGTCGCGTAGGGCTCGTCCATGGGCAGCAGCCTACCAGCTCGGCCGACCCCGGGTCTTCATCCAGAGCTGCTCCGGATCGGCGGTTCGACGTAGGATGGACCGCGAGGAGACCCCATGAAAACCGAGACCCTCGACATCCAGGAGCGCGGACCCGTCACGTGGTGCACGCTGAACCGTCCCGAGTCGCTGAACGCACTGAGTCGCAAGCTCGTCGATGAGCTCCACGACTTCCTCGACCACCTGGCCC
>SPKZ01021561.1_pt1 | contig 14142 bp, 10 predicted proteins | sample 2456571 | NCBI WGS metagenome assembly SPKZ01 (sample SAMN11192286, study PRJNA482655) | marine metagenome | biome: ENVO:00000447; feature: ENVO:00000244|ENVO:00000211|ENVO:00000569|ENVO:00002023; material: ENVO:00002151; isolation source: ocean water from marine abyssalpelagic zone ...
GTTCACGGCCTCGGGCGTCACCTTCTCGGCCGCCATGCACAGGTCGCCCTCGTTCTCGCGATCCTCGTCATCGACCAGGATCACCAGCCTGCCCGCAGCGATGTCCGCGATCACGGACTCCACGTGCGGAATCAGTTCCTCCCGGCGAATCAGGTCTCGGTCGCCTGCTTCTTCGGAGCGAGCGGAGGGGCGTGTCATGTGAGTCGGGCCACTCCCGGCCCCGGGGAACCACTGGCCGCGCCAGGGAGGCTGCAGCAGCTCGATTCGGGGCCCCCCTACCTACGTGCTAGGTAGGGGTCGAAATCGACCGTATCAGCGACGCCAGGGGCTGTCAAATCCGCCCACGGACGCCGACCCCGGGGAAAATCATGGCCCTGGGTGGCGCGCAGCGCGCGCGGCCCGGCTCAGGCGGGCGAGGTTGCCGGCTTCGCGTCGAAGTGTCGCATCACCCCGAGGATCAGGTCCTCGCGCGTGATCCCGAAGTTGCGGCCAAAGTCGTGCAGCTGCTCGAGATTCCGGTAGAGCGCCGAGAGCAACTCCGTCAGGGTCTGCTGGACGCCCTCACCCGTGACCGCGATCGCGGGAACCGTCGGGATGCCTGTCGCCGCCCACGACTCACGGATGTCGGCCAGCGGCTTGACGTCGTCCAGGTCACGCTTGTTGAACTGCAGGACCTTCGGCAGTCGATCAAAATCGACCCCATTGGCGCGCAGGTTCGACTCCAGATCCCGATACGAGAAGGCGTTCCCGGCCGCACCACTGCGCTGCGAATCGGCGATGAAGGCCACCGCGTCTGCCCCCGCCAGCACCACCTTCCGGGTGGCGCGATGCACCACCTGTCCCGGTACGGTGAACAGCTTGAGCTTGATCCGAAAATCCCCGTCCCCGAACTCGACCGGCAGGAAGTCGAAGTAGAGGGTGCGGTCGTTCTGCGTGTCGAGCGAGACCATCTCACCGCGGGTGTGCGTGGGCAGCTGAGCGTGGATCTGCTGCAGGTTCGTCGTCTTCCCGGACAGAGCGGGGCCGTAGTAGACGATCTTGAGAGTGATCTCGCGCTGTTCGAGATTGAGTTGTGGCACGGGCCCCTCGTTCGTCTTCCCGATATCGGCGCGCCCGCGACCGCGCCTTAGTGCCGCCTCGGACTAGTCGCGCTGGCCCTGGAGAAAACTGCGCAGCAGCTCGCGGGCGGCCCGCGGCGGCGCCTGGACCCTGGACTCGACCCGCTCCAGGATCCCGGGGAGCTTCGCGGACACGCGTGGATCCTGACGAAAAGCCTCGCCAAGGCCCTGGTCGAGCAGCGCCCAGAGCCAGGTCCTCGCCTGCTTCCGACGGCGAGCCTCGAACTCGCCCGAGCCCTGGAACGCCTCGCGGTGCTTCAATACGGCACTCCAGAACTCCGGAATCCCGGTGCCCTCGAGCGCACTCGTACAGCTCACAGAAGGAGACCAGGCGGCGCTGGGCGGACGCAGCAGGCGCAGCGCCGCGCTGTAGTCCGCGCGCGAGCGCTCCGCGGCCTGCACCTGGTCACCGTCCGCCTTGTTGACGAGCAGGGCGTCGGCGAGCTCGACGACCCCCTTCTTGATTCCCTGGAGTTCGTCTCCGGCGCCCGGCTGCAGCAATAGCGCGAAGAAGTCGACCATCGACGCGACCTCGGTCTCCGACTGGCCCACCCCGACGGTCTCGATCAGCACCACGTCGTAGCCGGCAGCCTCGCAGACCAGGGTCGCCTCGCGCGTGCGTTGTGCGACCCCGCCCAGCGTGCCCCCCGAGGGCGTGGGCCGAATGAAGGCACGCTCGTCCTGGGAGAGTCGCGCCATCCGGGTCTTGTCGCCGAGGATGCTCCCACCCGTCAGCGGACTCGAAGGATCGACGGCCAGCACCGCGACGCGATGACCTCGCTCGATCAGAAACAGCCCGAGCGCCTCGATCCACAAACTCTTGCCCACCCCCGGGGGCCCACTTACCCCCACGCGCAGGCCGCCCCCGCTGTGGGACACCAGTAACTCGAGCAGGTCGAGTCCGTGTTCGAAGTCCTCCGCCCGGCGACTCTCGAGCAGCGTGATCGCCTTCGCGACCGCGCGGCGGTCGCCAGACTGAACCCCGCGGGCCAGTTCGGCTGCCGGCGGGGAGGCGGAGCGAGAACTCACCGGCTGCGAATCGCCTCGAGCACTCCGGCCGCCGCCTCGGGCACGGCCGTTCCGGGGCCAAAGACACGAGAAACCCCGCTCTTTTCGAGGAATTCGTAGTCCTTCGGCGGCACCACGCCACCGACGATCACCACCACGTCGTCGGCACCTGCGGCCGCGAGTTCGGAGATCAGCGCCGGTACCAGGGTCTTGTGACCGCCCGCCTGGGTGGAGACTCCGACCGCGTGTGAGTCATTCTCAATTGCCTGTCGGGCCGCCTCAGCCGGGGTCTGGAACAGCGGGCCGATGTCCACGTCGAAGCCGAGATCCGCAAACGCCGTCGCGATCACCTTCATTCCGCGGTCGTGACCGTCCTGGCCGAGCTTGACCACCAGCAGTCGAGGTCGCCGGCCCTCTTCCCGCTCGAAGTTCTCGACCTCCTCGCGTACCGCCTCGAGCCGTTCGCTGTCTCCGAAGGCACTCCGATAGACGCCCGAAACCACTCGCGTGTCGGCGCGATGGCGGCCAACGACCTCCTCGAGCGCGCCCGAGATCTCGCCCACGGTGGCGCGCACGCGCGCGGCGTCGACCGCCGTCTCGAGCAGGTTCCCCGCACCGGTGCGCATGACCTCGGTCAGGGCGTTGAGGCTCGCGCGCACCGCCGCCTCGTCGCGGCTGGCCCGGACCTCGACCAGGCGCGCGACCTGTCTGCGGCGGACCTCGGTGTTGTCGATGTCGAGGACGTCGATTGGCGCCTCCTCGGCGAGTCGATACTTGTTGACGCCCACAATCACGTCGTCTCCCCGGTCGATGCGGGCCTGGCGCCGGGCCGCGGCTTCCTCGATGCGAAGCTTGGGCATGCCCTCGCCGATCGCCGGCGTCATTCCGCCGAGTGCCTCGACCTCATCGATCAGTTTCTGGGCTTCGGCGGCCAGGCTGTGCGTCAGCGACTCCATGAAGTAGGAGCCCCCGAAGGGATCGACTACGTTCGGAATTCCGGTCTCCTCCTGCAGGATCAACTGGGTGTTCCGCGCAATCCGGGCGGTGTCGTCGGTGGGCAGGCTCACGGCCTCGTCCATGGCGTTCGTATGGAGCGACTGCGTGCCCCCGAAGACGGCCGCCATCGCCTCGATGGTGGTGCGGACCACGTTGTTCATCGGGTCCTGCATGGTCAGGCTCCACCCCGAGGTCTGGCAGTGGGTACGCAGCAGCGAGGATCGCGGATCCTTGGGGTTGAACTGCTGCATCAGCTTCGCCCAGAGCATGCGTGCCGCCCGAAGCTTCGCGACCTCCACGTAGAAGTTCATGCCGATCGCAAAGAAGAACGACAGCCGGGGGGCAAAGGCGTCGACGTCGAGCCCCTTCGAGAGCGCGGCGCGCACGTAATCGAGCCCATCCGCAAGCGTGAACCCGAGTTCGAGCGTCGCGTCCGCTCCGGCTTCCTGCATGTGATAGCCCGAGATCGAAATCGAGTTGAAACGCGGCATGTGCTTCGCCGTGTACTCGATGATGTCCGCCACGATCCGCATGCTCGGCTCGGGAGGGTAGATGTAGGTGTTGCGGACCATGAACTCCTTGAGGATGTCGTTCTGGATCGTCCCCGAAAGCTTGTCGGGTGTGACGCCCTGCTCCTCGGCGGCCACGATGTAACTGGCCAGGACCGGAAGCACGGCTCCGTTCATGGTCATCGAAACGGACATCCGGTCGAGGGGAATGCCCTCGAACAGGATCTTCATGTCTTCGACGGAGTCGATCGCGACTCCGGCCTTGCCCACATCCCCTTCGACCCGCTCGTGGTCCGAGTCGTAGCCGCGGTGGGTTGCCAGATCGAAGGCGACCGAGAGCCCCGTCTGTCCGGCCTCGAGGTTGCGCCGGTAGAAGGCATTCGACTCTTCCGCGGTCGAATAGCCCGCGTACTGCCGAATCGTCCAGGGTCGTTTTGCGTACATGGTGCCACGCGGGCCCCGCAGATACGGGAACAGTCCCGGTAGGCTGTCGGTGAACTCGAGTTGCTCGAGGTCTTCGGCCGTGTAGAGAGGCTTGAGCTTCATGCCCTCCGCGGTCTCGTGCGAGAGTTCCGCCGGATCAGACCCTCTCAGTTCCTTCTGGACCAGCGCGTGCCACGCCTCCAGATCCGCCGTACGCTTGCCCTCGTCTGCCACTCCGACCTCCTCGTCCCGCCTCACACAGACCCCGCGGCGCAGTTTAGCCTGAGCCCGACCGCCCTCACATCGCCCGGCGGTAGCGCCCGCCGACCTCGAAGAGCGCCTCCGTGATCTGCCCCAGACTGGCCCGCCGGGTCGTCTCGAGCAACTCGGCCAGCAGGTTCCCACCCGCGATCGCCACCTCCTGGAGCCGCTGCAGCGCGGGACCCGCGGCGTCGGCGTTCCGGGCTTGGAAGCGCTCCAGATTCTCGAGCTGGCTGCGCTTCTCCGCATCCGTGGCGCGGATCAGCTCCTGTCCCAGCGGCGCCTCGTCGGGATCGGGGTTCTCAAAGGTATTGACGCCGATCACCGGGATCTCACCGGAGTGCTTGCGCTGCTCGTAGAGCAGGCTCTCGTCCTGGATCCGGCCACGCTGATACATCGTCTCCATGGCCCCCAGAACGCCCCCACGTTCGGAGAGACGCTCGAACTCCTCGAGCACGGCCTCCTCCACCTGATCGGTGAGGGCCTCGATCGCGTAGGAGCCCTGGAGCGAGTTCTCGCTGCGCAGCTGGCCGAACTCGCGTCCCAGGATCAACTGGATCGCGAGCGCCCGCCGAACCGACGCCTCGGTCGGGGTCGTCACCGCCTCGTCGTAGGCGTTGGTGTGCAGGCTGTTACAGCCGTCCTCGAGCGCAGTGAGTGCCTGGATCGTGGTCCGAATGTCGTTGAACGCCATCTCGCGGGTGTGAAGAGAGCGCCCGGAAGTCTGGATGTGGTACTTGAGCTTCTGCGAGCGCTCACTGGCCCCGTAGCGGTCTCGCATTGCAATCGCCCAGATCCGACGGGCCACGCGGCCGATCACCGAGTACTCGGGGTCGAGACCGTTCGAAAAGAAGAAGGAGAAGTTCGGCGCGAACTCGTCCACGGCCATGCCCTGCGCCAGGTAGTACTCGCAGTAGGTCAGGCCGTTCGCGAGCGTGAAGGCCAACTGCGAGATCGGGTTCGCACCCGCCTCTGCGATGTGATACCCCGAGATCGAAACCGAATAGAAGTTCCGGACGTCGTGGTCGACGAAGAACCGCTGGACGTCGCGCATCATCCGCAGCGCGAACTCGGTCGAGAAAATGCAAGTGTTCTGGGCCTGGTCTTCCTTCAGGATGTCTGCCTGAAGCGTTCCCCGAACGCTGCGCAGGACCTCGGCGCGAATCCGCTCGTAGACCTCGGGCGCGATCAGTTCGTCTCCCGCGACTCCGAGCAGGGCCAGGCCCGTCCCGTCGTGACCCTCCGGCAGCGCGCCCGCGTACTCCGGGAACTGGCGCGCCCGAATCGCGTTCCGCGCACGCTCGAGTTCTCCGGTCTCGCGCAGGTGCCGCTCGACGCGCTGGTCGATCGCGGCGTTCAGAAAGAAGGCCAATACGACGGGCGCAGGCCCGTTGATCGTCATCGAGACCGAGGTCGCAGGATCGCAGAGGTCGAAGCCGGAGTAGAGTTTCTTGGCGTCATCGACGGTGCAGACGGAGACACCCGAGGTGCCGACCTTGCCCCAGATGTCCGGGCGCTGGTGCGGATCGCGGCCATACAGTGTCACGCTGTCGAAGGCCGTCGAGAGCCGCACCGCCGGTTGCCCCCGCGATACCAGATGAAAGCGCCGGTTGGTCCGCTCGGGCGTTCCCTCGCCCGCGAACATCCGGGCCGGATCTTCCTCGCGGCGCGCGAACGGGAACACCCCGCCGGTGAACGGGAACGCACCCGGAGGCCCCTCACGACCCAGGTAGCGTACGAGTTCCCCCCACTCCTCGGCCGCCGGCAACGCGACTCGCGGCAGCGCCAACCCCGACTGGGTCCGGGTCCGGTTTTCGACGTCGATCTCGCGGTCTCGAACCCGGTAGGACTGCGTTTCGGCCGCATAGCGATCCCGCGACTCGGGCCAACCCGCAAGCGACTCGCGCGTTCCGGACTCGAGCCTCGCCAGCGCTAGATCGTAGCGGCGCCGCAACTCAGCCACGGTCTCGGTCTGCGCGGCGGCCCTTCCGGCGTCGGACTCGTACGGAGTCAGACGCGCCGGGACTTCGTCGCCGAACGCACGGAGCGCGCGGCCCAGCGCGTAGGCATCGCGCGCGATCTCCGACTGCTCGGCATTGCGACGGTGATAGGCGCGCACCTGCTCCGCGATCTCGCCGAGATAGCGCGCGCGGGCCTCGGGCACCAGGGGAGCCGGACGCGGCGACTCGACGGGCGGGAGGACGCGCCGCGGATACTCCGCAAAGCCCACCTCCCCAATCCGGGCGAGCAGAGCTTGAAACAGTCGGTCCGTACCGGGATCCGCGAAGCGGCTCGCTATGGTGGCGAAGACCGGCGCAGTTTCCGGGGTCCGATCCTCCGCGGAATGCTCGCGCCGCCACTGGCGCGAGACCGCGCGCAACGCATCCGGTCCGCCTGGCCGGTCGTACTTGTTGAGTACGACGAGGTCGGCGAGGTCGAGCATGTCGATCTTCTCGAGCTGCGAGGGGGCTCCGAACTCGGGCGTCATCACGTAGACGGAAACGTCTCCGAGGTCGACGATTTCGGAATCGCTCTGGCCGATGCCCGCGGTCTCGACGATCACGAGGTCATAGCCGGAGCCCTGCAGCACGGCAATCGCGTCGGACGCCGCGCCTGAGAGCGCCAGGTGTGCGCGCCGCGTGGCCAGCGAGCGCATGAACACCCCAGGGCCGTAGATCGCGTTCATGCGCAGCCGATCACCCAGCAGCGCGCCGCCGCTCCGCCGCCGAGAGGGATCGATGCTCAGGATCCCAACCGAGCGGGTCGGGAACTCGCGCCGGAAGCGGCGGACGATCTCGTCGACCAGACTGGACTTCCCGGCCCCGCCGGTACCCGTGAAACCGAGCACGGGCGCGGGCGGGCCACGGCGGCGCGCCTCCAGTCGCGACCGGATTCTGCCGGGCACCGCTGCAGCGGGGTCGGCGCTGTTCTCGAACCAACTGATCAGCCGGCCGACGGCAGCCGGCGTCTCGACGGATAGTCGTTCGACCTCGGACTCGGGGGAAGCGTCAGCACGACCGGCGCTCTCCTCCAGGATCTGGCGGACCATCCCGTCGAGGCCCAGCGCCTGACCGTCCTCGGGACGGAAGATACGCGCCACCCCGCAACGCTCCAACTCCCGGACCTCTGCCGGAGCGATGACGCCCCCACCACCTCCATAGACGCGGACCTGTTCCGCGCCGCTCGCGCGCAGCCGGTCGACCAGAAAGCGGAAGAAATCGACGTGACCGCCCTGATACGAGGAGACACAGACCGCGTCGGCGTCTTCCTGGACCGCCGTGCTCGCGATCTCTTCGACAGAGCGATCGTGCCCGAGATGAATCACCTCCGCCCCGGCGGTCTGCAGCAGGCGCCGAATCAGGTTGATGGCGGCGTCGTGCCCGTCAAACAGGGCCGCCGCGGTCACGACTCGCACCGGTGCCCGGCGGGCCAGGGAGGATTCGCTGGCGGCTGCGCTCTTCATCCTTCGCGGAATTCCTCTGCTGTTGTCTTCGGTCTCACCCGGTCTCTTCGGCCACTCCGGCTCGGAGCCTTGCGACCCAGAGGACGTCCCAGGGCCGTAGGCGAAACCTACCTAAAACTGACTAAATCACTGCAAACAATAGTGATTTTATGCCGCGCGCGCCGTCGCCGGGCCGGTCGCGTCACCGGCTAGTAGGAATAGAAGCCGCGTCCGGTCTTGGTGCCGAGCCAGCCGGCCTCGACCCGCTTGCGGATCAGCGGGCAGGGTTTGTAGTGCGGGTGCCCGAGTTCGCGGTAGAGGGTGTCCAGAATCGCGCACACCACGTCGAGCCCGACCAGGTCGGCCAGGGCCAGCGGCCCCATCGGGTGGTTGCAGCCGAGCTTCATGCACTCGTCGATCGCCTCGGGCTCTGCGACTCCCTGCATCAGGGCGTAGGCGGCCTCGTTGATCATGGGCATGACCACGCGGTTGACGACGAAGCCCGGCATGTCCTGGACCGGCACCCCGACCTTACCGAGCTTCTCGGCGAGGTCCGTAACCGCCTGCGCAGTCGCGTCGCTGGTCTCCAGTCCGCGAACGATCTCGACCAGCTTCATGGCCCCGACCGGGTTGAAGAAATGCATGCCGATGAACTTGTCGGCGCGGCGCGAAGCCCGCCCCAGGTCGGTAATCGAAAGCGAGGAGGTGTTGGTCGCGAAAATCACGTCCTCGGGACAGAACTCGTGGAGCCGCGCGTAGATCTCGAGCTTGGTCTCACGATCCTCGGGAACCGCCTCGATCACGATGTCGCTGCGCTTGAGATCTTCCAGGGCCGAACTCCCCTGAATCCGCCCCAGCGCAGCGTCGCGGTCCGCGGATGAGATCTTCTCGCGGCTCAGCATGCGGTCTAGCGCCTTGCTGACCGCGCCCATCCCCTTTTTGACACTCGCCTCCCGGCGGTTCCAGAACAACACGTCGTAGCCGTTCTGCGCCGCGAGTTGAGCAATGCCTGCACCCATCGTACCGGTTCCGAGAACCGCCAGCGTCTTCATCAGATCAATTCCACGCCGAGCGCGACCGCCTCTCCGCCGCCGATGCAAAGGGTCGCAATGCCGCGGCGCTTGCCCCTGTCCCGAAGCGCGTGGAGCAGGGTCACGAGCACCCGCGCTCCCGAACAACCGATCGGATGGCCGAGGGAAACGGCTCCGCCGTGCACGTTCACGCTCTCGGGATCCAACCCGTGCTCCTTCACGGCCGCCAGGGTCACACCCGAGAACGCCTCGTTGATCTCGTAGAGGTCCCAGTCTCCGGCCTGCGTCCCACTCTTGTCGTAGAGCTTCTGGAGCGCGTGTACGGGCGCGATCGTGAACCACTTGGGCTCGACTGCGGCCGAAGCGTCGCACAGGATCCGGGCGACGGTTCGAAGGCCGAGCGCCTGCGCCTGCTCCTCGCTCGCGAGTAACAGCGCGGCCGCACCGTCGTTCAGCGTGGAAGCATTCGCGGCCGTGACCGTGCCCTCCTTGTTAAAGGCGGCACGGAGTTTCGAAAACTTCGCGGGATCCCCACGGCTCGGCTCTTCGTCCGCATCGACCAGGACCGGGTCGCCGCGCCGCTGGGGTACAGGCACCGGAACGATCTCGTCCTTGAACTTTCCGGCTTCACAGGCCCCGAGCGCTCGCCGGTACGATTCCGCGGCGAACGCGTCCTGGTCCTCGCGACTGAACGCGTACTTCTCCGCAACCAGGTCGCCGCAGTTACCCATGTGCATGTCGTTGTAGGGATCCCAGAGTCCATCGTGGATCATCGTATCGATGATCTGGCCGTTCCCCATCCGGTAGCCACCGCGTGCGTTCGGCAGGCAGTAGGGCGCGTTGGTCATGCTCTCCATGCCCCCGGCGACCATGACGCCAGCATCCCCGATCATGATCTCGCGGCGCGCGAACATCACGGCCTGAAGGCCCGATCCACAGACCTTGTTGATCGTGACCGCCCCGGTCGAATCGGGAAGTCCGGCCTTGATCACCGCCTGGCGCGCCGGCGCCTGGCCCATTCCGGCAGAGAGCACGTTCCCGAGGTAGACCCGCTCGACCTGGTCCGGGGTCGCACCCGCGCGCACCACCGCCTCCTTGACCACCACCGCGCCGAGGTCGGCAGCGGAAAGCGACCCAAACACCCCCTGGAACGATCCGATCGGAGTCCGGGTGGCGCTACAAATCAGTACCTCGTTCATGGCTCTACCTCCGGTTCGGCTAGCGCTTCAGGCGTCGCGAGCGGTTTCCCGGGGCGGTGCCCGCGCCGACCTAAAAACCCTTCTATCTCAAGAGTCTAAAGCGCACCGTACCCGACCCCGGCGCGGAGCGTCAATCACAAATAGCCGAGTTCGCGAGCCCGCTTGAGCCGGCGTGTCCAGTTGCGGTCGGTCTTGACCCAGAGGTTCAGGTGGACGCGCTTTCCCACCAACTCGGCGATCCTCCGACGCGCCTCGGTCCCGAGTTCACGCAGCATCCGGCCCGCGTCCCCGACCACGATCCCCTTCTGCGAATCGCGTTCGACGAGCAGGTTGGCCCGAATCCGCAGATCCTCGTCCGCTTCGTTCCACTCGAGAACCTCGGCCCCCAACGAATACGGGAGTTCGTCACGGAGCAGTTCGAAGGCAACCTCACGGATGAGTTCACAGGCCAGAAAGCGCAGCGAGCGATCGGTCAACGCGTCTTCCGGATACAGGGCCGGCGACTCGGGGAGATGCTCGATCAGGGCTTCGAGCAGGGCCTCGATCCCGCTGCCCGTAGTGGCCGAGACTTCGAGCACCGAGTCGAAGCGCTCGGGGTTCGGCATCCCGCCCGGCCTCCCCAGGTCGCACTTGGTCCGCACCGCGATCAGGGGGGCACCGAGCGAGGCCACCCGTTCTTCGGGCGTGTCCCACACCGCGCGGGCATCGAACAGCAGGACCCGCACGTCCGCATCTTCGGCGGAGCGCAGCGCGGCCTCGGTCAGCGCGAGATTGAAGCGCGCCTGGCTGCGGTTGACGCCGGGCGTGTCGTGGAACAGCAACTGGGCGCCGGGCCGGTGGACGACTCCGAGGATTCGGCTGCGCGTAGTTTGCGCACGAGGCGAGGTGATCGCGATCTTCTGCCCCAGCAGCGCGTTCAACAGCGTCGACTTCCCCGCGTTCGGGCGACCCAACAGCGCGACCACGCCGCAGCGGTGGCGGGCCGGGTCCCGGCTCATTCGATGCCGAGGGTTCGGAGCGCGACCTCGGCCGCGACCTGCTCCGCCTCCTTCTTCGAACGCGCAACGCCGGCGCCGGCCGTCCTCCCGTCGATCCGGACCTCGACATGGAACTCAGTGGATTCTCCGGCGCCCAACTCCGTGACGGTGCGGTACTCGACTCCGATGACGCCGTCGCGCTGAAGCGCCTCGTTGAGGCGGGTCTTCGGGTCAGCGATCGCGTCGGAGGCCTCGTCCATACGCTCGCCCAACTGGAGGTCCAAGAAGGCTCGGGCCGCGTCGAAGCCACCATCCGTATGGATCGCGCCCAGCACCGCCTCGAATACGTCGGCGAGCACGGCGTCGCTCGAGCGTGCGCCCTGCTTCTCGGCCCCGCGGCCGAGCCGGACGAAGGCATCAAGCCCAACGTTGCGCGCGCAGCGGGCGAGCGCATCGCGGTTGACGAGGCTGGCCCGGCTTCGGGTGAGGCGGCCCTCCCGCGCATCCGGATTGCGCTCCATCAGCCGCTCGGCCACGACCAGGCTCAGGACCGCGTCGCCCAGAAACTCGAGACGTTCATAGCTCCCACCCAGGTTCCCTTCTTCCTCGGCGCGCGAGGGGTGGGTGATCGCTCTCAGCAGCAGGTCCGGATCCTTGAAACGATGACCCAGGCGGCGCTGGAGCGGATCGGTCAAACGCGATTCACGCTGAGCCAGCGATCCATCCTCCGCCGAGCACGCGCGTGTCCGACTCGTCGTAGACCACGGCAGCCTGTCCGGGCGCCGGCGCCCAGACCGGATCCGCGAACTCGATCCACGCACGCGAAGGATCGTCCGCCTTGATTCCGGCCAGAACGCTCGGGTGCCGGTGCCGAACCTGGACGCGGACCGGGCCCTTGGGAGGCTCACCATCCATCCAGCATGCCCCGGCAATCTCGACCGCAGATCGGAACAAGCCATCGCGCCGGTCCACGACCAGCAGGTTGTCTTGGGGCCTCACCTCGGTGACGTACCAGGGGCCGTCGGTAAGACCCAGACCCTTGCGCTGGCCCATGGTGAAACCCGCCGCGCCGGAGTGGGTCCCGCGAAGGTTTCCGTCGCGTTCCCGGATCTCTCCGGGCTCGGGCGCCGGGTCGTCGGGACGCAGACGACGCAGCCCGGCGCGCACGTTCCCGTCGGGAATGAAGCAGATCCCCTGGCTGTCGGGCTTGTCGGCCGTCGCCAGATCCAGCGAGCGCGCGAGCTTGCGGACCTCGGACTTTTGCAGATTCCCTAGCGGGAACGCGACCTCGGGCAGGATTTCGCGCGGCAGGTCGAACAGGAAATAGCTCTGATCCTTGGCGCGGTCGGTCGCCCGAAACAGCGCGAGGGCTCCATCCGTACCGGGGGCGATGCGTGCGTAGTGGCCGGTCGCGACGCCGCGCGCTCCGAGCGCGCGTGCCCGCCCGAGCAGAAGGTCGAACTTGAGCACGCGGTTGCACGCCACACACGGCAGTGGCGTGGCGCCGACCGCGTAGGCACCGATGAAAGGGTCGATCACGGCCTCGCGAAAGGCCTTCCGATAGTTGGCGACGTAGTGGCGGATACCGAGCGCCGCCGCAACCGAGCGGGCATCCTCTGCGTCGGGAAGACCGCAACAGCGCTTGCCGGACGCGCCCGAAATCGCGTCGGGCTCGGGCGTGCCACCGAGATCCATCGTCACGCCGACCACCTCGTGGCCCTCGCGAGCCAGCAGTGCGGCCGCAACCGACGAGTCGACGCCCCCGCTCATCGCAACCAGCCAGCGCTCTGTCATCGCGTCTTCTCACCGCGAACGCGTTCGACGATCTCGGGCAGCAACTCGAGGACGCGCGTGATGTGAGCGTCGCGCGTCTCCGCTCCGAGGCTGAACCGAATCGATCCGAGCCCGGCCTCCGGTGGAATTCCCATCCCGAGCAACACGTGGGACGTCTCGGTCGAACCGGACGCGCACGCGGCGCCGGACGCCACCGCAATTCCGGCGAGGTCGAGCGCCTCGACCAGAGTCTCGCCGTCGGCCCCGAGAAACGCGACGTTCAGCGTGTGGGGGAGCCGCTCGGTCCTCGAGCCGTTCACGCAGACCTCGGGAATCGCACTCGAGATCCCGTTCCAGAGCCGGTTCCGAAGCCGGCCGAGCCGCTCGCTCCGTTCGCCGAGATCCCGACCGGCCACCTCGCACGCGGCCCCGAATCCAACGATGCCGGGCACGTTCTCGGTCCCGGCGCGCCGGCGGCGCTCCTGCGGGCCACCGCGAAGCAGCGCCGCGAAGCGACTGCCCTCGCGCGCGTACAGCGCCCCGACCCCCTTGGGGCCACCGAGTTTGTGAGCCGAGAACGAGGCAAACTCGATCGGGAGACCCGCCAGCGAGAGTTCGAGCTTGCCGAGTGCCTGAACCGCGTCGGTATGAAACGGTATGCCACGCGCCGCCGCGACCCGGGCGATTTCCGGAATCGGCTGAACGACGCCGGTCTCGTTGTTGGCCCACATCACCGTCACGAGCAGGGTGCGATCGTCGAGGCACGCCGCCAGGCGTTCCGGATCGAGGAGCCCGTCCGAGTCGACCCCAAGTTCGGTAACGCGAAGCCCCTCCCGACGCAGATCCTGGCAGAGTTCGCGCACCGACGGATGCTCCGTGACGCAGGTCACGATGTGGTCACCGTGCTGGGGTGCGCGCAGCGCAGCACTCCGAAGCACGGTGTTGTTCGCCTCGGTCGCAGAACTCGTAAAAACGACGGTCTCAGGCGCCGCACCCAGGAGCCGCGCGACCTGCGCACGAGCCGCCTCGACCGCCGAGCGCGCCCGGGTTCCGGCCCAGTGAGCGCTCGAGGGATTCCCGAACACCTCCTCCAGCACTTCGCGCATCGCCTCCAAGGCCTCGGGCCGGAGCGGCGTGGTGGCATTATGGTCGAGGTAGATGGCTTCCATGATCCTGGGAATTTAGCTACCCGGGCGCTTCGTGCCGCCCTGACCGAGTGCCGACAGGACCTGCTCGAGCGAGATCACCTCTGGCGACATGGCGGGCAGCAGCCCCTGCTCGCCCTCCGGGTCGACCAGAATACCCGACTTGAGTAGCGGATCGATCGCGGCGTGCACCTGGCCCGCGTCGACCCCGAGCCGGATCGCGAGCTGGTCGGGACGCGGGGTCGCGCGTCCGTCCCGGA
>SPKZ01005030.1_pt1 | contig 14134 bp, 11 predicted proteins | sample 2456571 | NCBI WGS metagenome assembly SPKZ01 (sample SAMN11192286, study PRJNA482655) | marine metagenome | biome: ENVO:00000447; feature: ENVO:00000244|ENVO:00000211|ENVO:00000569|ENVO:00002023; material: ENVO:00002151; isolation source: ocean water from marine abyssalpelagic zone ...
GAAACATAAGTCATGAGCTAAAAACCCCAATAGCCAAAGCAAAGTTTATGCTTGCGAAAATTAAGAATACAGAAGATAAACAGACATTTAAGGATATAAATACCATTTTCTATGATATTGAAATGCTTACTTCAAAACTCTTAGAAAGAGAGAAACTAAACTTTGCTGTTTTAAAAAGAAGTAATTTTAAAGCAAGTTCTTTGATTCTTAAGTCTTTATCCAAGCTTTTAATTGAAGATGAAAGCAAAATAAAAGTAAACATCAAAAATGATTTTAATATTGAAGCAGATTTTTATTACCTCAGCCTTGCACTAAAAAACTTGCTTGACAATGCCATAAAATATGCGAAAGATTTTCCTATTATAATAGAGAGTTATGAGAATACTATTTATGTCAAAAATATTTCAAATGAACTTTTAAATGATTTAATATACTATCTCCAACCTTTTACAAGAGAAGAAAACCAGCAACAAGGCCATGGTTTAGGCTTAAATATTGTTAGTAAAATTTTAGAATTACATAGTTTTGATTTAGAATATACGCATAAAGATAGCTACAATATATTTTCTATATCCTTTAAATAAACATCTTTAGTTTTAATTAGGGATAAACACTACTTAGCTCCAGATTATTAGTAGTCAAGTAACAATATGAAACTAAGCACTGCTATCTTAGTTTAAGCTAAACTATGAGATAAAAAGCCTAAACCTATAAATAACACTGCGTCTATTATTATCAAGTTTCTTAAAAATTCCATGATAGCTCCTTTTGATACTTTCATTATAAAATACTTTTGTAAAGTTAAAAAGGTTATAGTCATTGACATATTCTTGACAAATTCAAGTAAGATATTAAAAGCAGAACACGTGGCATGTCATTAGTGAGGAAAGAAGACTTAGTTACTTAAGTATAGGGTAATGTAGGAACTGCTTGAGACTTACAAAGGGATGGAGATATGTATTTGAGCCCCGCTTAATGTTTTTTCTTTATATTTATACTCTTCATTACTTGCCCTAATAGAACCCATCATTCCTTCAACTATTAAATTATAGGTCATACTTAATCCTATACCCGTTCCTTGAAGCTGATGTTTGGTTGTAAAATAAGGTTCAAAAACTCTTTTTATAATACTCTCTTGAAAACCTTTGCCATTGTCTTTAAACGTTATATGTATCCTATTATCTTCTAAATATGTTGTAATAAAAAGGTATTTTTGATTTTTACAAGAAGAAAAAGCATCCTTTGCATTGGAGAAAAGATTCATATAACATTGAATAAGTTCATTTGCTGAACCATAATACATAATTGAATCATCTAAGTTAGTTATTATTTCAATTTTATGTTCAATATTTAAAGAAGAAATTAAATTTAAAAATGTTTTTATATTTTCTGAAAAGTTAAAATTACTCTTTTCTCTTCGTGAAGAACTAAAGTTTCGAAAGTCATCAATCGTTTTAGATAAGTATTGTGCATTATTATTAATAATATTACAATACTCTACAATAATTTCTTTGCTTAACATATCTGTTTCTTGTCTAAGCATTAAACCCGTTGCGCAGGTTGAGACTATTGATAAAGGCTGTCTCCATTGATGTGCTATATTACCAATCATTTCTCCCATAGAAGCCATTTTTGATTGTTGAAGGATAATATCATCTTGTTCTTTTCTATTCGTAATATCATGACCAATGCCTAAAACACCAGCAACTTCTCCTTTATCGTTAAATAATGCTTTTTTTGTAGTTTCTAAAAGAACTGTTTTATTGCTTTTGAAATAAGTAATCCACTCTTCATTAATTAATGCTTCTTGTGAATTCATTGCTCTTTTATCATGGAATCTAAAAGAATCTGCAAGCTCTTTTTTTACAAAATCATAATCTGTTTTTCCAATAATTTGATTCTCTTTTTTACCAAAAAAGAGCTCAAATTCAGGATTACAAGCCAGATATACACCTTCTTTATCTTTTAACCACAACATGTCTGGAATAGTTGCAAGAATATTCTTAAGCAGTATTTCACTCTCGCCTAATTGTTTGTTTGTTTTCTCTAATGCTCTATACGTAAGCTCTTTTTCAATTGCAATGGAGGCTAGGTTGGCATAAGAAGAAATCAATTTCAGTTCAAAGGAACTAGGTGCTTTGGGGCTGTTATTATAAATAGCAAAGGTTCCTAATATTTCTTTATTAGAAGATAAAATTGGCTCAGACCAACAAGCATGAAGATTCGCTTTTTGGGTTAATTCCAAAAATGCTGCCCAGTTTTCGTGGCTGTTAATATCTTCTACAATAACACGCTCTTTTTTATAAGCAGCTGCGCCACAAGAACCTATTTTTTCTCCAATTTCAACCCCTTCAATCGCTTCATTATAAAAAGCAGGCAAACTGGGTGCAAAACCTTTACTTAGATGTTTTTTTTCTTCATCTAATAAAAGAATAGAACAAAGTATTTTGGGACTTCTTTTTTCAGCTAAAAATATAATACTAAGAAGAATTGTTTCTAACTTACGCTCAATTGCAAGGGAAGAAAGAAGTTTTTCATTGTCTTCATAAATTATTTCATATTGTTTTTTTCTGTGATATTTCTTGCTATACAAAAGAGCCCCAGTTTTTCATTTTTATTATTATAAATAGTCTCTTTTGATGTATTAAAAAAGGAATACTCACCATTTTCTTTCAAAAATGATTCTTCGTATCTTCTTATTTTTCCCTCTGTAATAATATCTTGATCTATTTTATTAAATTTTTCTGCATTAAGAGTATCAAATAATTCAAAATCTGTTTTATTCAAAACATCTGTTCTGTTTTTTTTAATAAAATCTAAAAATATTTTATTAAAATGTGTATATTCTCCCTTAATATTCTTAATAAATACTAAGTCTGGTATGAGTTCAACATACTCATCAATATATGGGAAGTTATTATCTATAATCATAAAATCACCCTTTTATATTATTCATTACTCTTATATTATGATAGATAAAATATACTTAAAAATGCGTCAAAAATCATTTTACAAGGATAAAAAGAATTAAAGCATTACATAAGCGCCACTACCACTTTTCATTAAATGCCATGCCCCTTTTCAAGTGATTGTTAGACCTGCAATAATCAAGAAATTAAATCCTTATACCTAAATTGCAATCTTTATGCATTTGAGAGTTTTATACTTCTGTAATATTAAAAAAGGAGGATAAGATGTTTAAAATAATTCTCTTTATCTTTATTTCCTTATTTATAAGCAGTTGTGGTTCTTCAAATAACAGTAATCTTACAAATAAGAAAACTGCATATTTCATTGATTCAGCTATTTCGGGAGTAGAATATACCTGTGATGATATTAAGGGTATTACTGCCTTTAATGGAGAGTTTACCTATAACAACTCCTGTGAAATAGTATTTACAGTAGGCGGTATTTTATTAGGGAAAATAAACAGTACAGATATCAACGAAGATAAAAATGTCCTGCCTGCGGATTTATTTGGTCTTATGAGAGAGAATACACAAGATCAAAGACTTGTAAGGTTAATACAGTTTTTACAAACAATAGATAATGATAACAATCCCTACAACAGTATTGAAATAACTCAAGACTTAAGAGACAAACTTAAATACCATTTTTTGGACTTTAGCAATGCAAGTATTAATGACAATGATATTCTTGCTCTAATTCAAGTTATCAACAAAAAGCTTGTTTCAAAAGAAAAAGCTTTAAAACATTATAAAAAAACACTAAGATCAAAGTTTGACCTCACCTTAAATATAAACGATGAAATAAATGATATTTTTGAAGAAAAAACAGAAGTCAAAAACAGTCTTTTAGAAGAAGTACTTTCTAAAAAAATGCAAAAAACTCCTGCTAAGACTGAAGAAGAAAAAGAAGTACTTAGCGTTGACATACAAGAATTTATTCAAGAAAAAGTTGTACAAAAACAGCAGCCTCTTCCAAAAGATATTACTCAAGAATAACGTGTTCAAGAGCAAGAAATTATTCAAGAAGAAGAAAGAGATGAAATCATAAAACCTAGCATAAGAGATGTTATTGTTAATCTTGAAAGTAACAATATTAAAGAACAAGAAGAAAAAGGCTTTTCTTATAATAACCAAAGGGATGTAAGAATAAATATTACAACAAAAGAGCTTTTATATAATAAAGAAATTGTTATTTATGAAAAGAACACTGTTTATAATACTCCCGTAGGCAATACAGAAAGACTTGAAAACAGAATTGTGGCTACCGTTTTTGATGAAAAAGGAGAGTTAAATCTCACCTATACTTTAGGCAATCATATACAAAGTGTTTGGATTGTTATTCCCTATTATAGGCTAAGGTTAGAAGTATCCATTAGCAACAATAATATTAATTTAAACATAGAGAATTAAGGATAAATCATGAAAAAACTAATTTTATATCTTGTTTTAATAATAACAATCTTAGAAAGTAGAGATTTTATTCCCTCACAAGATGATCCTACGTGGAATTATCAATTTGATACGTATACAAAATATTCTGGGCAAGGAGCAGGGATTAAAGATGAAAATATTACCACTGCCCCCTTTTCTATTGATGAAAATATTCTAAATACTTTTTTGTATGCTTTGCCAGAAAGTTCTCAAGCAAATATTGACCATCCTGAGTATTTTCCAGCAAATGAACCTGAAATAGCACTTGACCAAAAAGCAGATGCTTTTGTAACATTCTACTCAGAAGGTGCGGGCTATAAAAATACGCTGGGATATTATACTTATGATGGAGATACAGGAAGAACTGCTCCAAGCTCGGTTGATGAACTAAAAGAACATGGAAAGATTATTTTTCCCAATACCTCTTTTGTTGATAGTGGGGGTCAAATGTATTATGGGCTTACCGTCTCTTTAGGTGAGTTTGAAGCAAATACAAAATTCATATTTTTTATCGTATCAAATGGCTGGACAGGTACAGGAATCAGAGATACCGACTGGATATTTTCTACAAAATCTGATTTAAATTTAGAATATGATCCCGATTCAATACTGGAAGTACCCAATCATAAACATGTTGCCTTATTATGGAGCAATGTCGGAGCTGGAAATATTTTGCTTATGGGCTTTGAAGATATTTTAAGAACACATGCTAGTTGTGATCATGACTTTAACGATGTTTTATTTTCATTTGCAACAAATCCAATGAATGCACTCGTAGAAGAAAATGGTAGTTTCTCTGTAGCTCCTGTAGAAGCAGATAGTGACAATGATGGAGTAAGTGATGCATTTGATGAGTTTATTAATGACCCAGAACGAGCCTATACCACTTATTATCCAAATCAAAATGACAAAGCAACTATTATGTACGAAGATATGTGGCCTAAAGAAGGTGATTATGATATGAATGACCTTAGCATCGAAATACAAATAGTGGAGATTAAAGACAGTCTGAATAAAATAAAAGAAATACAATTTGATAGCAGACTAAAAACCAATGGCGCAGCATATAAAAATGGTTTTGCCATACAAATAAACAGTCCTATGAATAATATTGAAAGCTCAGAGTTTTTTATAGACGGTATTAAATTAGAAACGAATCTTATAGCTGATGAAGAGAATACTATTATTACTTTTTTTACCGATGCAGTAAAAGAGTTTAAAAAAACAGACAGTTATTATGATTTTGCTATAGGTGATAAATTTGGCTGTAATGACCCCTATAATAGATTTATCAATGTCTGTTTAAACAGAGTACAAGTATCCAGTCCCAATATTACAGGCTCTATTATATTTATAAATTCAGTTGATTTAATTAGCCCACCTTATAACCCGTTTTTGATTGTCAATAATGGCGTGTTAGCATACAATGAAGTGCATTTGCCAAATTATATGCCAACTTCTTTAGCACCTACCCATCTGTTTAATACCATGCATGATGCGTCTAATTTAAATCTAAACATTACGTATAAAACCTCATCGGATAAACCATGGGCTCTTTTAATTCCAAGGTCTTTTGCTTATCCTCTTGAAAGAAAGAATATATCTAATGTATATAAGTATTATAATGCCTGGGTAAATAGTGGGGGAGAAGAGTATTCTGATTGGTATTTACATAATAAAGTGGATGAAGAAGATAAACTTTATGCCAATCCTGATTTAATTTATCTTGAACAATAAGGGTTCCATGTTATTTGGATATTTTAACGTTTTCTTAAGAGTAGTCACCTAGTCTTTGAAAGAAAAAATATCTTAAGACTTGGTGGATAAAATCGGGGATAAAATACCATGGAAACAGTATGATTGATGTCTGTGTCGAAGTAAAGAGCAGAGAAGTTAAAGTATCTTGTCCTCTTTATTCCAACCCTAGGCCTGTGGTTTTTTCGTATTTGAATAAATATATTCTTAATTTTTTTCTTTTAGTTCATTTTCTTTAATAATTACATCAAAATATGTTGAATCATTTGGTCTTTTTGAAATATTATTCATAAAATCGTCTCTGCATCCAGTATTGCAAAAACCAACAATATGGCCTTTATAGTTACATAAAGAATCAGAAACTATTCTTTTTCCCGAACGAGGACAAAACTTATTTATTGTTTCTTTAAACATAATCTTCCTTTTCATAAAAATAAATTCTATTATATGTTTTTGTGTATAAAACTTGTCTGAATATACATTCAAAAATTACGCCATAGTATTGGATCTCCACCTCTTTTTTATGTCCAAAAGGGGTAGCTTTGTTTATAATAGAGAAAAATCATTTACTCTTGAAGAAGGAATAAAACAAAGCTAGGTTTTATAATGATTAAATATAATATCTCTTTCACTAATACTATTACATTCAAAGGACTTGACATTAAAAAGATACTACAACTTTTAATACTATTGTTTACTACCATAACATTCTCTTCAAACCTAGCAACAAATTCAGTTGTAAAAATATATACAGCAGCATCAATTCCTAACTATACCTACCCATGGCAAACAAGTAGAATAATAAAATTCACTGGTTCAGGTGTGGTTATAAGCGATAATAGAATAATAACATCTGCTCATGTAGTTTCTAATGCTAAGTTTATTGAAGTCAAAAAAGAGAATGAACATAAAAAATATATTGCCACAGTTAAATACATTTCTCATCAAGCAGATTTAGCAATTTTAGAGATAAAAGACAAAACTTTCTTTAAAAACGTTCAACCTTTAATATTAACCAGCTCAATAAGAGCCAGAGATGAAGTAACCGTATTAGGTTATCCAATTGGAGGTAATAATATATCAACTACAACTGGAATCGTATCAAGAATAGAATACAGAAGTTATGTTTGGAGTAAATTTAATCTTTTAGCTATTCAAATTGATGCAGCTATTAACAGTGGAAATAGTGGCGGTGCAGTTATTAATAATAAAAATGAGCTGGTAGGTATTGCAATGATGAGAATATCTAAAGCAAGTAATATAGGATATATAGTGCCTTCAACAGTACTTCAATATTTTTTAGATGATACAAAAGACGGAATAGTCAATGGGTATCATCAAGACAGTTTCTATGCTCAAAAGATGAATAATCAGGCCCTAAAGGATTATTATAGTTTAAATAAGCGTACAGGTATTCTAGTAACACATGTAGGAATAAAAGAAGAGTCCCTAAAAGCCAATGATATAATTTTATCTATAGACAATATAGATATTTCAAATGAAGGTACTATAAAAACGGAATATGGAAATGTAAGTTATTCAATGGCTTTTCACAGCAAACAAATTGGGGAAACTGTTAGCTTAAAAGTTTTGAGAGATAAAAAAGAACAAACAATCAACTTTAGACTTACAAAGTATAGATCTCTAATTTCACATGAGTTTGAGAAAGAGCCCAGGTATATAATCTATGGAGGATTGACATTCACTCCCTTAACAAGTAATTATTTGAGTAAACTATCTTCATCAAGTGGAATGAATATGTTATTCTACCAAAAGAGCAGAACAGAAGACTATACAGAGCCAGTTGTAAGTTTAAGTACCATCTTTCCAAACAAAGTAAATAGAGGTTACCAACAAGGTTCCTATATTCTAACAAAAGTGAATGATATAAAAATCAAGAACTTCGAACATTTAATAAAAGTACTTGATGCTGTAAATGATAAGTTTACTGTATTTGAGTATCTGGAAAAGAAGAAATTTATTCTTAATACACAAGAAGCAAAAGAAATTATTAAAAGTATTATGAAAACGTACAATATGAAAAGTGACAGAAGAGAGTAATATTATAAAAGAATAAGAATGAAAAAAAAGATTTAGTTTTAGAAAAATAATTTGACTCTAAATATCATATAAAGTCATTTTATATCAACTTATCTCTTTTTTGGTGGGCAGGATGTGAGAAGTTTTTAAATTTCAAATAAAAATCTCACATTAGCTATCAGAGTTTAAATATTTAGGCCTTATACATCTAATAATAATTTGTCATCATCTAGTTCTTCACTATCCTCACGTGCACGTGCAAATAGATTAAGTAGATCTTTAACTTCATAAGAAGAGCGTTCTTTTCCCGCTAAATCAAAGATGATCTTACCTTCATGTAACATGATTGTACGTGAACCATGATCCAGCGCTTGACGCATTGAGTGCGTTACCATCATTACCGTCAATGTTTTCTCTTCAATAATTTGTGAAGATATTTCCATAATAAGCGCGGCTGTTTTGGGGTCAAGTGCAGCGGTATGTTCATCTAATAACAAAATACTGCTTGGCTGTAATGCGGACATTAATAAACTAACAGACTGTCGTTGTCCACCAGATAAAAGTCCCATTTCAGAATCTAATCTATCTTCAAGACCAAGATTAAGGCGACTTAACTGCTCTTTAAATATTTTACGTAATTTGCTATTCAAGGCAAAAGATAAAGTGCCCCTCTTTCCACGACCATAAGCAATTGCCATATTTTCTTCTACGGTTAAATTACCGCAAGTACCCGCAAGGGGATCTTGAAATACACGTGCTATATCTTTAGTACGCCCAGTAGCTGGCAATTTTGTTACATCCCTATCATCAAAAAATATATGACCGTGAGTCGTTTCAATATCACCAGCAATGGTATTAAGTAAGGTTGATTTACCAGCACCATTTGAACCAATAACCGTAATAAATTCACCCGTAGGAATAGTTAAATCAATCCCACACAAAGCAAGTTTTTCAGTTGCTAAGCCAGCATTAAAGGTAACATGCAAATTTTCGCAACGTATCATACTTCTTTTCCTTTTTGTTTCGCTTTTTTGGCTTTCCATTCACTGCGCAATTTTGGAAAGATTAATGATAAAGTAACGAGTACCGCCGTAAGCAGATTCAAATCCGATGCTTGAAAACCTAAGAAGTCAGCATTAAGTGCCATAGAAACAGCAAGACGATACAAAATAGATCCGACGATACAGCCCATTACAATGACTAAAATCGAACGAGTAGCGAATAATGATTCTCCTATAATAACGGCTGCTAAACCTACAACAATTGTTCCTATTCCCATTGTTGAATCAGCAAAACCATTGGTTTGTGCAAATAAAGCGCCTGCAAGTCCCACTAATCCATTAGATAAAGCTAGCCCTACATATACTTTTTGATTAACAACAATACCATTTGCCTGCGCCATCCGCTTATTCGAGCCAACAGCGCGCATTGCTAAGCCGTATTGAGTGTATAAAAACCACGCCAACAATAGGCCCCCAATAACGGAACATACAGCCACAAATATAAGCTTCATATACATAGCTGGTATTCCTAATCCTTCAAAAGGACTAAGCATCGTTGGCTCCATAATCAAGGAGATATTAGGTTTCCCCATTATGCGCAGATTAATAGTATATAAAGCTGTCATGGTAAGAATACTGGCCAAAAGATGAAGAATATTAAAGCGTAGATTTAACCAAGCGGTAACTATCCCTGCACAAGCAGCTGCTAGTGTGCCAAATAATGTCGATAAATAAGGATTAATACCCGCAACAATTAGAGTAGCTGTTACAGCAGCCCCTAGTGTAAAGCTTCCATCAACGGTTAAATCAGGGAAATCTAAAATTCGGAACGTAAGATAAACCCCCATAGCTACTAAACCATAGATAAAGGCTATCTCTAGTGTTCCTAAAAAAGCATAAAGTGACAATTTAACAACCCTTATTTTTCAATAATTTTAGTGGCACGAGCAAGAACTGCCTCTGGAATTTTAATTCCCATTAGTGCAGCCATTTTCGGATTAACAAACAAATTAGTACCTTTTGCCATTTTAACATCAATTGAACCAGGTTTTTCACCTTTTAAGATACGAACAACGATATCTCCAGTTTGACGACCTAAATCGAAATAATCATAACCAACAGCGGCAACAGCCCCACGTGCAACTGTATCGGTGTCACCAGCAAAAACTGGAATTTGGGCATCAATACCAACTCTTATAACAGCTTCAACAGCACTAATAATAGTATTATCAATTGGACAGTAAATAGCATCTACTTTACCGACTAATTGTTTAGTTGCAATCATTACATCTGATGATTTTGGTGCTGCAGATTCTACAATTTTAATTCCCATTTTAGCAGCTTCCACTTTGATAGCAGCAAGCATTGAAACTGAGTTTGATTCACCTGGATTGTATGGAATTCCAACTGCTTTTAGATTAGGTAAAAATTCTTTGATTAAAGCAAGATGTTCTTTAACATTAGCCATATCCGATAAACCTGTAACATTACCACCTGGTTGGATAAGACGAGGAATGAGTTTCGCAGCCAGGGGATCTGTTACTGCTGAAAATACGACTGGAATTGTATCACTAGCAACTACGGCGGCTTGTGCCGATGGTGTTGCAATCGCAACAATTACATCTGGCTCATCACCCACCATTTTACGCGCAATTTGTGCTGCTATATCTGGTTTTCCCTGAGCACTTTGATAGGTGAATTTTAGTTGATCCCCACTATAACCATTTTCCTTTAATGTCTGTTTGATTCCATCTCTTACGGCATCGAGCGCTGGATGCTCAACAATTGCTGTAACCGCAACATAAACTGGTTTCGCTTGAAGTGAACCGCTTAGTATTAGCGTTGATATAATCGCACTTTTAAAACTCGAACTTAATTTCATATTGAATCCCTTAGAATGAATTTATTATTTGCTTAAACTATAAAAAATCTTAATCATCGATTTTTTGAAAAAGTTTATGGACGTTTAGAATGATTGTATAGATTTATAACTAAATGATTACTTAATACTTAAAGATAAGTAATCAATATATTGAGCCTAGCTTGATTTCTATATATCGGAATTTCTTAGGTATAAATTTATTAAGTTACTGAGAATTAATTAAATAAGGCAAAATAAAGGGGACAGCTACCACCTTTAATTAAATAACGTTAAGAATTAAGAGATTATTAAAGAGCTCTTTCAAACTTCATTTGCGCTTTTTTCTTTTTCTTAATTGTTAGAAAAAGAAACAAAAAGAAGCAACTGACGAGTTGATAAAGCCCTTCGGGTACCTAAAGATTTTTATTTGTTAGCTAGGTTCAAAAACTCACTAAAACGTGCTAAAGAGCACATTTCTTTACGTTCAGACAGTTTTCACCTTTTTCCGCCAAAAAATAAAAAGATTTAGCTTTATCAAAGTCAGGGAAAAGAGCCTTAGGAAAGAATGATTCATTTAATGATTTGTTCTACATACTTTTATCTTATGATATAGAACTAGAGAAAATTAATTTGAATATAAAATATCATGCATGGGAATGGCCTGGTGAAAGTTTAAAATCGAGCATAAAAAAAGCCCGACATAAACACTATACATAGTGACTATATCGGGCTTTCTAATGGTACGCCTGGCAGGATCCGAACCTGCAACCGCCGGGGCCGAAACCCAGTGCTCTATCCAGTTAAGCCACAGACGCGTTTATTAGGTTGGAATTATAGTGAATCTTTTCTTTAGAAAAGATTATCTAGGATGATAAATGCGAAAAATACAATTCCTAAGTAACCGTTGATGGTAAAAAAGGCTCTATCTATCTTGGTAAAATCTTTATTTACTAAATAATGTTCATAACTTAACATAAGTGCAGATAGGCCTAGAGCCGTATATGCAAAAATTCCTGAGTCTGATTCTTGTATAAATAAGAACCAAAAGATTATTGTTAAAACATGCAATATTTTTGAAAATAATAAAGTTTTTTGTGCTCCAAATTTTGAAGGTACTGAGTGAAGGCCTAGTTTTTTATCTACTTCTATATCTTGAAGAGAATACAGCAAATCAAAACCAGCTACCCAAAACATAACTCCAATACTTAAAAACAGTGACCACAAAGGAATGCTCTCAGTTACTGCAACCACTCCTGCAATGGGAGCCAAACCTAAAGAAATTCCCAAGATAAGATGGGCTAAATAAGAAAAGCGTTTAAAATAAGAATATGAACCTATGATTAATAAAATAGGAACAGCCAATAAAAAAGCCAGTTCATTTACAAAATAAGCCACTATTATAAAAGCAGCTGCATTAACAAAAGTAAATAAGAACATGGATTTAGCAGATATTCTTCCATCTACACTTGGACGTGAGGCTGTTCTTGGATTAAGGGCATCAATGTCTCTGTCTAAATAACGGTTAAAACCCATTGCAAAGTTTCTAGCACTAAGAGCTGCTAAAAGTCCTAATACTAATAAAGTCCATCCAAACCAGCCTTTTGCAGCAACAACCATTGCTATAAAAATAAAAGGCAAGGAGAAAATAGAGTGTTTGAACATTACGAGTTCATTAAAATCGTTTAATAATTTAAATATATTTTTCATGGCGAGATTTTAGCAGATAATAGATTTATATTGAGTACTTTTATCAATGATTTTTCTAATCTTTTTTAAACTACGAACATAAGTTTTGCAATGATTACAATTAGTACAGTAAGTACAAATGCAAACTTATGAAAATGTTCCATAAATGAGAAAGGAACTCTTTTTGTTACTTTGCAAAATAATGAATATACAATTCCAGAAGCAATAAGAAAAACCAAAAAAACTTTTAACCATAATAGATATTGAAAAGTACTTTCAAAGTAACCCAATTCTGCATTTATATATTTTGAAAACATCATGGTTCCAGTGATTAATAAAACAAGTACCATTAAAGGAAATATTTTAATGCCTCTTCCTCCTATACTCTTTTTGATATCTTGAACTTCTTTTTGCGAAAATGTTTTTGATAAAACAGGAAATACAAAAATATCTGTAAAAATAAAACCAATAAAAAATATTGCACATAATAAATGAATGATTAAAACAAGACTATAAGAATCCATATTTTTCCTTTGTAATTTGTGCTTATTTTAAAGAAAAAATTTTGCTTTTGCATTGATAGTGGTCAATAAGCAAAAACTTTAAGAAGTTTTGATAAAATTCTTTATGAAAGAAATAGCAATTATTGGCCCAACGGCTTCAGGAAAAACCTCCCTTAGCATAGAGATCGCCCACAAAACCAACTCTATCATTCTCTCTGTTGATTCTTTATCTGTGTATAAAGAAATTGATATAGCCTCTGCAAAACCTAGTTTAAAAGAGAGAGATGGTATTACACATTTTGGGATTGATGAAGTTAATGTAGATGAAAAATACGATGTAATGGAATTTATTTCTACTTATGAAAGAGCCAAAAATTTCGCAAAAGAAAAAGGAAAAAACTTAGTAATCGTAGGTGGTACTGGTTTTTATGTAAAAACATTAAAAGAAGGTATTAGCCAAGGAATTAACGAAGAAGTTTCTTTGGACGTAAGTATTCAAGAAACCCATGCACTTTTAAGCGCATTGGATAAAGAGTATATGAAAAATATTGCTTCTAATGACACATATAGAATTAAAAAAGCCTATTCTATATACAAGATATCAGGCCTTGTTCCCAGTAAGTATTTTAAACAAAACCCTAAAGTACCTATTAGTCCAGATCTTAAAATATTTGAAATTTTATGGCCAAGAGAAGAATTAAAAAAACGAATCGCTTTAAGAAGCAAAATAATGTTAAATGATGGTCTTATAGATGAAGTCATATTTTTAGAGAAAAAATACGCAAGAGAAGCCAATGCTATGAACTCTATTGGTATTTTAGAAACACTACAATATCTCGATGGAAAACTTACAAGGGAAGAACTTGTTAACAAAATATCTATGAATAC
>SPKZ01012529.1_pt1 | contig 14105 bp, 12 predicted proteins | sample 2456571 | NCBI WGS metagenome assembly SPKZ01 (sample SAMN11192286, study PRJNA482655) | marine metagenome | biome: ENVO:00000447; feature: ENVO:00000244|ENVO:00000211|ENVO:00000569|ENVO:00002023; material: ENVO:00002151; isolation source: ocean water from marine abyssalpelagic zone ...
GGGAATATTCACGACTTTTTCGCAAGGAAACTTATATTGAAGTTCTTCACTTGCCGTAAAGATGTAGTTGGATTTTTCTATTAATTTGGTTTCTTTTTTTGTAACAAAATGATGGTCAACGCCAGTAAGATTAGCAAAATCATCGCCGCAATAATATACGCATGGCGCGCCTTCAAAAATATCTAAATAATCAACAGAAGTTGGTAAAGACGTCCAAATTATCGGGTCTGTTATTGTTAGTTTTTTACAGGCAGAACGAAGTTGATGTTTCAGTATAAACTTACTTATTTTTAACGATAGCCAACTGTCTGCACAGGGTATTACTAAGGGGTTTATCACCATGAAATTATCAATAGCGTGGGGAATGTTGTCTTGCTTTTTATCTTTGTTAAATAGAAATGATTTTATTTTGTTGTAAATTCGAAGTACGTCATGAAATGTTAATTTTGGTTTTCTTAAACCAATTGAATTACACCAGATAATGGCGCGAGTTTGCCCTAGCACTTTAACTATATGTTGAGTTGAGCTAGGATGTGCTCCCCAATCTTCACCAAAAACAATCAAAGGTCTCTGGTGATATGCATGTGATTTACTCATAACATTTCTCCTTAATTGACTTGACGATGCGTGCAGGTGTACCCGCAGCTATTACGTTGTCAGGTAAATTTTTTGTCACCACACTTCCCGCGGCCACAATGGTGCCATGGCCTATAGTGACGCCAGGCATTACTTTTACACCTGTTGCTAGCCAAACATCATCTTCTAAAACTATAGCGCCAACTTGCGAGTCATCATCAGGTTTACCCATCGCGCGTAATTTTGCATTGATAGGATGTCCAGGATAACCTGCTAAGTAGCAATCACCGGCAATTCTAACGTTATTACCAATAATAATTTTATTACCAACAGAGATTGAGGTTCGCCAAGCAATACCTACATTGTTGCCAATATATAGCTGTGGGATGTTTGTACCTACAGCTCTACCACTGATGGTTGTCATGGCCGCTAACCTGACACTATCTCCCATGGTGATATCTAGACTACCAATAACAACAGGCAAGCCACCATATAAGTAAAGTTGCTTAGGCGTATTTTTTAGCCTAGATTTAAACAAAGGTGTGTAGTAAAAGATGCGTAACACCTCTGAAATAATTTGCTTAAGCACGATATGAAAGATGTATAGGAGCTTAAACACAAAGGGAATATTGGGGATTTCAACCCTTTTGAGTTTAAACCAAAGTGCTTTGATTAATTGGGCTAAAGCACTGTCACTGCTTTTTGCCCACTGTTTGATGTAATGTATGTTAAAAGTAATCATTCTACTGTCACCGACTTTGCTAAGTTTCTGGGTTGGTCAACATTTCTCTCTAGTGCTTGCGCACAATATAAAGCAAGTAATTGCATTGGCAGCACAGTGATGAAAGGGAGTATTGATTCGGGTATTGAGGGGAGTTCAAAGAATTCATCTTCTTGTAAGTTGATATATTCTCTGATACAAGCATCACCAATAATAAAAACGGGTGCATTTCTCGCTTGTACTTCTTGAATATTTGATAGTAACTTGTCTGTTAAACTGTCTTTAGGGGCTAATACTACGACTGGCATTTGTTCATCAAGCAAAGCAATGGGGCCATGTTTTAATTCCCCAGCAGCATAAGCTTCTGCATGAATGTAGCTGATTTCTTTTAATTTTAAAGCGCCTTCTTGTGCTATGGGAGTGACTATTCCACGGCCGAGAAACAGTACGTTTGAGTAAGTACTTAGTTTTTTAGCTAATCGCTTCATATCTGAGCTTTGTTTTAGAACTTTTTTAATTAAATAAGGCACTAGCTGAAAATAGGATGCTAATTTCCTTAGTTCAGTATGGCTAATAAATGCTCTTTGTTTGGCTGCTTCAATACACATTTTATAAAAAACGGCTAACTGACAAGTAAATGCTTTGGTTGAGGCGACGCCAATTTCTGGACCTGCAAAGATCTCAAAGAAAAAGCCTGCTTCTCGAGCAATACTGCTATTACATACATTGACTAACGCTAACGTTTGTGCTTTTTTACTTTTTGCATATGCCAGTGCTGCTAGTGTGTCGGCTGTTTCTCCAGATTGAGATACAAAAATAGTGAGTTCATTGTCGGTTATTATGGGAGATCGGTAGCGATACTCAGAAGCAATATCAATTGCAACAGAAATATTGGCATACTTTTCAAACCAAAATTTTGCCACTGCCGCGGCATAATAGGATGTGCCACAGGCTACGATGGTAATCTTATTTAATTTAGTAAAGTTAATTGCTGTATAGCTTGAAGCTTGTTGTTTACTCATGGCGTTGCTGAGCAAGTCAACTTGTTCAAATATTTCTTTCTCCATGAATGAGCTGTATTTACCTTTTGAGATAATATTTTCGTAATAAGTGTTATTTACATAGTGTATTTTTTTATTTAGGCTAGCATTACAAAGTTGCACGTTATCAGCATTTAACTTAATTAATTCATTATCTTTAGGGTAATAAATTTTATTGATATCACGGCCTAAAGCCATTGCATCTGAGGCCATATACGCGCCATCGTTACCTTCGGATATCACTAGCGGACTACCTTGCTTGATAGCATAAAGGTTTTTTTCAACACCATTAATTAACACCCCTAATGCGTAGCTACCTTTCAATTGCCTAATTGTTCTCTCAATTGCTTCTTCTTGAGTCATTTGTAAAGATAAATAGTGATTTATTAAATGAGGTATCACTTCACTATCGGTTGAACTTTTTAATATATGACCCCACTGTAATAATTGTTGCTTTAACTGCAGGTGGTTTTCAATAATGCCATTATGGACCACAGATACTTGTCCACATTGATGCGGGTGTGCATTTATTAGTGTTGCTTTTCCGTGCGTAGCCCAACGCGTATGGCCAATAGCATACTCTCCATCTAAAGGTTGCTCTGCCAGTATGTGTTTCAGTTTTTTAAGTTTTCCTTGCACCTTTCTTGTTTTAATTTCATTGTTTATTACTATTGATATTCCTGATGAGTCATAACCACGATACTCAAGTCGGCCTAAACCCGCTAACACCGGTTTTATTGCTGACTCGGTTACTGCTCCGATAATTCCGCACATGACAAGTACCTCTCTATATTATTGTCCTACTTGGTATGTAGCAGTATTTAGGCCAATTAATATAGTGATTTAAATCAATGATTTATATTGTCATATTCCTTGTTTTTGCATTTTGCAAAGTAAACGTAGCTAATTAAGAAGACTTTTGAGAATATGCTCATAACAATTTATATGGGAATAGTGCTGAGCCGAATTTTTACCTTGTTGAGCAACTTTTAATAACAAGGATGGTTCATCCATTAGTCGGGTGATAGCTTCAATTAAGCTATCAACGCTGTTGGGTTTATACTTTACACAATCATAACCATCAGTTAGCTGTTGATCCCAATAGGCGTTATCTGCTGGAATGATAATAGCCAACCCTGAGACCATCGCTTCTAAAATAGATAAGCCAAAAGGCTCTTGCTCCGAAGTAGATATAAATATCGATGAGCTTGCCCTAATATCGTTTAAATTTTTAGGATCTGCATACCAGTGAATATTGGCAACGTTACTGTGATTACTTATATCTACTTGGTCAGTTGTTTTAGGTTGTATATAACAAACATTAGCAAAATATTGATCTGCATGTTCTGCACGCTTATTCAGTTTATTTATCGCTGCAACAAACAGTTCAATATGTTTCCACCTTAATAATGAGGCAGCCCATAGCAGGCCCACTTTTTTATGATTTACTTTGCTTTTAATTAATGAGCTATCAATACCATTGATAAAAGGTATAAAGTTGTCCTTCATTATTTTTTTATTATCCCCGTGACTGAGTAAAGATTGCATAATAGAAGGGTAAGTCGAGGGCAAATAAAAGACCCTATTTGCTCTGGTTAAGCCAAAGTTGGCTATTTTTGAGTTGGCGATATTACCTTGAATAAGTTGAATGATATTTACCTGAATAATTGTTGTCAGTAAATACAATGAAAAATCAACACAAGGGCCAGAAATGCCAATAATCTTATTAAATCTTTTTAACTTACATAGAGTAAAAAATAAAGACAAAAAGTAAATGAAATGTTTGAAAAAATACAGTGTGCCTGAGGTCTTATTCAGTAACCAAGAGGGTGAGAATAATGACACATAATGAACGTTGCCATTACTCCATGAAGCCTTATCATTTGAGAGTACCCAAATCTCTGTGCTACTAGGTAGCACGGTTAAAATGGTTTGCATTACTTTTTTAGAGCCTCCTTTATAAGGAACAGGGTCATAAATTAAGATACGGTTAATCATGACTTTTCCTCCACGAAAAGCGTAATGCTTTATAGCCTTTATTTAATAAGGCTTTTACTAGCAATATCATATGTTGGGTAATGCTTTGATAAAGGCTATATTTATGCTCGCTAAGTAGCAATGCCTGATAAGTGCAGTCAAAAATATTAAACTGATGAGTAAGTGAGAATGACTTTTCTATGTGTGCATGCGCCTTTAAAGCGAGTTTTTTTCTCAGAAAAGGGTTTTCAATTAAGGATTTTATTGCCTCAACCAGCTCATCTATGGCATTGGGCTTAACTAAAAGTGCATTGGTTTTATCGGTGTAAATTTCATTAATACCAACAATATTGGTGGTTATTATTGGCAGTTTGGCCATACTCGCTTCAGCTAATGTTAAACCAAAAACTTCTTCGGTAGGCACTGAAATAAAGCAATCTACATTACTTGCGTAGATTGCTCCAACGTCATCACTACTGGCAAAAAACTGTACATTTACAGATAGTTTTAGTTCTTTGACTAAACTTCTAAGTTTGCTTTCATCACTACCACTGCCAATAATGGTAAGCTTAATGGCGTAGTTATCTTTTAACTTATCTAGTGCATGTATCAGTTTATCTACTGCTTTTCTTGGGATTAATGAACCCATATATAAAATGACAAAATCTGTTTTTTTTGCACAAACTTCAGCTCGGATATCTCTAGGAGTGTTACTTATCACTCGTTGAGGATCTATGCCATTGTAGATAACCTGCAGTTGCTTCGCTTGAAATTCATTGTCGTTAAATAGCGAGATCACCGATTGGCTGACGCCGACAATGCGATCGGCTCCATGAAATAATAAGGTTAGTCTATCCCTAAACATATAACGTGCATGCAAATGTAAAACTAATGGTACGTCGGTTAATTTACATACAGGCATCATCCATTGGCAAGGAGCACCGTTATTGCAATGAACTATCGATATATTATATTGCTTTATAATTTTTTTTGCTTTAATGAGCTGTTGAAAAAAAGCCCTAAAACTCCAGCGAGGTTTGGTCCAATAACCAAGGCACACAAAGTTATGTAAAATGACTTCTACACCAAGTGTCATTGCTTTTGTGGCTAAAATTTCACTGTTACACCATAGTATTGGTGAATATTGATTTTCTTTAGCTTTTTTCAGTAAATCGAGTAGGACAATTTCACTGCCTCTGAGCCAATTGTCGCCATAATGAACATATAATATTCGGTTTCTTGTGATGTGGTGTGGCAATAGATGAACCGTCATAACATTCTCCTTATAGTCGCGACAAATTACTTTTGTTTATCTAGCTGTAGGCAGCGATTTAAAGCGATAACCAAGGCAATTTGTAAATATATAGGCCAGATAAAACCCTGTGTTAAAAAGGTGCCTGAAATGATGAAACCTATGATGCCAGCGGGAGCAGCATTAATGGCGACACGTATCCCAGGTGAACAATGAGTAGTATTTAGGGTTTTCATCATTCTCAATGCCATTATTAAGGTGCTAGTAATTAATGACACAAAAAGTATTAGTCCGATAAAGCCGGATTCAGCCAGGACACCGAACCAAGTAGAATGCACTGCATGATTTAAGCCGTCCCAGTGAGTACTATAGAAAAAATAATTGTGATAGAAATTGTTGATGCCAACACCGAAAATCGGGTTGTCCAGCGCCATATTCCATGCAGCTTGCCATGCATATAATCGTCCCATAGCTGATTCACCTATACCCACTTCAGCTGCACCGCCTGATGCTCTATCACTAATGCCAGCAACGAAAAATAAAATGATTACGGCAATGGTGCCACCAGAGAATAAAAGAACTTTGGAACGAATACGGTTATAGGCAAATAAGCTTGCTACCGCTAAAAACCCCAATAAGCCACCACGGCTTTGGGTGGCTAGTAGTGCATAGAATAAAATACAAAACGTGCTAAAACTAAATAGCCGTTCAAACTTAGATAATGATTGTTCAAGAAAAGTAGCAATAGCAAAAGTCATTGGATATAAAAGTACTAGTGCCAAATCGTTTGGATCACCAAGTAATGATCCTATATCTCTGCCAATGGTGACTCGGGTTTCTTCGACTAAGCCAATACCATTAACCTTATTGTAAATTGCTGTAAGTCCAACACAAGCACCTGAGAAAATATAGACACGACTTGCGGTGATAAAGTGACTCTCTTGTTTCATCATCCAAGCAATAATGAAGGTCATCAATATTATTTTACTATAGACACCTGTCCAGGTGTTTTTGGCAACACCGACATTACTAGCAAGGGGGATAGCACAAGTTATAAGTAAAAAAAACAATATTAAAAAAGTGAACTGTGGGCACCAATAAGGGTGAAGTTTTTTACTGATTGTGGCCTGTAAAAAAACCACAAAAATAGCGGCTAATGCTAGTAATAACGGTAGCTTTAACTGCTCTAAAAATGGAAAAACTTCATGAATTCTAAAAAATGAGAAAACAATAAATGCTAAGACGATATAGAACGAAAAGTTGACTGCCCCCCAAAGTAAAAATGGAGTGAGTCCAATAAGAATAAGCAATATTGGGTGAGGAAATAAGTATAACGCTACTGTGGCAAGTATTAATACCAGTAGTAAAGACGTTATAGTTAGTGGCGTATAAGTCATCATTTATCCTAGCTAATTTGACCAAAATAAGTAGCGACAAAAGCAGCACTAATAGCTGAAAATAGATAGCCGAATTTATAGGGGAGATAGACCTTTTTTTGGCTGTAATAATAAAAAAGTAGCGTGCGAATACCGTTAGCTATAATTAAGGCTGTTAATGCTCCAGCAATCATAAATGTTGGTACTAACATGAAAAGTAACAGCCCACCTAAGCCACAAGCAGCTAAGTTTATTTTCATTTGTACTTGAGAATTTTTTTCGATAAAACAACCTAGGTTTAATAAATCAGATAGCATTTTTAGTAAGGTACATAAGAGTAGCCAAGGTAAAATACTAATAGCAGCGTGATACTCAACAGGCGTTAAATAATGAATAAGAATAGGGCCAATCAAACCTAAAATACCGCAAATAAGCACGGAAATAATGGCGCCTAGTACAGCAAAGTGTGCATTAACCGCTTTACCATCTTGCTCTTTAAGTACTGAAAATCGCTTTGGAAACCACCACAGCGTGAAAGGCTGAATTAATAGTGTTGGCACTAGAGCGAATTTGATTGCTATCGCATAAGCGGCAATTTCTACAGCACCAAAATGCTCGGCGAGTAACCACCTATCCATACCGGATAGACTAAAGGTTGCCACCCCACCAACAAAAATTGGCCCAGCGTAATAAATGATACTTTTCATATGTTTTATTGAAAAACTAAGTCGTGTTTCTTTTAATTGAATAACACATAAAATCAAGGCAATAATTACCGAAGACACCGCGCCAGCTGCGAGTATGCTAGTGACACCCCAACCATTAACCAGCCAGTAAAAAGTAAGAGAAACTTGTAAAATCACCTTGAGCATTGAAACGGTAAAAAAAAGGCCGGCACGCTCAGTGATCCTTAACCAAGCCAAGGGAATATTGATTAATCCGCCAACTGATAAGGCAATACCTAATAAATAGAGTTCATTTTCAGTGAGTATTCCAGGTAGTAGCTGCACCAAATTTTTAGAATAGAGGTGAAAAAATGTATAGGAAATTATGGCGATAATACCAGCAACAAATAAACATTCAGCGGCATGGCGTTGCTTTTTTTCAGCGTCATCAGCGAAGCCGACAAACCGATATAACGTCTCTACTAAACCAAAACCTAAAATAATTGAAGCCACATTAGAAAATACTACTAGTACTTCTAAGCGACCATAATCTTCAGGTATTAAGTAGTGGGTATAAACAGGCAGCATGATCAGAGAAATTCCTTTCATAAGAAAAATACTCAAACCATAAAGTGCAGATTGGTTGAGTAGATTTTTATAGCGACTATTTAGCATGTGAGCCTCCCTTTAATGCCATGCGATAGACATTAGCAATTTGTGGGATAATTGCCGCAGATGAAAAATTGTTTTTGATATGTTGATAGGCAGAAGACGACATTGCTTTACGTTGTTTGCTTGATAGCATATGCCCTTGTTTAATTGCGTCAATAAATAAGGCTTCGTTAAAGGGAGGAATTAGCCAACCATTGACTTCATTAATAACAACGGCGGCAAGGCCCCCAATATCAAAACTGATGACTGGAATGCCGCGTACTAATGCTTCTATCGCCACTAAAGGCAAGCCTTCTTCTCTACTGGTAATACATAAGAACTTTATATTTTCCCAGTGTTGCTCCATCGCCTTGATATGACCCATTATTCTGACGTTGGTCGTGGCGTTAGCGCTAATTTCTTTTAACATGGGGCCATCACCGTACATGGCAAAGGAAAACTGAGGTAATTGCTTGGCAAATCGTAAAAACAGATCGGGTCCTTTTTCATAACTTAAGCGGCCAACAAAGGCAATTTGGGTTGCTGGCACCGCTGTATAAATTTTTGGAGGTAATTCGATGAAATTTACAATGACTTCAGCAGTTAACTTTGCCGATTTTTTTATTTGCTGAGAAACACAGATACAAGGGGATGATTGAACAGTTATGTTATCAAGCCAACGGTAAAAACGAATTTTTGCGTTACCTTTTTCACCCGAATGAAAAGTAGAGACCACTGCTCTATTGAGTAACTTACAACTAATACGGCCAATAATACCCGCTTTATAGCCATGGGTATGTACAAGGTCTATGTTTGAATTGTTAAGAAAGGTATATAGTGCTGAAAGTTTGCCATCTAGCTTTACTAATATGGTACTCAGAAAAGCATCAGAGTCAAAGACCGGGTGTTCACCATAGTTATTCAACAAAACAATATGAATATGATGACCTGATTTATGAAGGCCTTTAGCTAGGTTAGCAACATGGGTTTCTATGCCCCCATAGTTGCGACTATCAAGTACTAAGGCTATTGCTAGTGCTTCAGTTGTCATAGTAAATCCAGCGTTAAAGGGGAATAACTAGATTCTGCATAAAGTAGACCAATTTAATTTAATGATTTTTACCCTACTTTCGCCTCTATTTGGGAGATTTCATTGCAATGTGCGAATCGAAGAATAATTTTGCAAAGCTAATTGCTACTGTATTTCAATTCGTATTACTTGTAGTTACTCGCCACCATTAATGAAGGAGAGAAGGATGAATTGGTCACAGGGATGGGTATATGTAAATTCATGGCAAAATATACAGTTTATTCCTGCACTTTTTGGGATAGCGATTGATCATCTTTGGGTTTCAAGTCAGCATACGGTTTTCTTTAGAAACCGTATTAGTCAGTTTACTTGGTCAGATCATTATTCAATACAAACTCATATTAGTTTTGCCGCTACACAGAAACATTGAGTAGTATTATATTCGCCAACTTTTTTCTAAGTTTAGCCATCAGCTTAGGGAAAAGGCAATTAAGTCGATAAGTCTCTCGCAATAATTCCGCTAATAAAGAAGGGTTACTTTTATCATTGAGCACAGAGCCAATTAGATTGACACGTTTGAGTTTCAGTTTTTCAATACTTTCTTGTATCAAGTTGGCAGGTGTTTCTCCTGCTTCAACCACAAGTATGGTAGCTTCACAGACTTCACTGATGACTTCAGCAGGTATATTGCTTTGATTTAATGAGGTTAATGCAGAGGTATCAAAAATGATACAATCGAAATTAGTTAGCCAACGATTCAGTGCTTTATGTAATAAATCACTTTCTCTATAGCGCAGTACATTTTGGATATCTTTGGGGGCAGGGAGAAAGCTATAACCTTTGCCTTCAATAGCAATTATTTCATTTTCATTGGTTTGATAGGTGATTGACCTGCGCAATTTTTCAGACAAAACAGGATTGAAAGTATTCATATCAACCAGTAATACTTTTTTACCAACCACCTGTGCTCGTTCAACAATGGCTTGTGCTATAGTCGTTTTTCCTTCGCCGGCTTTCGCTGAGGTAATCGCTAAACTTTTATAGCCAGCACCAATGGTTTGGTTATAGATCGTTTCCACTTCAGCGTAATGAATAGGTAGTTCTTGCATGTTATAACCCTCCTGCAATGACAACAAGTGATACTATGCTGAGCATATCTTTGACATTATTCATAAATACATTCCAATTACTTTGAGATATATCAGGGACAAAAATTGTGTCACCTGCGCGTACTAAAGGTAAAGTGGTAAAGTCAGGGTGTTCAATAAATTCTTCTAAATCAAAGACTGTGCTGATATTTTCTTCTGTTTGACTTTGAGAAATATTGACGACCATTATTTTTTCTAAATCAGCGGTTTGTGTGGGTCCTCCTGATTCTGCCAAAATATCGAGTATGGTCATATCGGCACTAAATTGATAACGACCAGGTTTTTCTACCGCACCTATGATACGGATTGTTTGCTCTTTCTTTTGATCTATCCAAGGCTTGTTTCTTTCAGGAATATATATGCTATCACCTGCTTTGACTATGGGAAGTAGAGTTTCATCGCCTGTTTCAAAGTATAAACCTAAATCTAGGGTGGTTACTTTACTTTGAAAGCTATTGCGGTGTGTTACTTTGATATTGTGAATGTCTGCATGTTGATTTGGCCCATCAGCTGCGGATAAAATATCTAAAAAATGCAATTTATTATCAAAGGCATAACGGCCAGGTTGTCCTACTTGGCCAAAAATATAAATTGAGGATTCTTGAGATTGACGTAACCAACGGGCTTTATTATCTATCACGTCGCGGGGGCGCTCACTAACAATAATGGTGTCACCAGCCCCCACTTGTGGCAGCAGCGAAAAGTCGCCCCCTTCGGTTATGAATTGATCTAAATCGAAAGGGGGCATACGTTTACTTTCGCCGGTTTTTATCACTCTGATTTGCGACATATCCGCATCTTGAGTTGGCCCACCTGCATGAGCCAAAATATCAAGGAAGCTCATTTCATCGCCCCATTCATATCGGCCAGGTTTTTTTACTGCACCTATCACTCTTATCGCTCTATCTGGGGTTATTTTAAGCCATGATTTTTCGTTCATATCGGTTTTCTCGGGAACAAAAATAGCATCTCCGGGAAATATTTTAGGGATCACTTTTTTTGTTAAACCTTCGGTATAAGCTTGTAAATCAAAATTATCGACTTGCCCGGAAGAGCGAATTATTCTGATTTTTCTAGATTCGGCAAAACGTGTAGGCCCACCAGAATTGGCGAGAATATCAAAAAACTCTGTGCCTGCGGGTGCCTCGTACGCACCCGGTTTGAATACTTCACCCATAACATAAATAGTGCGTGAGCCGCTTTTAATTTCTTCCTCTTGAATAGGAACAAATAAGGTCGAGCCTGCAGTAATTTGGGGCATATGAGCGGCATCGCCAGTGTCTAAGTAAGTTTTTAGGTCAAACAGTTGCGGTGTTCCATCGTTAATCACTCGAATCTGTTCAACACCAGCATAGCGAGTTATACCGCCTGCTCTCATTAGCATATCAACGACGGTATTGCCTTTTTTAAAGGAAAAAACACCGGGTTTGAGCACCTCACCAAATACCTTTACTGCGGTTGCTGCTTCAGAGCCATCGCCACTGGCGGATAAGGTTGCCGCATCGAAATCCATTTGTACATTACCTATGAGTGGTGAGGCGGGTACAAAAATGACATCTAAAGGGATGATTTTAGGTAAAATAGAAAAGTCGCCAGTATCGAGGTACTTTTTATAATCAAAGATGGTTATTTTACCTTGGCGGTTTAATTGTAATTTGTTTAATTGAGCGCCAGCGCTGGCGCCGCCAGCTTTTTGTAGCGCCATTTGCACATTACCATCTTCAGGTAAGTCAATAAGGCCGGGTTGTTTAACAAAGCCCAATACTTGAATGAGGACACGTCTTTCAATCAAATAAACTTTAAGGTGATTGATGGCGCGATACTCTTGCCCCAGTATTTTACTCAAGTCGGTATTTGTTTGGTGAAGTGTTTTACCGACAATTGAAATTTTACCCACTTCAGGTAAGTTAACGGTACCATCACGCTTTACTTGAAAGGCGCTTTCAAAGTCGACTTCACCAGGGATTTCAATTTTTAGTACATCTCCTGGGCGAATAACAATGTCGTTAGCTTGAGCATTAACACTAACAATAAAGAGAGAAGTCAAAAAGACAATAATGAATTTAAGCATGGCCAAGCTCCTATATTGACTTCTTATCGCTAATATCTAAAGATAAGGTGATAGTAGTAAAGCGATTAAATACTCTGGAAACATCATTACGCTCAAACTCCCTAAGGTTTTGCTCTCCGATAAACTCTATAACGATTTGTGCTGGGGAAATACCTTGGTCGGTAAAATATTTAGCAACGCGCCGTGCCCTATTTTTACTTAACTGTAAATTATATGCCTTGCTACCTTTACTATCGGTATGACCGGTAATATGCAATGTTGAGTTAGGGAAGTCTCTTACTAAATCAATAAGCGAATTTAATGTAGGGTAATGAACAGGCTTGATTTCTGCTTGATCAAAATCATGCAATGTCTCAGTAATTAAGGTATGTTTTTTTTCAATGTTGCCTTTATTGAAAGGTTGAGCTTCACATTGGGTGAATTCACCTTCACGGTACCAGCGTTTTAATACCGTTTTATTATTGGTGTAGCCACAACCAAAGTGACCGGTAATGTATTGATTAATACAGCGTATTTTTCTTATTTGTCGGTCGAATTCTATTAATGAAATAAAGGCATCTTTTTCCATATTAGCCTTGTGCTCTTGTGTTGCCTTTTCTAATAATAATTGCACTATGGTGAGTTGCCCTACAATACAGTATTTAGTACTCTTTTGCTCTAAAGACAATAGCTGCGACTGTGCACTAGCCAAATAAGTTTGCATATGTGCTTTGTCTAGACTGATAAAATGGCTACTGTCATTTATATGAGAAAGTAGCAGAGTATTTTTGTCTGGCGTTATTGACGAGCTGCAACCTAATAATGCCAGGCAAATACATAAGAGCGATAAAACAGTGCGAGCAATCATTAGCTAGCAACTTGCATCGTAGCCGGTGATTGCAAATATGCTGCGATGTTTTGATAACAATCGATTGTTTTATCAAGAAACAACATTTGAAATAACTCAAGCGGTTGTTGTGATAAGCCTATGACATAAACACAATAGCCTTTCGCCACCATTCTTTTATATAAAAAGACAATAGCACCTATGCCAGATGAGTCGATAAAACTTACCTGCTCAAGGTCGAAAATAATAGTAGAACTAAATTTGCTGTAAGTTTCTAAATCATCTTTCATGCCCTTTACTGTATCAGCATCAAAACGACCGCAAAGTTTAATAATAAAATCGTTATTTAGGTAATAATTTTCATTTAACATAACTAGCCTCACAATTTAAATTAACACCTCTATAGTTCAGCAATCTTTAAGCCAATACTTTTTTTGTTATATTTCAGTTTGTTATGTTTTACCGGAGAGATAAGGCTCGATGAGGATGCAAATTGAAAAGCAATTTGCGAATATATTGCTGATAAAAAGAAAAACTTAAAGGTTTAATTATACCAATACAAATAAATATGTGATCATTCTAAATGGACTAAATATTCCAATAACGTCGTTGCTTTCAATCACACACGCCAGCTATTGCTCAATCAAGCGCCTTGCTTACATGGATAATGGTAATGAACCCACTCCACTTTCTAACGGCCTCGCAATGGGCCAAAATGGAAGTGTAAACATACCATTTAACAAAAGCGGAGTGGGCATAATGAAGATTACAA
>SPKZ01007778.1_pt1 | contig 14103 bp, 9 predicted proteins | sample 2456571 | NCBI WGS metagenome assembly SPKZ01 (sample SAMN11192286, study PRJNA482655) | marine metagenome | biome: ENVO:00000447; feature: ENVO:00000244|ENVO:00000211|ENVO:00000569|ENVO:00002023; material: ENVO:00002151; isolation source: ocean water from marine abyssalpelagic zone ...
AAATTCTTCCGTATAGGTGTTTCCGGTTTTTGACATATTGATCTGATTTTGATGTTCTCAGACCAAGCTCCATGTGTCTACCGTTTCGGGGGAAGTTCAGATCCGTTCGTGAACCCCTTTGCGTTCCGCATTTGCCACCACAACCAACCAACCAAACCACCCGCCCGGCCTCTGTCCATTTTGCCTTCAGGCAGATGAACGGGGGCCGGGCTTCTTTCTTGGAAGGTGACTCGATCCGGCCAACGATCTCCTTGCGAAGGAGAGCAGGATTCTCTAACTTTCAGTCGTCATGTCACTTTGCCGACTCGTCTACAAGAGCAAGACCTCGTGGGATATTCTGAGCAATCAGCTTCTCGCGCAGCTTGCTGAGCGAAGTGAAGAGAACAATCGGATGCTCGACATCACCGGATTGTTGATTCTCTCAGACGAAACCTTTCTCCAGGTGCTGGAGGGACCCGATGATGCGGTCAATGAACTCTACGCGAGGATCGTCTCCAATCCTCTGCACCGCGAAGTGACCTTGCTCAGTTACGGTCAGGTCCCCGCTCGCAATTTTGAAGACTGGAGCATGCGGATCGTTGATCTGAACAATCTCACCATGAATCCGCGCGAGCTCTTTCGAAAGAAATACGAAGATCGCGAAGGCTACATTCAGGTGCCTCACGATGCTCTCGGCGCCATGTCACTCCTCTTCGACGCCCGGGCCCTCTGCCTGGCAGAGTCCGGGGCCTGAGGTTACTTTGCCTGGCCTCAACGAAGAATCGCACGCCCCATCAGTTCTCGACGGTACGATAGAGAAAGGCGTCCGAGGCGACCAACGAAGCGATCAGTGCATTCATGCTACCTCCGCTGTCGCGGTAAGCTTTCCAGGCCTCCTGAAGCACAGGCGCATCATTGAGCGTCTCGTTACGTCCCATCCAGAAGCGGAAAGCGTGGCGCACAAACACCTGCTCGACGCGCTCACTTTCAGCAAGCTTCTCGATCATTTCGATCGCATTGTTGACCGGTCCATCCAGTGCAGGATCACCGGAATCTATAATCTCACCCGAAGTGTCCACCGGCTGATCCAGCTCCTCGGTCCGATAAACACCCGCGTGATTGTACATCTCGAACGGTAAGCCGAGCGGATCCATCTTATCGTGACACGCCCAGCAGTACTCTTCCCGGGTCACCCGCATGCGCTGACGCAGCGTATTCTGCGGTTCATCAGGAAGCTGGGCGTCGACCCTGATCGGCACATCAGGGATGCCACCTCCCAGCAGGCGTTCCCGAATCCAGATTCCGCGATGAATCGCATGGTTGTCCATGGCGTCGGAGTGGGAAACCAACCAACTGGGGTGAGTCAGAATACCGAGACGCTGCCCTTCAGGAACTGTTGCGAGGGTCCGCTCAGGCTTCATGGAACCATTTCCGAAGGAACGACGGCTGATGCGAACGTATTCAGGCGTTCCCGATAGGGTAGCCCGGTCGACTCTCATATCGAACTTGGCCCCGGCTTTCCTTTTCAGGTCAGCCATCTCTTTAATCATGGCCTTCAGTTCCTTCTGCTTCTTATCCAGCGTCTTTTGAAGCTGCTTGTCGTCCTGATTGGCTTTGGCCTCGGCTTCGAGCGCATTGACTTCTTTGGTCAAAATCTTTCTCTCTTCGGCGATCTCCAAGGTGGCCAAGGCTTCCGCCTTCTCTTTTTCCTCCTTAACAATAGGTCTCTCTTCCTTGGTGCGTTCGCGACCAAAGTATGAATCGTCCTTTCCTGTCGCCACCACCTGTTGAGTGGTCAGCAACTCCTTCAAGACGTCCTTATCTTCCTCAAGAATCAATTCAATAAGACGATCCGTGCTCGCCGTGGCTTCAAACATCGCACGGTAGTGTGCCCCCCCTTGTTGCACCCCGGTCTTGCCCAGCGCGGCGGTGTCCTTGCAGATATAGCCAGCCAGATCGTAGTCAAAGTAGTCTCGGAAGAAACGAAGAACGCGTGGCTTTCGGATACTGTCGTCTTCCAGCATGCGCGTCACTTCACGTTCGACATCTTTGCGAGTTCGCATGCGGCCTTCGACGATCGCCCGGCGCAGTTCCTCATCGGGCTTGATGTAACGGAGGGCATGGTTCAAAGCCAGTCCCAACTCCCAGTCCTGCAGCATGACACGACCATGCTTATCCGGCTTACCGCCTTCAACCAACTCCGGGCGAAAGAGTGCATCCCGATCGAGGAAGATGGCTGACAAGCCCATAACGACACCGTCTTCTTTGCCGACTTTTTTGATCGAGTCCTTCACGATCTTCAAGTAGTCGTTGGTTTCCTTTTTGCTGGGTGGGCGGAATGTCAGGGCCTCAAAGAGGTAATCCACTGCCGCACGCAGACGCTTGTCATCGACACCGGGCTCGTTGAGCAAATCATAGACCGGCGTCATCGGACGAACGACGTCAGTGTTGTAGACGATAGCCGTGGGAAGCCCGCGCAGGTCGCCCTCGGGCCTCACCTTGTCGTATTCCTTGGGATCATCGGTGATCTGCTCTTCCATGCCGACAAGACTCATGGGACCGTAGGCCATGTATTCGATGAGGTCCTCGGCCTTGCCCAGAATCTGGGTCGCTTCGGAACTGTTCACGCTGTAGAAATCAGGAAAGTTCTCAAAGCCATGCTTTCGGCCGGAAGACAGGACCACCGGCACGCTCTTCACCGCCGTGGCGTAGGCCACCGTTCCGCCCTCCCAGCGAATGATGCGATCGGTGCCGAAGTAGAGTTTGAGTTCCCCTCCGTGGTTCGTTGGCACCACATCTCCATGAGTTCGCAAACCGGGCTTCTCCGGATCGAACGGCGCTTCGGTATTGATCAATTCATTGAGACGAGTGATGTGCTCCTGAGGCGTCACGCGCCAGATTCGTGCCGGTGAAGCCGTCGGCTCCAACTTGATGCCTTTGGGCATTTCACCGAAGAGCAGATCGTGATCCACAAAGTTGGCTTTCTTGGGATCGAGATGGGCGTAGAACCCGCCCTTGTCTTTCATCACTTGCTGCAACTCACCCACCACCCAGTCAGCAAAGCGCAAGCGCTCGATCACCTCGGGTTGAGTCTCGTCCTTGGGAGGCATCTCCTTGAGAGCGACCTGAGCCCAGACTGACTTCCAGAGCGCCGCATTGGTTTCATCCACCGGCCCCAACTCAAGCAGATTGAGATCGGCTTCAGCAGTGAGATCGTCGTGACACTCGAGACAGTGCTTGTCGAGAAACTCGACCGCGAGGGAGTCGAAACTCCCTTCGACAGGTTTTCCGGGCGTATAGGAGTCTGCGGCGCGGGCGGTCGTGCCCGTCGCCATCAAAACCGTCGCGAGGACGGGATGGAGGATTTTCATACCAGAAGCTCTTTGAGGGGTCCGGTTCCTGTATCGAACTTAGCGGCCATCTGCTCGCTCATATTGAAGCGATCCACATCGACGCCGGAAGCTCTGAGAATGGTTGTGTAAAGCGCGTTTATCGGACGCTTGCCGTCCAGCTGCGTGAGCTGACCGGTCTTGAATGCTCCGTTGCAGTTACCCAGAAGCATCACCGGCCAGTTGGCACCACTGGTGTGCTGCGCGTCAGCGTTATTACTGGTGTAAACAATCAAGGTGTTGTCCATCATGGTGCCGCTGCCCTCGGGCACGCTCTCGAGCTCTTCCATGAGCTTGACCAGCATGCGGCTGTTGTATTGACGGATCTTGATCCAGATCGGGTTTTCCGGCTGCTTCATGTGGCCCAGGTTGTGGCCCTGCTGTTCCACACCGAGACCTTTCCAGGCACCAAAGATTTCTCCACGACCGGAGCCGATCGTGAGCACATTGGTGATCCCGGATTTCAGCGCCGAGATACCGAGGTCGAGAATCACGTCGTGCCAATCCGTTTCGAACTCGGGATTGGTGTAGCGGCTGTCCACCTCGGGAGCGAAATTCTTGAGATGATCGGAAACGCTGCCGAGGCGTTCGCGCAGTCCATTGATGTCGCCGAACCCGTCGACATACTGACCGTAACGCTGCTTGTCGATGGAAGGCAGCGAGTTGCCCTTGGCGGCAGCCAACTCTTCGATGCGATCAAACATACCGGAGCGCGCTTCGTGCTGCGTGCGGATATCACCTGTAGAAATTCCCCCGTAGAGCATCTGGTAGAGATGGTTCGGGTTTGAGTGCATGAAGATGGGCTGTCCCGCACCGCTGGCAGAAAGATTGGCCACGGTTGGCTTGGCCTTCATGTTCTCCATGGAGTCCATGCCGATACAAAGGTGAGGCAGCAGAGTGTCGGGCAGCGCCTTGCTCAGTTCGTAGTCGATCGTTGACGCACTGGGCGGCACCCCGTCGCTGCCCCGGTAACCTCCCAGAGCTCCGAAGAACGCACTGTGTGAGGGGCTCGTGTGTCTGCCGTGAAGACCGTTGATGATGTGAAGGCGATCCTTGTATGGCTCAAGTGCTTCAATCGGCTCAGGGAGCGTCGCATTGACAAGAGAACCATCATTGCCAACACCGGCTGTTGGAAGGCAGGTCTTGGGATCAAAGCCCTGGTTCTGCATGAAGAAAATCACGCGCTTGAGGTCGCCGGTTCCTGTCGCGACATTCGGCGTTGCCGCAGCCTTGGCCAGGTCGGGAAGAAAAGCGGCACCGCCCATGGCGGCACCAACACCGGCAGTCATTCCTTTAATCAGATTTCTACGATCCATGATTTGTTTTAGGGGTAAGCGTCAGCGGGTGGGCAAGTTGCCCTTGTTACTACAATAGAAGTATCACCCGAACTTCACATTCTATCGCTCACGGGATCGCGCGACGATACACTGGCCCATGTCAGGACACTGGAATTGTATCTTTTTGCGCAACGTAATTACCTAATTCAGCATCACTTTCCGACCTTGGGACCAAGGTCGTAAAAGTCTTGTTTTCGCAGCGCATCATACGAGGCAACTGCGGGAGGGTCTCCACGGCCCGTTTCCCCTGCCAAAACGGGCTTTTCCACTTCTTAATCGTCGGTGTATGTTCTGGGCTGAAAGAGAGATTATTCGGGCCCTCTGGATCACCTTCGTGGTCATAAAACCGAACGCGTCCCCCGGAGTCTCTTGCCCCGTGCGACCCACCAATGGTGCCACCAAAAAACACTCAGGCCATCCAGGTGACCTTGAAGCACCATCTCCGCACCCGGCACCCATCTCTTCAAGTGACTCGCCCGAACCGGATTTTAACGGATGGCACACCGACGCCGGATACGGTGAAAGAACTGAGTTTTCCGGCAGATTCAGCTCTTCAGAGAATAGGCGACACCTCCGGGAACTTTTTCAAGCTCACCGTAGTCCCGCAGGTCGACAATTGCTCCAACCACTTCATTAATCTGGTCAGGATCCCCCTGACGAAGCTTCTCAAGCGCGGTCGAAACACGCAGCTTGTCCAACTCCAATATCAGATCAAATTTCATTTCGATCTGTTCCAAATCATCCCGGTCTGCCTCGATCTCAAAGTCGACTTCAGTCTCGAAACGACAGTGCAGCCGTCCTTCCTCAAGCGAGCCAAAGACAATACGAGTCACGTCAGCCGGATTGTGCTCCTGAAACATAAGAACTGCTGCCTCAACTGAACCCGGTTTGGGTGCGTACGGAAACTCAAATTCCCGACCCGCCAATTCCTTCCAGCTTTTCACCGGAACGGAAATGTTGTCGATCCTGAGCTTGGGGGCATGCTCCTCGCCATCCCATTCAAACGGCCGGAAATCGATCTCGACGAAGAAGCGAAGTTCGGGACCAGTGCCTGCTGCCGGATTCTCATATACCATCTGCCCCAGTTTTCCGGATGCCGTTTCAAAGGTGCCCTCAGGTCGCTCGCTCATAATTGGTCTGGTGAGTCATAGCGCGAGAACCTGAATTACTCAAATCCTCACCACAGCTTAAACCGGATAATCGCAATGAAACTCACTCGAAATCTCAATGACGACATCATGTCACACGCAAACAAAGCCGATTTGATCTTCGACGCTTAACCAATCAGGTGGCACTCTCGAAACTGCCACCCATGAATCGCAAAAACTTCATCCAAACCCTCTCCGCCACTCTTGGCGGATCAGCCCTGATCGGTGCCAATTCCCTTCTTCGAGCCGCGGACAACCGTGATGCCTACGGCGGCTGGACAGGAAAAAAATTCGAAGCCACCGGCTTCTTCCGGACAGAAAAGGATGACCGCTGGTGGATCGTCACCCCGGATGGCAACGCATTCCTCAGCTTCGGCATCAATCACTTCTACCCCGATCTCTTTCGCCAACCTTTCAGTCAGGACGCCTGGCAGGGGCTGCTCGGCATCGAAGACCTCAACAACAACTCGCAATTCTACCCGGCGATCAAGCGGTGGCTGGTCAAAACCTGCAACGACTACGGATTCAATACCCTCGGCGTGCACAATTCCCTGGCGATGACAAACACGCCCGAGCCGATCCTGCCCTACATGCAGTCGATCGAGTTTGTTGATATCCCGCATTGGAAGAGCGACATTCCCGATGAGAATTTCCTCGATGTCTTTTCGTCGGAATTTTCAACCCGTTGCGACCAACTCGCCAGGGAGATCGCCGCTCCGCTCAAAGACGATCCCTACCTGCTCGGTTACTCCATGACCGACTGCACCCTTTTCACCGAAGAAGACCTTCGTGAGCGCACCGACGTCATTGGTGGAGCCCGTCGTGAGTCTCGCATTGGTTGGCCGAGACGGCTGCGTAACTTGGGTGCCGATGCGCCGGGCAAGCAAGCCTACGTCAGAACGATGCAGGAGATCTATCATGACGAGATCGATTCCTTCAACGAAACCTACGACACGAGCTTCGATTCCTTTGATGCGCTTGCCAAAGCCGCGGACTGGCGCCCTCACACCGACCTCTCCAACGCTAATGAAACGCGTGACAACATCGTCTTTCTGCAGGCCTGCGTCGATGCCTACTATCGCAACGCGAAGGAAGCGATCCAACGCTACGATCCCAATCACATGTTCTTTGGCGACAAGCTCAATGCCAATACCGATTCACTCGACACCGTCTACTCCGTCACTTCCAAATACACCGACGTCCTGCTCTACCAGATGTATGCGCGTTACGAAGTCCAGGAGCCCGGCCTCGACCGCTGGAAACGAATTGCAGACCTGCCGGTCATGAACGGCGACTCTGCCTTCACCATGGTTACCGACACGATGCCCCGCCCCTATGGTCCCGTCGCTGATAATCTCGAACAGCGGGTCGAGTGGACCGAGGAGTTTTTCCGCAAGGCCTTCGCCCGCCCCGAGTTCGTCGGCTGGCATTACTGCGGCCTCGTCGATGCGACCAACCTGATTCCCCGAAAAAAGGAAAGGCAGCACTCAGGGCTGATGGACAGCTTCGGCAAGCCCTACACCCATTTAGAAAAGATGCTGAAGCAGTGTGCTGCTGAACTCTACGAAATAGCAGTTTAGCGGACACAGATTAAACAATCAACCGACAGCCATTGGCAACACTTTAGACGATCATGAAGCGCTCCTTAACCATCCTGACATTTTGCTCTACCTTCGCCTTCTTCGCCTCCTTCGCCTCCTTCTCTCCAGGCGAGCCCCGGCCCGAAACGCAGCCCATCCGAATCAGCAAAATCGACGGTCGCCACTGGCTCATCGATAGGGATGGCCATCCTTTCTTCGCGCACGGCATCACCCACAGCGGCAATCAAAGCGCGAATCTCGATCTCGCCGCCTTTTCCACGGCCTGCAAGGAAGTCGGCTTCAACTCCTACGGCTATGGCTGCCCGCCCGAACTCCAGAGCGACATGCCCTTCCTTGAAAGCTGGAGCCATCTCGTCAAGAGCGCCTACTACCGCGGCAAAAACAACGTCACTTTTGTCGATGTCTTCGACCCTGCCGAACAGGCCAAGCTGGAGGCTGGCGTCAAGCTGACCTGCTTTCGCAGCCGTGCCTATCGCGACAATATCATCGGTCACTGCTGGACTGATCTTGGCTCATGGCCGCTCGAAAATCCCTCCGGCACGAACTGGGTCGAATTCATTCGCAGCCTGCCCGCTGACTCTTCCGGTCAGAAAGCGTATCGGGATTTCATCAGTGAATGGAAAGGCGAGGATATTACGGCCCGCGACCAGGCCTTCCTTCGCCTCATTGCACGCGAGTACTTCCGGGTCGTCGGCGAGGCCACCCGCAAATATGATCCCGGCCGCCTGATCTTCGGGGACCGATTCGGCTTTAACACTTTCGACAACGACGTCATCAAAGAGATGCTTCCCTACGTCGATGCCATCGCCATTCAACCTCCCTTCCAGGGCGGCTTTCCGAAGCAGAAATTCGACGAAATCCACGAACTGACCGGAAAACCCATCATCCTCTGTGATTTCGCGGTGCGCTTTAAAGACGGTGATAAGGATATTCAAAGCAGGAAACCGGCCACTGACTCAGTCGATGCCGGCAAACAGTATGCTGAATACGTTCGTGCCGCGCTCGACACCAACTACATCATCGGCGTCTTCTGGTGCAATCCTGTCGATACCCCCAAGGGCTTCAATAAACCCGGCATCAAACAAGGCTTCTTCGGCGATAAAATGACACTTCGCCCGGGACTCGCTGAATCAGTTATGGAGGTCAACACCTATCGCGAAAACATTACTCCGGAGATCATTATTCAGTAGAACGTTTCCGACTTCGCCAGGAGAGAACCAGCCTGAGCCCCCGCTTAGAAGTCGATCACAAACCCGCCGCGACTGGTCACTGCCTTGGCAATGTCGAGGTGGACCCAGCGAAGTTCATAGCGCGGCCCCCAGGAATCGCTCACGGCTACCTCATTGGTGGCCTCGTTGTAGCCGATCACCATGCAAATGTGGTAGTTCGCATCAGCCTTGAGTTGAGGTGCCACTTCGGCAGCCTCCGCCGCTATGTCAGACGCCCAGGCGCTAAAGTCTTCAACCCCCTCACGCTGCTTTGTTCTTTCGTTCGCCACGTCATTATACTTTCCGAGGCTTCGCATCTGCCAAAGCACTGGAACACCCGTGTCGACAAAATCCTTCACCGTTTTGATATCGAAATCCTCGTGAAGCTCCAGCTCCCTGATCCGCCGCGCTTTACTCCTCACGATGCGCTTGCAGTCTTCGGACAACTTGGTCGTGTTAGTTCCGCCACCGGGAGCCGTGGCTGCCGTAGCGAGCAGATACATATCCGCGGGAACGAGCATGTAGCGCATCGCCCGCTCAAACGTCGCCGGAGCGCAGTAGCCCTTAGGCCCCTGGTCCACCATCGGAATATTGTCGATCCAAACATCGCCGTTGGCTTCCTTGCGCACGTTCTGGATCTGGATCTTTTTGAAATCAGAGTCGACCACGAATTCGACTTTACCTTCAGCATCCGCATTGGAGGTCGGAACAATGAGCAGGCTAGTATACTCATCTTCCAGGCTCGACAGCAGGAAAGCGTGATCGCCAATATCCCAGCGCTTCACCTTACGCTTGTCTTCTTTCTCACCGTAGTACTGCTCCTGCGGCTCTCCGAGCCCCTTTGTCAAATTTTCGGCGATGACTTCTGCATCCAGGTCTATTGCCTCGTTAAGATCCCCAGGCGGCTCTTTGTCAGGGTGCATGATCTTGAAGTGATCCTCCCCCGACCCGAGACGACTGCCGAAGTCTCCCTTATTGGCAAAGACCAGCGAAAAGCTTTCGGGACGAGCTCCTTCCCCGCCGTAGAGAGTGACACAATAGGGATGCGCTCCGAGAAACCCGTATTCCGGCTTGGTGTAAAGTCGGTAGCTGCTTGAGTTCGCCTTCTCACTCTCAACTCTCAGGCCCAGGCGCTTTGCCACTTCACCTGCATTCTCCTGCCAGATACCCCCGCTGCTTCCAAATAATTCATGCCCGACGAGTTCATTGACCCTGTCCGCGCCTTCAAGCGCTTCAGCAGCCGGCTCGGGTGTCGAAGGTGCCGATGCGAGATAGGACTTGATCCTTTCAATGCTGTCCGGTGTCAATCGCGAAGCCGGAAGATCAAAGCTCGCGCCCGCAGCCGTTTCGACTGAAACAACGCCGCCTTCCACTTTTTTAATCGAGACATCAATCGACTTACCGGACGACTTATCCGTAATCGAAATGGTTTCCTGGGCCGCGACGAAACTCGTCGAAGTGAGGGCGGCAGAAAGAAACACCGAGAAGGCAAAGGGGAGACGTTTCATCGTCAGGAACCTTCGTTAGGAAGAGGATGAAAGTCAAGATTGGCCCAACGCGTCATGAGGGATAATTTCAGCTTAATAAATACCACAAATGAACACCCCCCCTAATCTGGGAGGTGTTATACGGTTTCCGAGTTTTAGAATCGGTGCCCGACTCTCCGGGCAAGCTGTCTATCGAGGCTGAAAAGACTCGAGCACTTTCTTGAAGTATCGCTCGGCCGCCGGATCCTTGTTCGGGAGAATCGCCCAGAACTGAGCCAGCGCTCCGTTAGGCATCGCAGCAAAGGCGACCGCAAATTTCACCTTGGTTCCATCCGCACGCGAGGTGCCGTTCCCGTTTACAGAAACGAAGGCCATCCCGTCGCGGTCGCCCATGACCGCTTCCTCCAGCACGATGGGGTTGTAACTCTCAGCCAGCCATTCGCGACCAGACTTCCGTGCCGCTTCAATCGCTCCCTCTAGTTGAGCTTCCGAAGAAATTGGCTTGGCCCGGAACCACATTTGCACGCCGCCGGGACCGGAGACGAGAAAGAATTGATCCTCCTGAGTCGCCGGTGTCAGCGTCCAGTTCTTGGGAACTTCGATCGAGAAGAGTGGCTCCTCTGCGTTAGGGTAAACGATCAGTTCTGCCGCTGCATGGCTTCCTCCGAGGGCATAAGTAAAAATGCCGGCGAGAAGGAACGAACAGAGTTTGGGTTTGTTAGTTTTTTTCATGTCAGTCTTGAGTAAAAGCTCCCCGGGGCCCGGCATCGTGCATATGGGGAAAAGGCCTGAGAAGCATGGCGGAGGAACAAGTTTCAGATCAATCTCGGTCGCGTTACGGAATATGGTTACGACTGCCCCTGCGAACTCGGCCAACCCGGGGGCATTTAGCAGCGAATCCGTGGGGCGACCGAACAGACCAAGATCACGGATCATGCCCCCAAAACGTAAACAGACGACGGCATCTCTCGCCGCCGCCTGCCCGAAAACTTGCCGTTTTTAGCTTACCCCAGCGGAACTGCTGTTCTTTCAACTTCACTCGAACCGCGCAACCTTGAAGCCACCTCAACCATGTTGATCAGGGACGGCTTCACTTCCTCCCACTGTCGGGTCTTGAGGCCGCAATCCGGATTGACCCAGATGTTGCCTCGCGGGAGCACTGCCTCGGCCTTGTTCATCAGGTTGACCATTTCTTCCGCAGGAGGCACCCGGGGCGAGTGAATATCGTAGACCCCCGGCCCGATCTCGTTGGGATACTCAAAATCGACGAAGGCATCGAGCAACTCCATGTTGGAACGCGATGTCTCGATTGTAATGACATCGGCGTCCATCTCTGCAATCGCTTCGATGATATCGTTGAACTCCGAGTAACACATGTGGGTATGGATCTGGGTGCCATCCTCAACTCCGCAGGCACTGAGTCGAAAGGCTTTCACTGCCCAATCAAGATAATGTTCCCAATCACTGCGGCGCAGAGGCAGGCCTTCACGAAACGCCGGCTCGTCGATTTGAATAGCGGCGATACCGGCCTTTTCAAGATCGACCACTTCGTCCCGGATCGCGAGTGCGATCTGGTGAGTGGTGACCGAACGTGGCTGGTCATCACGCACGAAGCTCCACTGGAGAATTGTGACCGGCCCGGTCAGCATTCCTTTCATAGGGCGCTCGGTCAGTGACTGAGCATACTCCGACCAGTAAACTGTCATCGGCTCGGGACGCGTAACATCACCAAAAATGATGGGAGGCTTCACGTAGCGGGAACCGTAACTCTGGACCCAGCCATTGCTGGTGAAGGCAAACCCTTCCAGGTTCTCGCCAAAGTATTCCACCATGTCGTTGCGCTCAAACTCGCCGTGCACCGGCATGTCGATTCCGATTTCATCCTGGAACGCCACACACTTGGCAGTTTCCTCTTTGAGGAAGGCGTCATAGTCGACGTCACTCAGTGTGCCCTTCTTCCAACGAGCTCGCGCCTGGCGCACCTCCCTGGTCTGCGGAAAAGACCCGATCGTGGTTGTCGGAAACTCAGGCAGCCCGAGCTTCTCCCGTTGCTTATCCTGGCGAGCGGCAAACCCGGAGTCCCGGTCAAAATCACCGGCCTGAACACCTGCCAGGCGCGACTTCACCCTTTCATTGTGAATCCGCTTACTGCTTCGACGTGATTCGGCTGCCATCTGGTTGAGAGCGTAGCCCTGCTCTCCTCCGGTTCCGTCGAGCAACTGGCGCAGGTCGACCACTTCCGCCAACTTCTCGTCAGCAAAGGCGAGCCAGCTCTTTAATTCCCCGTCCAGCTTCGGCTCATTCTGAAGCGTGACCGGTGAGTGCAAAAGCGAACAGGAAGGAGCTACCCACAAACGGTCCGTGCCAACTGCCACTTCCGCTTTCTTCAAAACGGCCAGGGATGCTTCGTAGTCGTTCTTCCAGATGTTGCGGCCTTCGACAATACCGACAGAGAGGATTTTGTCCTCCGGAAAGTTGGCGATCACAGCATCGGCTTCTTCCGAGCCGCGCACAAAATCGAAGTGCAGAGCATCCACCGGGAGATCGAGAAAGTCGCGCAGGTTGTCCCGCACGCCGCCGAAATACGTCGCCACCAGAAGCTTCGCCGAACCTTTAACGCTGCCGAGCCGTTCGTAGGCCTTCTTCAATGCCGCTTGCTGGGCGCCACTCAGGTCCGTGGAAACGATGGGTTCGTCGAGTTGAATCCACTCCGCTCCCTCAGCGGCGAGCCGGCTGATAATCTCTTCATAAACGGCAACAAGTCCGTCAAGTAGCGTGAACGGGTCGAAATCCGGATTCTGCGAATCCTGCCCCTTGCCCAGCAAAAGATAGGTCACCGGACCGACCAGGACCGGCTTGGCATTGAGGCCGAGCGCTTTGGCTTCCGCAAGCTCATCGAAGACTTTGCTACTGCTCAGTGCAAACTCAGTGTCAGCCCGGAACTCAGGTACGATGTAGTGATAGTTGGTGTCGAACCACTTCGTCATCTCGCTGGCGAAAGTGGATACCTTACCAGTCTGGCAGTCCTTTTCGTTCTCAACCGGAGACGCTCCGCCCTGCGTCCCGCGGGCAATCGTAAAGACGGTGTTCACATCGGTCTCACCTCCGGTCCACTGGAAGCGGGGCGGCACGTTGCCAAGGAGGCAGCTCATGTCGAGCACCTGGTCGTAGAAGGAAAAATCGTTTACCGGAATGAGATCAATCCCGGCAGCGCGCTGCGTCTCCCAGTGGGCCTGACGGAGGCTTCTACCGGTCGCCAACAGCTCATCGAGGGACACCTGCCCTTTCCAATAAGCCTCGGTGGCCTTTTTGAGTTCGCGGTGGGCTCCGATACGCGGATAGCCCAGTGAATGCGTCTTAATTTCAGAATGGTTGTTCTTTGCCATGACCGAAAGTGGCCGATTTGACTGATGAATAGAAATGGCATTAATTCATCATTCGATGATTCTGAATCATCATTAGTACCGTGAACTTTCTAGAACGAATCCATCTCGAAACCATCCGCGCCGTCGATCGATGTGGAACCATGACCGCTGCTGCCGAAGAGCTGCACCTGACCCAGTCAGCTCTGAGCCACAGTATGCGCAAGCTGGAGGATCAACTGGGAGTGAAACTCTGGCATCGCGACGGCCGCAGCCTGCGCCCCACCCAAGCGGGAGAGCATTTGCTTTCAACCGCCAACCGACTCCTGCCGCAGTTCCAACATGCCGAAAAGCAGCTCAAGCAATTCGCCCGCGGTGAACGGGGCACCCTGCGCATCGGGATGGAATGCTACCCCTGCTACCAGTGGCTGCAAAAGATCACCGCCCCCTACCTGCGGGCCTGGCCGACCGTCGATTTTGAGGTCAAACAGGAGTTCCAGTTCGGCGGAATCGGAGCTCTCTTCGCCCACGATATCGACCTGCTCGTGACTCCGGATCCGCTGCGCAAGAAAGGTCTCCATTTCGAACCGGT
>SPKZ01010266.1_pt1 | contig 14102 bp, 11 predicted proteins | sample 2456571 | NCBI WGS metagenome assembly SPKZ01 (sample SAMN11192286, study PRJNA482655) | marine metagenome | biome: ENVO:00000447; feature: ENVO:00000244|ENVO:00000211|ENVO:00000569|ENVO:00002023; material: ENVO:00002151; isolation source: ocean water from marine abyssalpelagic zone ...
AATCAGCTGCAATGTTTCACCGTCGCGTAGAGCCGGTGTGGTTGACGCGCTGACTGAGAAATTCCCGGGTCCCATGGGAATGGTGGTGCCTTCCGCGGGATTGGTAATACTCACCGAATAACTCACCGCAGTGTCCTGGCTCGATGAGCTGCGCTCCCTTGGCGCAAGATCAGGCCGCGCTTCAGGAGGGGGGATAGAGTTGGTGTGCCCGGTTTCTATCGACTCCACGTTATCGCCGGTATCGGCGGGAGGTCTGTCGGTAAAGATGACGTTGCCGTCCTCATCGGTGGTTTTATAAATCTGTGACCAGGCGGCGGTGCTGGCCAGTAGCAATGTTGCAATGAGCAGGGGGCGCATAGTGTGCGGTCTCTGACGAACTGACTTAACCCTAGCAGATAACCCGACAGCGTCAGTATGAAATTTTGGCGCAAAAAAAAGCCCGGCGATGGCCGGGCTTTTCAGTGCTGCGGTGCTTATACCGAGTAGTACATATCGAACTCAACCGGGTGAGTCGTCATGTTCAGCGTCTCTACTTCCTCAGACTTGAGCTCGATGTAACCGTCGATCATGTCGTCGGTGAAGACGCCACCGGCGGTCAGGAACTCACGGTCAGCGTCTAGCGCCGCCAGTGACATTTCCAGGCTAGAGGATACAGTCGGGATCGCTTTACCTTCCTCTGGCGGCAGGTCATACAGATCCTTGTCAGCCGCATCTCCGGGATGGATCTTGTTCTGGATACCGTCCAGGCCAGCCATCAGCATGGCTGCAAAAGCCAGGTAAGGGTTGGCTGTGGGGTCGGGGAAGCGTACTTCTATGCGCTTGCCCTTAGGGCTGGGCTCGTAGGGAATACGGATCGACGCAGAGCGGTTGCGAGCCGAGTAGGCCAGCATGACCGGTGCTTCGAAGCCAGGTACCAGGCGCTTGTAGCTGTTAGTAGAAGCGTTAGTGAAGGCATTCAGTGCACGGGCGTGTTTGATGATGCCGCCGATGTAGTACAGGGCAGTTTCAGACAGTCCTGCGTAGCCGTCACCGGCGAAGGTGTTGTCGCCATTGCCAGCAATAGACTGGTGCACGTGCATACCAGAGCCATTGTCGCCAACCAGGGGCTTTGGCATGAAGGTGGCTGTTTTGCCGTAGGCGTGAGCCACGTTATGCACGCAGTACTTCATAACCTGAACTTCGTCGGCCTTCTTCACGAGGGTGTTGAAACGCACCCCGATCTCACACTGCCCTGCAGTACCCACCTCGTGGTGGTGAACCTCAACGGGCAGACCCATCTGCTCCATGGCGGCGCACATGGCGGCGCGAATGTCATGCAGTGAGTCAACCGGGGGTACGGGGAAGTAACCGCCCTTTACACGGGGACGGTGACCGATGTTGCCGTCTTCAAATGAGTGGCTGGATGCCCAGGACGCTTCTTCAGAGTTAACACTGTAGCCAGCGCCGCTCATGTCTGCGTGCCACTTAACGTCGTCGAATACGAAGAATTCTGGCTCGGGTCCAAAGAAGGCTGTGTCACCGATGCCGGTGGATTTCAGGTATTCTTCAGCACGCTTTGCAACGGAACGCGGATCGCGCTCGTAGCCCTGCATGGTTGAAGGCTCAACGATGTCGCAGCGCAGAATAACGGTAGTATCGTCGGTGAACGGGTCCAGCAGTGAGGTGCTGTCATCAGGCATCAGAATCATGTCGGATTCATTAATGCCCTTCCAGCCGGCGATCGATGAACCATCGAACATTTTGCCGCCTTCGAAGAAGTCCTCGTCCACCTCGGACGCGGGGATGGAGACATGCTGCTCCTTACCCTTGGTATCGGTGAAGCGCAGGTCGACCCAGCGCGCCTCGTTTTCTTTAATCAGGTTCAGAGTCTGCTCTGACATTGTGGCTCCTCCAGAGGAATATGAGGTATCGGCGATAAAGGCCCTTGCAAGGGTCGCATGGTCATGGAATGCGGCTTACACAGCCGATACTTCCGATACGGGTTAATTCAGCAGGGTGTAAATGAGCAAAAGCTGTGCCAAAAAGGTGCTTCACGCAACCCACTGATTCACAGGCAATTTTGGCTTCAAAAATGTCCGCTAGAATTCGGTGTGCGCCAATTTGGTGCGTCAGCGCTCCAAATTGGTGCGACGGCTGCGCACGAGGGATGCTGTGGCTGTGCCAGCAGCTTTAATTGCCCACTTTGCGTGGCCTGAGGCTGCAATCTCGCCACCCCGGGCTGTATTGTCAAGCGCATGACAGAAATTCCCTGCGATGCACCGCCGGGTCTCAGCGCCAGGGCCGCCCGCAGGCGTGCAAATTCACTGGTTTAGACCCCTTGATCAGGTATAATCCGCCGCCTTTTGTCAGCACCCCCACGGGGGCGAGGCCGATTGTGATCGAGAATCTTAGAAACATTGCCATTATTGCGCACGTAGACCACGGCAAAACAACCCTGGTGGATTGCCTGTTGCAGCAGTCCGGTACCCTGGACCGTCGCGCTGAGGGCGCCGAGCGTGTGATGGACTCCAATGATCAGGAGCGCGAGCGCGGCATTACCATCCTCGCCAAGAACACCGCGATTCGTTGGGGCGACTATCGCATCAATATTGTGGACACGCCGGGGCACGCCGACTTCGGTGGTGAGGTTGAGCGCGTGCTGTCGATGGTGGACTCTGTACTGTTGCTCGTCGATGCCGTAGACGGCCCAATGCCCCAGACCCGCTTCGTAACCAGCAAGGCCTTTGAGCAGGGTCTGAATCCTATCGTTGTTGTGAATAAAGTCGATCGCCCCGGTGCGCGTCCCGACTGGGTAGTGGATCAGGTCTTCGATTTGTTCGATCGCTTGGGTGCAACGGAAGAGCAGCTGGACTTTCCGGTGATCTACGCTTCTGCGATCGAAGGTATCGCCGGTGAAGATCATGAAGCCATGGCCGAGAACATGGAGCCCCTGTTCGAAACCATCGTGGATAAGGTGCCGGCACCCGAGGTTGATAGCGACGGTCCGCTGCAGATGCAGATCAGTGCGCTGGACTACTCCAGTTATGTGGGCGTTATCGGTGTCGGTCGCATCACCCGCGGAAAGCTGGCACCCAATACGCCAGTAACTGTGGTCGATCGTGAGGGTGAGACCCGTAACGGCAAAGTACTGCAGGTGATGGGCTATCTTGGCCTTGAGCGAGTGGATGTTGACGCTGCTGAAGCCGGGGACATTGTGTGTATCACCGGTATCGACGGTCTGAACATCTCCGATACTCTCTGCGATCCGCAGGCCGTTGAGGCGCTGCCCGCGTTGAGCGTGGACGAACCCACGGTCAGCATGACGTTCCAGGTCAATGACTCCCCGTTTGCCGGCAAGGAAGGCAAGTACGTGACCTCCCGAAACATCAAGGAGCGTCTGGATCGTGAATTGATTCACAACGTGGCTCTGCGCGTTGAGCCCGGTGACAGCCCCGATAAATTCAAAGTGTCCGGCCGGGGTGAACTGCACCTGTCGGTGCTGATCGAGTCCATGCGCCGCGAGGGCTTTGAGCTTGGCGTTTCTCGCCCTGAGGTTATCCAGCGGGAAATAGACGGCGTGATGCAGGAACCCTACGAGCAGTTGGTGATCGACTGTGAAGAAGAACATCAGGGTTCGCTGATGGAAGAACTGGGCCTGCGCCGCGCAGAACTTGAGAACATGGTGCCGGACGGCAAGGGCCGCGTGCGTTTGGAATTCATTATCCCCGCGCGCGGACTGATCGGCTTCCGCTCGCAGTTCCTGACCATGACCTCCGGCAGCGGCATCATGACCCACGTCTTTGACCATTATGGTGCGGTGAAAAATGCCGAGATCATTCACCGAACCAATGGTGTTCTGGTGTCCATGGTGAAGGGTAAGACCCTGGCCTATGGACTGTTCAACCTGCAGGATCGCGGCAGGCTGTTTGTCGATCCGAACATCGAGGTCTATGAAGGTCAGATTATCGGACTCCATAGCCGCAGCAACGACCTGACGGTGAATCCCACCAAAGCCAAGCAGCTCACCAACGTTCGTGCCTCTGGCACCGACGAGGCGTTGACGCTTACGCCGCCGGTTAAGCACACGCTAGAGCAGGCGCTGGAATTCATCGAAGACGACGAACTTGTTGAAGTAACGCCTGAAAGCATTCGTCTGCGTAAAAAGCTCTTGTTGGAACATGAGCGCAAGCGCGCCTCCCGTGCCTCTGCGGCGTGAAGGCCCTGCTGCAGCGCGTCTCTGAGGCGCGCGTTACGGTCGCCGATGAGGTAGTCGGCGAGATCGGCCCCGGACTGCTGGTGCTGCTGGGTCTGGACAAGGGCGATGACCTTGCAAGCGCCGAGCGGCTGCTCGACAAGGTGCTGGCGTATCGCGTGTTCGCCGATGACCAGGGGCGCATGAACCGCAGCGTATCCGACACAGGCGGCGGGGTACTGTTGGTTTCCCAGTTCACACTGTCAGCAGATACGGCCCGGGGGCTTAGGCCAAGCTTTTCCAGCGCCATGGCCCCGGACGACGCTAAGGCCCTGTTCGGGCAGGTGCTGACGAGTCTGAAAGCGAAACACAGTCCTGTGGCCGCGGGTGTTTTCGGTGCCGATATGCAGGTCAGTCTCACCAACGACGGGCCGGTGACCTTTCTTCTGGAGAGCTAGGCCAGCTGATGTCAGGCCTGCGGCCGGCTCAGGCTGCGCTTAGCACCATATGGACGTGAGGGATGCCATCCTCCACGTAGCCATCACCCTCAATCACAAATCCGAGACTGCCGTAGAACTCGGCCAGATGTGCCTGCGCACCGATGCGAATGGCATGGTTTGGCCAGCGCTGCCGGTTGTGATCAATGCCACGCTGCACCAGCTCCCTGCCCATTTGTCGTCCGCGGGCCTGATGGGCAACGATGATGCGACCAATGGAACTTTCCTCGTAGGTACTGCCTGGAGGCAGACAGCGCTGATAGGCAAGGATAGCGCCGTTTTCGGAGCAAAAGAGGTGGTCCGCGACCTGATCAAAACCATCCATGTCCTGATAGGGGCAGTCCTGCTCCACAACAAATACCGCCTGGCGCAACGCCATAATGTCGTACAGGGTTTGCAGAGAAAGTGCTTCAAACTCGAGGCTATGCCAGTGCGTGATATCGGCCATGCAATGCTCAGTGTGGGTAAGGAATTATGGCGTGCAGCTTTCTCGGCCTCGCCTTTAGTTGCTACTATACCGCGAAAACAGGGCAGGCCCTGTTTCCACGGCGACACTGGTTGGCGAAAGCCACCTACAGCCAGACAACAGGTATCACGCAATGCTGGCGAACGCCGATCTCACCCCAGATTTCAATCAGCTGAACGGCCAGTTCAAGACGCTGGTGGCAGAATTGCTGACGCTGGTGCACATGCAGCCCCAGCGGGTGGAAGTCGACGCCACCTCGGCGGGCCACTTCCGCGGCTATGACAGCGGTAAGCTCTATGTGGTGCAAAGCGGATCATTGACCGCGCGTTATCATGGCCGGGCGCTCTATATACTGGATGAGGGTGATCTGTTGGTTCCCGATAGCCTTACCAACGCACCTCCCGAGATGGCCGTGATGTATGGCAGTGAAGCGGGTGCGAGTCTTGATGTCTATTCGACCATCGAGTTCATGCAGAGGGTCTACGAGCGCCGCGCCGCACTCAAGGTGTGGAACCAGATTCTGCTGACCCACGCCAGTATTATGATGCGCCTCGCACCGCTGGGCGGCGATGACGGTGTAGTTACTACTCCGGGCTTTGAACTCTATGAGCCCGGCGAGGTAATTATCCGTGAGGGTGACATTGCCGACGAGGTCTTTAACCTGACCTCGGGCGCGGCGGATGTGTTCGTTGGCGACGTGCCCGTGGGACGCATTGCCGAGGGCGAAATTTTTGGCGCCATGGCCGCGCTCACTCACGGTGTTCGCAGCGCCACGGTAAAGGCGCGCACTGCCTGCTCAGTGGTGAAAGTGCCCAAGGCACAGTTCACCGATCTCATTAAAACCAACCCTGCAACCATTCATGGGCTGCTGGTCGATATGGCGAATTCAATCGTCAATCTCAACGAGCAACTGGTTGGCCTACGCGGGAGCAATGACCGCAACTGATTGTGTTGCCGGCCACGCACGGTGGCCGTGATGATGTAACTAACGCTGGATTCCCTGGATGTCTGATCTTGTAGAAATCGACGAAGACGGTATCGAACAGGTATCGCTGAAAACTTATACCGAGAAGGCCTACCTCGATTATTCGATGTATGTGATTCTCGACCGCGCCCTGCCCCATGTGGGCGATGGGCTCAAACCGGTACAGCGCCGCATCGTGTATGCGATGAGCGAGCTGGGACTGAAGGCCACCGCCAAGTACAAGAAGTCTGCGCGTACTGTGGGCGATGTGATCGGTAAGTTTCATCCCCACGGTGACAGTGCCGCCTACGAAGCCATGGTGTTGATGGCCCAGGATTTCAGCTACCGCTACCCGCTGGTGGACGGTCAGGGTAACTGGGGCTCTCCAGACGACCCCAAGTCTTTTGCCGCCATGCGCTATACCGAGTCGCGGCTCACGCCTTATGCCGAGGTTTTGCTGGCCGAACTGGGCCAGGGCACAGTGGATTGGGTCCCCAATTTCGACGGCACGATGGATGAGCCTTCTGTGCTGCCAGCGCAGGTGCCGAATGTATTGCTCAATGGCACCACAGGTATCGCCGTGGGAATGGCCACCGACGTGCCTCCGCATAATTTGCGTGAAGTGGTGTCTGCGGCGATACGTTTACTGGATGCGCCCAAATCCACGGTGCAGGAACTGTGCGAGCACGTTCAGGCTCCTGATTTCCCCACCGATGCCGAGATCATCACCCCGCGTGAGGACATTCTCGCAATGTACGAATCGGGACGCGGTGCACTGCGCATGCGCGCCGTGTGGGAAAAAGAGGGCGGCGATATTGTGGTGAATGCGCTGCCCTATCAGGTGTCGGGTTCCCGCGTGCTGGAGCAGATTGCCCAACAGATGCAGGCCAAGAAACTGCCGATGGTGGCGGACCTGCGCGATGAATCTGACCACGAGAACCCCACGCGGCTGGTGATAGTCCCGCGCTCAAACCGCGTCGATGTCGGCGGCGTTATGAGCCACCTGTTCGCCACGACTGATTTGGAGCGCAGCTATCGCGTCAATCTCAATATGATTGGCATTGATGGTCGTCCGGCGGTGAAATCGCTGGATCGCATCCTCAAGGAGTGGTTGAAATTCCGTACAGATACTGTGCGTCGCCGTCTGGAGTTCCGCCTGGAAAAGGTGGAGCGACGCCTGCATATCCTGGAAGGTTATCTGGTTGCCTTCCTCAATATCGATGAAGTGATTCACATCATCCGCACCGAGGACAAACCCAAACCAGCGCTGATGAAGCGCTTCGGTATCACCGATATTCAGGCCGAAGCTATTCTGGAACTGAAGCTGCGCAATCTGGCGAAGCTGGAGGAGATGAAAATCCGCGGCGAGCAGGATGAGCTGGCCGAGGAGCGCGACCAGTTGATGAAAACGCTGGGCAGCGCAGCGCGACTGAAAACCCTGATCAAGAAAGAGCTCACTGCCGTTGCCGAGAAGTTTGGTGATGACAGGCGCTCGCCATTGGCCACACGTGACGAGGCCAAAGCCTTCAGCGAGCTCGAGCTGATGAGTGCCGACCCGATCACAGTGGTCATGTCTGACAAGGGCTGGATTCGGGCTGCCAAGGGGCATGACATTGACCCGGCCAGCCTGAGCTACAAGTCTGGCGATGCGTACAAATTGTCGGTGCGGGGTCGATCGAATCAGCCCACGATCATCCTGGACTCCACGGGCCGTGCGTATTCGGTACCTTCCCACAACCTGCCCTCCGCCAGAGGTCAGGGTGAGCCTGTGACAGGGCGCATCAATCCACCGTCGGGGGCCACCTTTGAGGGTTTGCTGATGGGGGACGAAGAGCAGCTCTACCTGATTGCCAGCGACGCGGGTTACGGTTTCGTTGCCCGACTGGGGGATATGCAGTCCAAGAATCGCTCCGGTAAAGCCGTGTTAACCCTGCCCAAGGGTGGCGCAGTGTTACAGCCGGCCATGATTCGCCAGCGCGAGGATGCTTGGGTGGCAGCGGTATCCAATGAGGGTCGCATGCTGGTGTTCCCCTTGGCGGATCTGCCGCAGCTATCGCGCGGCAAGGGCAATAAAATTATCGGAATCCCCTCCGCGCGGGTGTTGGCACGCGAAGAGTATGTCATTGGTGTGCAGGTTGTGGCGCCGGGTGAATCCCTGGTGGTTTATGCCGGCAAGCGTCACCTGAATCTCAAGTTTGCCGAGCTGGAACACTATCAGGGCGAGCGTGGGCGGCGCGGCAACAAGTTGCCCCGAGGGTTCCAAAAGGTGGATTCAATCGCTATTGCTGATTAAGGGTCGCGTTAAACGGGATCAGTCAGGCGGCGCATGATGAGGCGTAACTGACGGGTAAGCAGGTCCTGATAGGGCCCTTCAAAGCCTGTCAGCATGGCGCCGGAGCCGTCGCCGATGGCTTTAAAGTCCAAGCGACCTGCAACGTCCACGTCCTCGCAGACATTGGGCAGCAGGCTTACGCCACCGGTGTTGCCCTGACAGCGCTGCTGCAGCTCATCCAGTGTGGACTGCATGTACAGCCCCGGGTAAATATCGGCGCCATCACCGGCGCCTAGTTCACTCAGGCCAATCGCCATATCGACATTGAGCGAGAGGTTGATGTTTCGCTCCAGTTCCCGGCTCACCGCGCCGACCAGCCAGGCGCAGGAGGCAGCTCGGAATGCCGGGCTGCCGGCACCGGTGTCACCCACGAAGTAAACGGCCAGGCCAAATTGCCGCACAACATGCAGTTCGCCTGCGTAGAAGCCCGCTGCGGCGAACACTACCTGATGCAGACGGTTGGTGTAGCGGTGCAGGCTGTCCTCGTCCAAAGTGTCGACGTAGTTGGAAAGGCTGCTTAAGTGCAGGTAGAGCACCGACGTCTGCAGATAGTTCTCATCCCGCGGCCCGCTGGTGCCGCGAGCGCGCAACAGATCCATGGGTAAGGCGTCAACGCGTTGTTCCAGTCGTGCCATCTCATTGGGCAGGCCAGATCCGGGGGAATCGTCCAGTCGCAGTCGTTTACTGAGCGTCGCAATACGTGTTCCCAGCCGTTGGCCCAATTGATGACTGATGCCATAGACGGCGAGGCTGAGGAGTATGGCCAAGCCCAATAGACTGAGCAGGAAGCGCAGGCGCGCCATGCGCGCATTGTCGGTGCTCAGGGTAATGACGACCTCACCCGCCACATCGTTTTCAACCAGCACGGGGGCGCGATAATCCACCAGCGTCGCCCCGCTGGCGCGGCCGGCTTGTCCCAGGGCCTTGCCCTCGACGTCGTAAATAGCAACTTCCTGCGCCGAGGAGGTTTCAACAAATCGTTGCAGTGATGCGGCCGCCGAGAGCAGGTCGCCGGTTTCCAGCGCAGTACCGATGCGTCTGGCAATTTGATTGGCCAGTGCCTCGCCGTAGTCCGCCTCCTGCGCCTGCTGCATGTGACGACTGGATAGCGCTGCGAGAATCACAAGTGCCAGACTGACGGAGAGGCAGAACGCGGCTGCGACCAATGCCAATTGCTGACTTAACTTATAGTGTTCCCAACGCTGCTTCACGACGCCGCCTGTCCCTGTTTGGGCCGCAGTATAAACCAGCCACCGCGCCTGACCACGCACATTGCCTAACGAGAGCTGTTGCAACATTCCAGCCGTCACAGGCTCGGGGTAGAATGCGCGCGTCACAGTAAGGAGCTCGAGCGTGAGCGACATTGAGCTTATAACCCTCTCTGGTCCGGATCAGCGCGGCCTCACTGCAGAGATTACGAGTATTCTCGCCGGCCACGGTGTGAACGTACTGGATATTGGTCAGTCGGTGATCCATGCAACCCTGAGCATTGGCCTGTTGGTTGAGATGCCTAACGGCGATTTGCGAGCCGCCGTGCAGCAGAGTATCGACGCCTTTGCCCGCAGCCACAGTCTGGATGCTCGCTTCGGGCCGGTCAGTGTCGAAAGCTACGACGAATGGGTGCAGGCCCAGGGGCGGGCACGCTTTATTGTGACGTTGCTGGCCAGACGCATTACCGCCGAGCAATTGGCGCGCGTGACCGAAGTGGTGCGAGATTTCCACCTCAACATTGATGCCATCACTCGGCTCTCTGGCAGAATTCCATTGGGTGAACTGCCCGCAGGCAGCAAAGCCTGTGTCGAATTTTCGGTGCGCGGTGACCTGGCCGATGCCCACGCCTTTCGCCGTGCGCTTCTGGAGGTGGCTGGGGAACTGGAGGCCGACCTGGCCCTGCAGCAGGACACGATGTACCGCCGCAACCGGCGCCTGGTGGCCTTTGATATGGACTCGACGCTGATCGAGGCCGAGGTGATTGATGAGCTGGCCATCGAGGCCGGGGTGGGCGATCAGGTCAGCGAGATAACCGAGCGGGCCATGCGCGGGGAGCTGGATTTTCAAAGCAGTTTTCGTGAACGCGTGGCCCTGCTTGAGGGGCTGCCGGAATCAGCGCTACAGGCGGTGTCCAAGCGCCTCAAAATTACTGAAGGCGCCGAGCATCTGCTGGCCACCCTGCACCGGCTGGGTTACCGAACGGCAATTCTGTCCGGCGGTTTTACCTACTTCGCTGAGCAGCTGCGTGAACGCCTTGGCATTCACTATGTGTACGCCAATACCCTGGATATTGAGAATGGCGTAGTCACCGGCCGCGTAGTGGGTGAGATCGTAGACGGCGCACGCAAGGCCGCATTGCTCAAGCAGCTGGCCCAGCAGGAAGGCATCGATCTGGAGCAGGTGATTGCCGTGGGCGATGGCGCCAACGACTTGCCCATGCTCAGCGAGGCCGGGTTGGGCGTGGCCTTTCGTGCCAAGCCCTTGGTCAAGCAGAAGGCCGAGCAATCAATCTCCACTCTGGGTTTGGATGCCATTCTCTACCTGCTGGGAATCTCGGACCGCTATCAGGCGTAGACCGCGGGTCCTTCAGTGCCTGGCAACGGCGGTGCCCAATTGGCGGGGCTTGCGGTATCATTGGCGCCCGCGAATTTCTGACCCAAGACGACCATGGCAAATTTTTCAACGAACGAGTTTCGCTCCGGACTTAAAGTCATGCTGGACGGCGAGCCGTGTAGCATCCTCGATAACGAATTTGTAAAGCCCGGTAAAGGCCAGGCCTTTAACCGCGTTCGCCTGCGCAACCTCAAGACCGGCCGGGTCTGGGAGCGGACCTTCAAGTCCGGTGAGAGCCTTGAAGGCGCAGATGTCATGGATCGGACCATGGAATACCTCTACACCGACGGTGAGTTTTGGTACTTCATGGAGCCTGACACCTTCGAGCAGCACCAAGCGGACGAAGCTGCCGTGGCTGATGCCAAGCAGTGGTTGAAAGAGCAAGATTCCTGCGAAGTTACCCTGTACAACGGAACGCCGCTGTCCGTAGCACCGCCCAACTTCGTGGAGCTGGAAATTGTTGAGACTGATCCGGGTCTTAAAGGCGATACGGCGCAGGGCGGTAACAAACCCGCTACGCTGAGCACCGGCGCGGTCGTGAAGGTCCCATTGTTCCTGAGCCAGGGCGAAGTCGTCCGCGTTGATACGCGCACCGGCGAATACCAGGGCCGCGCAGGTAAGTCCTGAGCCTGTGACTGATTGGCGCCCCGGCGCGCCCATGCCCGCGCTGCTAGCGCGGGCAGAGTTACTTTCCACCATCCGCCAGTTCTTTGCCGGGCACGGCGTGCTGGAAGTCGAAACCCCACTGTTATGTCACGCGGGCATCACTGACCCTGCCATTGAGCCGTTGATGGTGGAACGGGGTCTCTCCCTGGGCGAACCTCGCTTCTTGCAGACCTCCCCCGAATACGCGATGAAGCGCCTGCTGTCCGCAGGCATTGGTCCTATCTATCAAATTGCTCGTGCCTTCAGGGATGGGGAAGCCGGGCGCCGGCACAACCCGGAGTTTTCCCTGCTGGAATGGTATCGCCCGGACTATGACGAGCGGGATCTTATGCGGGAGGTGGCTGATCTGGTGCAGCAATGTCTGGGTGCGGCGCCCGTTGAGGAGATCAGCTATCGCGAGCTGTTTCAGCGCGAGGCGGGCATCGACCCTTTCGCGGCCACTGTTGAGGCACTTAGGAGCAGGGCGAACCAGCTTACCGATACAGGCGGCATGAACGGCGACGCCGATGTCTGGCTGGACCTGATACTCACTCACCAGATTGAACCTGCGTTGCGGAAACGTGAGGGGCTTGTCTTTGTGTGCGATTACCCCGCGTCACAGGCAGCATTGGCGCGTATTACTGAAGATTCACAGGGCCACGCGATTGCCCGTCGCTTCGAGCTGTACGTGAATGGCATAGAGTTGGCTAATGGGTACTTTGAGCTCACCGATGCGGATGAGCAGCGGCGGCGCTTTGCGGCGGACAATGCGCGCCGGGAGCAGTGCGGTCAGTCGCAACGGCCCGTTGATGAGCGATTGCTGCAGGCGCTGAGTGCGGGTATGCCCGCCTGCAGCGGCGTTGCGCTGGGGGTGGATCGCTTGCTGATGCTCAAACTGGGCGAGAGCGATATTCGCCGGGTGCTCGCCTTCGACTGGGAGCGAGCCTGATTCAGCCCAAGGGCGGAAGGTCTTCGATCTCTCGAACAGCGGGCCCATACCCTTCGACAAACTCTGGTGGCATACGCTTGGGTCTGCCGCTTTGCAGCGCGATGCAGGCAAAGCGCTGGGCACCACGCAGCAAGCTGACACCGTCGCTGTTACGCACAATCTGGAACCGGCGCTCCATGGTCAAGCGCTTGTCCCAGCGTACAATCCAGGTAGCGGCAGTGACCTCATCACTCAGTCTGGAGGCCTGCAGATAGCGGTATTCACTGTGCGTAATGGCCATTGCCCGGTCCAGCGACTCGTAGGCCGACAGGTCTAATCCCAGGCTCACCGAGTGCGCCCAGGCCACCTGTTCACACCAGCGTACATACACAACGTTGTTGGTGTGACCCAGCCCGTCGATATCTGCAGCATCGACGCTGAGTGAGACCGTAAAGGGGTCAGCATAGTCCCACAGGTTAGGGCTGATCTTCTCGGTGCCAGTCATTGCTAGCTCGCCGGGGCGTCCTCTGTTTCCAGGGGTTTCTGAGCGATGTGCATAAAGCCATAGATGATGGCGATCACCGGGCACAGCAGATTGAAGAAGGCGTAGGGGGCATAACTGAAGGTGGCGACGCCCAGCGTTGCCGACATGTAGGCGCCGCAGGTGTTCCAGGGAATAAGTGCCGATGTCAGTGTGGCTGAGTCCTCCAGCGTGCGTGACAGGTTCAGTCTCGACAGGCCGTGCTTTTCGTACTCGTCCTTATACATGCGGCCAGGCAGTGCAACCGCGATGAACTGGTCTGCGGCAAGGATGTTGGCGCTGATGCAGGTAGCCACTGTGGTGGTGATCAGGCTGCCCGTGCTGCGTATGCCTTTGAGCGCCTGCGACAGCAGGTAGTTAAGGATACCGGTGCGCTCCAACACACCGCCAAAGCCCAGGGCGCAGATAATCAGCCAAACCGTATTGAGCATGCTGCTCATGCCGCCTTTGCTCAAGAGTGCATCGAGAAATTCATTGCCGCTGTCTGACACATAGCCGCTGAAGAGGCTGATCCACACACCCTTGATCTGCACGAACACTGCGCTAAGGCCTTCCGTATCCCCTGCAAGTTTGGCCACTACCCCAGGTTGGAAAACCACAGCGAACAGCGCGCCGAGCAGGGCACTGAGCACGATAGCCGGGTAGGCAGGGAAGCGTTTGTACACCAGGGTCAGCATCACAAGCAGCGGCAGCAACAAATGAGGGCCGATCGAGAACTCGCCCTCCAGGCTGGCCTGTAACGCCGCGATTTCTTCGGGTGTTGCCGCGTCGGAGCTGCCAATCATGGCGAACACGGCTAATGCGATGACAAAGCTGGGGACTGTGGTCCAGAGCATGTGCCGGATGTGGTCGAACAGTTCAACGCCAGTTGATGCTGCGGCGAGGTTGGTGGTGTCCGACATGGGCGAGAGCTTGTCGCCGAAATACGCGCCGGAGATGATGGCGCCTGCAGTG
>SPKZ01006434.1_pt1 | contig 14089 bp, 11 predicted proteins | sample 2456571 | NCBI WGS metagenome assembly SPKZ01 (sample SAMN11192286, study PRJNA482655) | marine metagenome | biome: ENVO:00000447; feature: ENVO:00000244|ENVO:00000211|ENVO:00000569|ENVO:00002023; material: ENVO:00002151; isolation source: ocean water from marine abyssalpelagic zone ...
ACGTAAACTCCGTGACCGTTTCGACATTCACCCAGTGTACAAGCGTGTAGATACCTGTGCGGCTGAGTTCTCGTCAGATACTGCTTACATGTATTCAACCTACGATGAAGAATGTGAAGCGAACGTTTCTGACCGTGAAAAAATCATGATAATTGGCGGTGGTCCTAACCGTATCGGTCAAGGTATCGAATTTGATTATTGTTGTGTTCATGCCGCGCAAGCGATGCGTGAAGAAGGTTACGAAACCATCATGGTTAACTGTAACCCTGAAACAGTTTCAACCGATTATGATACGTCTGACCGTTTATACTTCGAGTCAATCACCTTTGAAGACGTGATTGAAATTGTACGCATCGAAAAGCCAAAAGGCGTGATCGTACAATACGGTGGTCAAACACCGCTTAAGTTAGCCCGTGCTCTAGAAGCCGCTGGTGTACCAATTATTGGTACTTCGCCAGACGCGATTGACCGTGCAGAAGATCGTGAACGTTTCTCAACCATGGTTGAACGTTTAGGCATTAAGCAGCCAACTAACGCAACGGTTAGTAACCTTGAAGAAGCAGTTGTTAAGTCAGCAACTATCGGTTTCCCACTGGTAGTGCGTCCTTCTTATGTACTTGGTGGTCGTGCGATGGAAATCGTGTATGACGAGCAAGACTTACGTCGCTACATGAAAGCTGCCGTGAGCGTTTCTAACGATTCACCTATCTTACTCGACCGTTTCCTAGATAATGCGGTTGAAGTGGATGTTGATGCGGTTTGTGATGGTGTTGACGTCGTTGTTGGCGGCATTATGGAGCACATTGAAGAAGCCGGTGTTCACTCAGGTGACTCTGGTTGTTCATTGCCTCCTTATACATTAAGTCAAGATATTCAAGACAGACTACGTGCCAAGGTTCGTTTACTCGCCCTTGAGCTTGGCGTTATCGGTTTAATGAATACCCAGTTTGCGGTTAAAGACAACGAAATCTACATGATTGAAGTTAACCCGCGCGCTGCTCGTACCATTCCGTTTGTATCAAAAGCAACGGGTGTACCATTAGCGAAAATTGCTGCTAAGGTCATGGCTGGTAAGTCACTTAAAGAACAGGGCTTTACCAAGGAAGTTATTCCACCGTATTTCTCAGTGAAAGAAGTGGTATTACCTTTCAATAAATTCCACGGTGCTGATCCAATCTTAGGCCCTGAAATGCGTTCGACTGGTGAAGTGATGGGGGTTGGAGACACATTTGCTGAAGCTTATGCCAAAGCACAGCTTGGCGCTCAGTCTAATGTTCCTAAGAAAGGTCGTGCTTTAATCTCTGTTCGTAATAGCGATAAAGGTCGAGTAGCTATCTTAGCAAAGAAATTGATTGACCTTGGTTATGAAATTGACGCGACTCACGGCACTGCCATTATCTTAGGTGAAGCGGGAATCAACCCTCGTCTAGTCAACAAGGTAAGTGAAGGTCGTCCACATATACTTGACCGGATTAAAAATGGTGAGTATGAGTATATTGTCAATACCACTGAAGGGCGTCGAGCGATTGAAGATTCGCGCAAGCTACGTGCCGGTGCCTTACGTTATCGCGTAAGCTATACCACCACCATGAATGCTGCATTAGCTACTTGTGATGCGATTCTTGCTGATGACCGTGCAACGGTTACTTCAATTCAAGAGTTACACGCTAAAATAAAGTAAATCATTGAGTGATGTAAAAAAGGGCTTATGAGCAATCATAAGCCCTTTTTGTTTGTCATAATTACTAGCATAAAGTCGGATTGCAACTGGATGATGCCTTGGGTAATAATGGCTAAAATAATAATTAAGGATAGTTATGCAACATAGCAAAGAATTTCTAGCCATTGCAGAAAAAGCGTCTGAGCAAGTGAATCATACCGATATTGAAACGGTGAAGCGTTGGCAACAAGAGCAACGAGATTTTTTTCTCATTGATGTCCGTGAAGATCATGAGTGGGCTAATGGTCATCTTCCCGATGCGATTCATTTGAGTAAAGGCATTATTGAACGGGATATTGTGGCGAGGGTGATCGACTTTGATCATATTCTAGTGCTTTATTGTGGTGGTGGATTCCGCAGTTCAATGGCTGGCGATAATTTACAAAAAATGGGATACCGCAACGTTATTTCACTGGATGGTGGTTATAGTGCGTGGAAAAAAGCAGGTTATGAGTTAATATCGCCGTAAATATTACGAATAGTAACTTAAACATGTCTACAGCCTTTACCCTGATTGATGACAATGAGCATTTTATTGTTGTCAACAAAGCCCAAAATATCAATTTTCATACTGAAGATAACCAACTTGGTATTGTTGAGTTAGTTAAAGCTAACTTGAATTATTCGCAGCTATATCCAGTGCATCGGCTTGATAAAATGACCTCAGGCTTGCTTATCTTTGCTAAAACCAGTGAAATAGCCGCTCAATTTGGTCAATTATTTAATGATCGCTTAATTGAGAAGTATTATTTGGCATTGTCCGATAAAAAGCCAAAGCGCAAACAAGGGCTGATTAAAGGGGATATGACTAAAGGGCGCAATGGCAGTTATTTGCTGTTAAAAAGCAATCACAATCCCGCGATCACTCAATTTTTTAGTAGCTCGTTGGGTGATGGCTTACGGATTTTTTTGTTAAAGCCTCACACCGGAAAAACCCATCAATTACGCGTCGCCCTAAAAAGTATTGCCGCACCGATTATTGGCGATCCGCGTTATTATCCAAACAATCAAAAAGAGTTTGGTTGTTTGCATGCTTGGTGCTTGCGATTCACTTTTAATGATCGAGACTATCATTTTCAGATTGATCCTCCTTGGTCTAAAATATCTGTTGACAATTGGTGTTCGGAAAATGACCATCCTTGGCTAACGCATTGGCCTATATTGAAATAATGGCTTGATATCACGTCATAAATTGGTTAAATTGTCGATTGTATAGTGCTGTTCCATGGAATGACATAGCCAATTTACATGATTAAAGGAATATGATGGTTACTCAATCTGCATTTTTTCCCCTTCAAGTCCCTACTAATATGGTTGGCGCAAGCTTTGCAACGATAGATGTTGATGAGTTCGACGATTTTATTATTAGCTCTTGCAATCAACTGTTTTTCGATATGGTCGATTGCAACTCTCCACCAAGTTGTCCGATGCAATTAAATCAAGTATTAACTGAGATTGATTCTGGTGAGTTTTTATATTATCTACATATGGCTTATCAAAATCGTTGTGCGATTGATTTTGAACTCTCTTTTGTTAACCACGGACAAAAGCATTGGTGGTTATTAATCGTGACCCCTATTCTTGATGATTCTAAAACCAATGCCAGACTATTAATGACTGGTATTAATATTACTGAAAAGAAAAAATTGCAACAGAGTTTAGACATCTCTCGTAACCGATACCGTTCGGTCATTCAATCGGTACATGATTGCATTGTCGCCACGGATAGTGAGAATAATATTGTGCTATTTAACCGGGCGGCAGAAAAAACTTGGGGTTATAGCTATCATGAGGTGAGCGGTAAAAATATCTCGATGCTAATTCCTACTAAATTCCGCCCCCAACATGATAGTTTTATTGACACATTTTCTAAATCAAAAGATGTCGCTCGTCAAATGAGTGCCCGTAACGTGGTTTATGGGCAGCGCAAAGATGGCAGTACTTTTCCAGCAGAAGTTTCTATCTCAAAAATGCAAGTAGACTCGAAAGTAGAATTTACTGCGATTGTTAGGGATATCTCTGAAAGGTCAAGGTTACTTGAAGAATTACAACACCAAGCAACGACAGACGTGTTAACCGGTTTGAAAAATAGAGTCTATTTAGACAAAGAACTCGATAACGAAATATTAAGACTCGAGTGCTGTACTAGGCCATTGTCTTTGTTGATGCTAGATATCGATCATTTTAAATTAGTTAATGATAATCATGGACACGCGGTGGGTGACCAAGTACTGATCTGTTTTTCTAAAACGATTCAGGCCTTGTTGCAACAACACCATGTTTTTGCTCGTTACGGTGGTGAAGAGTTTATTATTTTATTGCCCGATGAAACCGTAGAGCAAGCAATAAAAATTGCCAATAATATTCGACAAGCTTGTTGCGATAAGTTACATGTCAATGACATAAAGTGCACGGTCAGTATCGGCGTTTCATTGTTTACTCCTAATAGTGATAATGCTGACAGTTTTATTAAGCGTGCTGACATTGCGCTGTATCAAGCAAAAGCTCAAGGGCGTAATTGTGTTAAATTTCACGAATGAGAACAATTCTTATTAAAGTGCTGGTATTTTGAATTAATCTGTGTTTGAATGACTGTCTATTTTCTGATGGGGTTGTTGTTTTGCTCAAACAATGTATTTTTCTAATGTTAGTTTTACTGTTTGCTGGTCAAACCGTAGCGGCGACATTTGATGCCCATACTGCCCACCAGCAAACGACTGAACATAGTGCTTTCGATAAAAGCCACCAATCTCATCAAGAACAAAAAATTAGCCTCGATAATCCAGTTGAGAATTACCAATTCGATTGTCACCATTGTTGCCATTGCCATGCTCCAGCATCGGTTTATATTCTATTGTCATTAAATAACCATGATTTTTCTGCTAATTCATTAAAGCCCAGCGTTGTTATGCAAACGATGATGTCATTATTGCTGACACCTGAACATCGCCCTCCAAAGTACTCTTGAATTTAATCTATACCCATGTTTTTACATGGTTTAATGTCAAGCTATTATCTAGTTTGATGATTGTAGTGTTCGTTATTTAAACCCATTGATTGGAGTTAGATTACGTTCAAAAATTTAAGAGATTTGATCATGAATAAAATATTTTCCTTGAGCCTAGTTGCGTTTTTTTTATCTACAGCTATCGCTCCCTTTCAAGTATTGGCACAATCTGATGGTCATAGCCATAATGAAGTCAGTAGCGCTAGTGAACCAGCCGAGCATGACGAAGGCATCACGTTTAGTCCTGAAAAAATGGCGATTGCCAATATCAAAGTTGTTGCATTAGTACCACAGCGTTACGCCAGTTATGTCTATGCCCCTGGTGAAATTAAGGCCAACGGCTATAAAAGCTACATTGTATCGCCGCGCACTGAATCTGTGGTGATTAGCCGTCATGCGACCTTGGGTGAGCATGTCAAAAAGGGGCAGCCGTTAGTCACACTATTTAGTGAATCAGTCGGACAGGCGCAGGCGAATTATCGGGTGGCGTATAACGAATGGCAGCGAATTAAAAAACTGGGTAAAAAGACGGTTAGCGGCACGCGATTGCTAGCCTCAGAAACTGACTTTATTGCCGCATCAAGTCGATTAAAAGCGTTTGGACTAACCACTCAAGCCATTAGTGATGTTGTTAAAAATAATTCATCAAATTTTGGCCAATATACACTTATTGCTCATCGTGGTGGGGCGGTACTTAGTGATGACTTCTCTCAAGGCCAGCGTGTTGCGCCGGGCGATGCCTTAATGGTGTTAGCCGATGAAGACGACTTGTGGGTTGAAGCGCGAGTGTCACCTAATAAAGATCTCAATTTACCCATCGGTAGTAAAGCAATATTGAAACTTGGTGAGCAAAATTTTGTCGCTACGGTTATTCAAGAAGCTCACACTATTGATCCTATTACCCGTACTCGTATTATCCGATTATCGGTTAAAAATCCTGATGATAAATTACATCCTGGAATGTTTGTTGATGTTAATTTTTCATTTGCGACCAGCGAGTCTGTTATCGCAGTGCCACAAAGTGCACTAACCCGTAGTCGTGATGGTGATTGGGTAGTATTTGTTGAAGATCATCCCGGTGAATTTGAAGCCGTTGAAATTGAGTTAGGCCGAACCTTAGGTGAGTTAACCGAAATTAAAGGATTAGCGCCAAATACTCGAATCGTTATTAAAGGGGCTTTTTTTGTCGCCTCCGAAATCGCTAAAGGCGGATTTGATCCGCATAATCACTAAGGACTAATCAACGATGTTTAATAAAATGATAGATTGGTCGATCAATAATAGACTACTAGTGATTATCGCGCTGATCACCACGATGGTTGCTGCGGTATTCGTGATCCCTAAACTGAACCTTGATGCTTTTCCCGATGTCACTAATGTTCAAGTCGCGGTAAACACCGAAGCTCCCGGGCTTGCTGCTGAAGAAGTTGAGCAATTAATTACTTACCCGATTGAAGCCGTGATGTACGCCTTACCTGACGTAGAACAAGTGCGTTCCATTTCTAAAACCGGTTTATCGGGTGTCACCGTGGTATTTAAAGAAGGCACCGATATCTACTTTGCACGGCAATTAGTGTTTGAGCGGTTGCAAGCGGCGAAAGAATTGATCCCTCAAGGGGTTGGTACACCGGAAATGGGGCCGAACACCTCAGGATTGGGTCAGATATTTCAGTATTTATTGATCGCCGATCCTGATTCAGGCTACGACTCGATGCAACTACGTAGCTTAAATGACTGGATTGTTAAATTACTGCTCATGCCGGTTGATGGCGTGACTGACGTGCTATCTTTTGGCGGTGATGTTCGTCAATATCAAGTTAACATTGATCCCAGTAAGCTGTTGTCATACCAACTAAGCCAAGCTGATATCGTTAGTGCCCTTGAGCAGAACAACAGTAATGTTGGCGGTTGGTATATGAATCGCGGCCAAGAGCAGCTCGTTATTCGAGGTACTGGTTGGTTTAGTGCTGGTGAGTCGGGACTCAATGATATTCGCCAGGTCCCGATTAAAACCATTGCTGGTACGGTGATCACCGTAGCTGATGTGGCCATTGTCGCTCTTGGCAGCGAAATTCGCCAAGGTGCGGTCACGATGACCCAGCGTGATCAACAAGGCCAACCCGTTCACCTAGGTGAGGTGGTGTCAGGTATTGTACTTAAGCGCATGGGCGCCAATACTAAAGCAACGATTGATGGCATTAACACACGGATTCCGCTGATTACCCAAGCATTACCACGAGGGGTTAGGTTTGAAGCTTTTTATGATCAATCTGACTTGATTGAACAAGCGGTGCAAACTGTTGCGCAATCGCTGGCGCTGGCTTTTATCTTTATTTCGATAGTGTTGGCCTTGTTTTTGATGAACCTAACCGCGACGTTCTTAGTATTAATCTCTATCCCGATATCAATCGTTATTACCTTAATGATCATGTCTTGGCTTGGCTTGTCAGCTAACTTGATGTCGTTAGGTGGTATCGCCGTGGCGATCGGGATGTTGGTTGATGGTTCGGTGGTAATGGTTGAGAATATGTTTAAACATTTAAATCAGTCAGACTCTTCTGATAATAAACATGATGTGACTTTACGCTTAAAACTTGCTGGCAAAGAAGTCGCACGACCCGTATTTTTTGCTGCATCGATTATTTTAGTGGTGTTTATGCCATTGTTTAGTTTTGAAGGGGTCGAAGCAAAATTGTTCCAGCCAATGGCCGTTAGTATTATTTTAGCGGTGATTTGTGCCATTTTTGTCGCGCTAATCGTGGTACCGGCATTAGCAACCTACTTATTTAAAAATGGCGTGGTTGAACGGGAAAGCTTTGTCCTTAAACCCCTTGAAAAAGGTTATCGTTCAGGGTTGAAATGGGCAATGAATCATACCAAGGTTGTGATTATTTCATCGCTGGCTCTCGTGCTCTCAGCCTTTGCGGTATTGCCATTAATTGGCACTGAATTTGTGCCGGAATTAGAAGAGGGCACCATTAATCTACGGGCTACTTTAGCGCCTTCATCAAGCTTAGAAACTGCATTGACAGTCGCGCCTGCCCTTGAAAAAATCCTGATGCAATTTTCTGAAGTTGAATATACCTTAAGCCGCATTGGTCGCCCTGAAATTGGCGGCGATCCTGAGCCAGTCAATAACATTGAGATTTATATTGGCTTAAAGCCAGTCTCGCAATGGACCAGTGCTAAAAATCGTTTTGAACTTCAAAAGCTGATGGAAGTCGAACTGGAACAATTTCCTGGTTTGCTGTTTAATTTTTCCCAACCCATTGCTAGTCGAGTCGATGAATTACTCTCGGGGGTTAAGGCACAATTGGCGATTAAACTTTTTGGACCTGACCTAAATGTGTTGGCTCAAAAAGGCCAAGAAATTGAAAGTGTAATTAAAAAAATCACCGGTACTCGTGATGTTGCGATGGAACAAATTGTCGGAGAAGCACAGTTAGTCATAAAACCTAAGCGCCAACAATTATCACGTTTTGGTTTATCGGTTGGTGATGTGATGGCTGTGGTGCGCGACGGTATTGGTGGCGTCAGTGCCGGCCAAATCATTAATGGCAATGAACGTTATGACATTTATGTTCGATTGGCGCAAAAAAATCGTAAAGACAAAGCGTCGATCAGTGAACTAAGATTGTTGTCACCCACTGGTGCATGGGTACGCTTAGGGGATGTCGCCACCATTGAATATGAAGCGGGACCACCACAAGTACGCCGTGATGATGTTCAGCGTCGTGTGGTGATTCAAGCTAATGTTCAAGGACGAGATATGGGTAGCGTTGTTAACGATATCCGCGCTGCGATTGCCAACGAAGTTAAGCTTCCTACCGGTTATTCGGTGGCGATTGGCGGACAATTTAAAAACCAACAACGGGCGCAAAAGCGCTTAATGATCGTACTGCCTGTCTCATTAGCGTTAATAGCCTTGTTGCTTTACTTTGCTTTTGGTTCGGTGGGACAGGCGATGCTTATTCTAGTCAATGTGCCATTAGCAGTGATTGGCGGGGTATTCTCACTGTATATCTCGCAGCAATATTTGTCGGTGCCGAGTTCGGTTGGTTTTATTACACTGTTCGGAGTAGCAGTACTCAATGGCGTGGTAATGGTTGAAAGTATTAATCAACGGATTAAAGATGGCTTACACACTAGTGAAGCGGTGTTTGATGGCGCAATATCACGACTGCGTCCAGTATTAATGACCGCGATAACCTCAGCCCTTGGTTTAATCCCCATGCTAATGTCAAATGGTGTTGGCGCTGAAATTCAGCGACCATTAGCCAGTGTTATTGTTGGTGGTTTAATTACAGCGACATTACTCACTTTGTTTGTATTACCGGTGCTATTTAGCTGGTTCTCTAAGCAAAAAATAAAAGAGCTAACGGATAACCGTTAGCATCAACTTAAAAAGAAAGGTCAAAGAAAAAATGAATCAGCCGCTTAATAAGCCCAATGGCACTGGAATAATGAGAATAGTTAAGGCAACAAAATGCTCTTGGTTAGGATTTAAAGCGGCGTTTCGCCATGAAGCAGCCTTTCGACAAGAACTGCTACTCATTATTATCATGGCACCACTGGCACTGCTAATCACTCAACACCCAATACAGCTGGCCTTATTATGGTCAAGTTTAGTGTTTGTGCTGTTTGCCGAAACCGCTAACTCAGCGATTGAAGCCGTAGTCGACCGAATCGGTCTTGAACATCATGAATTATCGGGTCGTGCTAAGGATTTAGGATCGCTAATGGTGACATTGGCGATTCTGATTGTGTTGATTATTTGGGGTGGGATTATTTATCAAAACTTCTTTAGTTAGTGTTTAAAGGTTAACAATTTTGTTATACAGTCGATGGTCTATCATTTAGTGTTATCGAGTTGTATATGGCAAAGGAAATTGCACAGCGTTTTCATTTTATTGAAGTAATGATTAACTGGCAGGGGCGTGTTAATGCCACGCACCTGCATCATTACTTTTCAATATCTCGCCAAGCCGCGAGTAAAACCTTTAAACGTTATATCTCGCTTTATCCACAAGCGATTATTTATGATGATACAGTCAAAGGGTTTGTGCCTGACAGCGCTTTTAGTTACCATCATTCCAACCAGAATTTTATAGAATATCAACGGCTAACCAATAATAACACTCAGCATAGCCCTTACGAAAGCTTAACCAATATCATCGAAGTGCAAGGACCAACCCGTGATCCCAATCCGCAATTAGCACAACCTATTTTACGTGCTATCGCTGAAAAAACAGCGATTGATATTGGCTACACCTCATTAGCGACGCCAGAATATAAAGACCGAATTATTGAGCCTCATAGTTTGATTTTTGATGGTTTACGTTGGCACGTTCGTGCTTATTGCCGAAAAAATCAAGGATTTCGTGACTTTGTTTTATCACGTTTTAATGGCGAAGTGATTGATGAGGGAAAAGCCACTAACGACATAACCTTAGATCAGCAATGGAACCACATTATTGACATCGAGATTATGCCAGATCCCCGGTTAAGCAGCATCCAACAACAAGTGATCGCAAGGGATTACCAAATGGAACAGGGTAAATGCATCATGCCAACTCGCGCCCCGCTGATTAATTACTTCCTAAAACGACTTAACCTCGATCACTACGCCGCTGATCCATTGGCTCAACAAATTGTACTGTCTGAGCACACTCGTCAGCAAATAGCCTCTTATATTTACTGACCCCTATCGAAAGGTTACAGGGGTAAATGTACAGTATTGTTTGAAGATGGTAATGGTGATTAAATCATTTTAAATCAATTGATGATTATTTTTATTATGTAGTGTTAAGGGATTAAACGGGGGATTTATACATGGAAAGTTATTTAAAATACTGGGGTAAAGCGATAAAGGACGATGAAGATCAACAAGGCGCTGACTATCATTTGTTAGTCTTTCATTGCTTAGATGTTGCTGCCGTGGCGGATATTTGGCTACAAGAATCTAACACTATTTTAAACCAAATATCTTCATCTTTAGCTTGCTCTCCGGATCAAGCTAAGAAAATTGTGCTGTTTTTTGTTTTACTCCATGATTTAGGTAAATTTGATGCACGGTTCCAGAATTTTCGTAAAGATATCCGCCAGTTGTTGCAAGGTGATAAATGGGTAGTTTATCCAGATATTAACTATTATTCACATGGTTCATGTGGTTACAAGCAATTTTGTGAAATGTTTGACACCAACGAAGCAATGAGAGCAGTGGCAGGTCATCATGGATATTGTGATCTTAATTTTAAATACGATGATCCTGAAACGGTAGACGAGCTGATTGAATTTGATGAACAAGCGAGAAGGGAGTGGGTTGAATTTTGTCTAACGTTTTGCAATCTAAAGGCCATTCCTGATGTCGAAACCGAGATCCCAATGTTGGCAGGGTTATGTAGCGTGTCAGATTGGGTAGGGTCATCAATGACTAACTTTACGATTGATCCGACCATTAATTTAACTGATTACTACCAAGCAGCATTACCGCGCGCGAAAATAGCACTGAGTGAAACTGGCATGATAGAAAAATTGCAAGGTTCAGGTTTTGATTTTCTATTTGAAGGTTACGTCGTACGGGGTATTCAAACGCTACTGCCTAACATGCCCCTAACGGCGGGATTGACACTGGTCGAGTCGGACACTGGTTCGGGAAAAACAGAATTTGCATTAGCTTATGCATCGATGTTGATTGACGAAGGGTTAGCTGATGGCGTGGTTTTTGGCTTGCCAACGCAGGCAACAGCCAACGGATTGTTTACTCGAGTTGGTGAGGCTGCAACCAAATTATTTCCTGATCCTCAAACGACACTGGCCCACGGTAAATCTAAATTTGTATTTTCTGATGAAAGTGGTTTTTTACACAAATCGAATAAACGCGCTTTTTTAGGCTCGATGTCGGTTGCAACTATTGATCAAATATTGATGGGTGTGTTAGGTATTCGTCATCAATTTGTTCGTTCTTTTGGCACCCGAAAATCAGTGCTCATCCTTGATGAAATTCACAGTTTTGATGCTTATATGGTTGGTCTCATCGAGCAAGTGTTAAAGGGACAACATCAAGCCTATTCTAGTGTTATTTTACTGTCGGCGACTTTACCTAATAACCTAAAAGATAAGCTGATTGCATCCTATCATGGGGAGTCCGGTAGTGTTGCATATCCATTAATTAGCCATACCGATCTACAAGGTAACACACAAGAATTTAGCTTACCGAAACAAGACACCAATAAAATTGTTGCCATTGAATTATGGCGTAGTGAAAATTTACTACCATCGGCTCAACAACGACAACAAATTAGTGACTGGGTTGATAAAGATGCGATGGTGGCGATTATTTGTAATACGGTAAAAGACGCCCAACGCTTATATCACCAAATGTCCAAGCAATTTCCCGATTTAACCATCGATTTGTTTCATGCTCGTTACACCTTTCATGATAGAAAAAACCGAGAGGATAAAGCCCTCAATGATTATGGTAAGAGTGCCGTTCGATGTGGTCGATTACTGATAGCCACTCAGGTTATTGAACAATCACTCGATTTAGATTTTGATGTGATGATTAGCCAAATTGCACCGATTGAATTTCTGATCCAAAGAATGGGACGTTTATGGCGACATGATCGAATAAATTCAGCGCTTTGCACACGCACAGCATCAATTCAAGCCCCATTATTTATTACGTTAATTCCTGCTCAAGATGTTGATGAAACAACCACTGCAGATCAACTAAAACACCACTTTCAAGGCAGCGGCTATGTCTACCAAAATACGCGTTTACTGTATCGAACCCAACAATATCTACAGCCATTAGCACAATTGAAATTTCCAGATTGTTACCGTGAGGCTATTGATTATGTTCATGATGATGAGGCGGCTGTTGCCGAACTTCAGGTAATAACGGATGTTGCTGATGATTATAGCTTAATGGCCGATGGCAGTAATTATACGGCGCGTAGTTTAAGTAAATTACAATCTAGCCCACTTAACGATGTCGATCCCCGTTGCGCATTATTAACCCGTGACGGCGAAATGAGTGCCACGGTGGTGTTATTAACCCCCGAGGGTAATTTATTACACGGAGGTGACATTAACGAACGACTTGATCGAGAAAACAGCACCGTAGCACTGGCTAAAAAGCATGCTAAAGGCGTAATAGATCCGACTTATTATTGTCATTTAGCACAAGTAGGCAGGGATATTATTTATAACCAGATGGGTGTTATTACAGCCGATCTCATTGATGAACTAACCACAGGGAGTTAACTATGTATTTATCACAGGTGTTACTCAAAACGACAGACAGTTATGAGCAGCATCAAGCCATTTGGAGTTTGTTTGCCGGGGTTCCTGAGCGAAAACGTGACCATTTGTTTCGTGTTGAAGAATCTGAATTTAAAAGTTGCAAAGTTTTATTGCAGTCAAGCACCCAGCCAAGCAGTAGTGAGCAAGCTAAGGTTGTGGCCATTAAAGAATTCAAGATCAGTGTTAGTCAGGACGAATTTTATAAATTTAAATTATTGGCTTACCCGACTAAATGCTTAAGTCAGGGAAAAAAAGTCATCGAAATAAAAGACATCGATCAGCAAGTGGAGTGGTTACAGCGCAAGCTTAATGGCGCTAATGTCACCGTGACAGCGATGGATAATGTATTAGTTCGTAGCAAAAAATCATTTAATAGTCGTTTTGTTTGCTTTGAAGGGATCTTACAAGTTACCGACAGAGAGCAAATTCAACGGGCATTAACCTTAGGCATTGGGCGTAAAAAACATGCCGGCGCAGGACTATTGTCATTGGCACGTACACAATAACAGGAGTAGTTATGTATCAGAGAATTTATCAAGCCTATAAAGGGTTAGGAAAAGGCGATCAAGCAGAACTTAAACGCTGTGATTTAAAAAGAATAGCGAATGCTCCCGCGTATTTTAGGGTGCTAAAGTTCAGTGGCGCAAAAGATACCCCACAAACCCAACGTATTTTATTTTTGTTGGTTGGCGTTTCGATTGGTGCTGATGATAGCGCGATAGGGGTGGCTCAAGCGTTACTGCTAGCCGGTGTTAAAGAACAACAAATTATTCAAATAACCCGCAGTGGTGATAATGGCGTTGACTACTTAAAGCGTCAGTTAGTGCGCTGTAACAATATGTCATTAGAAATCTCATTAGAAAGTATTGGCAAGTTAGCGCAATTTTGGGGTGACAAAGCTCGCCGAAATTTACTGAAAGACTTCATTTTATCTGCCCATATCACTGACGATAACAGCAGTCACCCAATTAAAAATTAATATAAAGGACGTTTACTATGACAACATTTATTAATATTCACACCCTTATTTCTCACCCATCCTCGATGATGAATCG
>SPKZ01011731.1_pt1 | contig 14079 bp, 18 predicted proteins | sample 2456571 | NCBI WGS metagenome assembly SPKZ01 (sample SAMN11192286, study PRJNA482655) | marine metagenome | biome: ENVO:00000447; feature: ENVO:00000244|ENVO:00000211|ENVO:00000569|ENVO:00002023; material: ENVO:00002151; isolation source: ocean water from marine abyssalpelagic zone ...
CATTGTTAAATAAATAAGTGCAAAACGCTTGTCTTTTAAAATTAAAAGAATATCTTTTAGTTTGGGTTTGTTCATTTTGGATGAAATATCCAGTTTAAGATTCCAAATAAAAAGCAAGGAAATAAACAAAGCAAAACTGAGACTAAAAAATACTGCTCTCCATCCAAATTCACTTGCAATAAAACCAGATAATACTCTTCCTATTAAACCGCCAAATACGGTTGAAGCTACATATACGGACATATTAAACTGCACATTGTTTTTATCAATATTGGCCAAAATACTCATAGAAGAAGTAAGTATTGCAGGGACTACTAAACCTTCACATAATCTCATAAATAAAAACATTTCATAGCTGCTCGAAAATGCCAAAACAAGATTCGTAAAGAATAAAATAATAGAAGCAACAATGAGCATTTTTTTAGCAGAGATACTTTCTAGTATATACCCATAAAAAATAGGTGCAATCGCCAAACATAATAAAATAATAGCAGTAAACAAAGATGACTGAGTCATACTTACATGAAACTCTTCTGCTAAAATCGGCTGTAGAGGTTGTGTCGCATACATAATTGAGAGCACCACAATAATATTATAAATAATAATTCCAAGAGCTTGTTTATTCATATTTTACTTTTTTTAAAGGAGTATAGCAGTAATTAGTAACAAGAAGAGAAACTAGACTCTTTCTTGTATAAATCTCCACAAGTCTTCGCAATCTTCTACTATATAATTTGCGCCTGCTTCTAATAGTTCTTCTTTAGGTCTAAAGCCCCAAGCAACTCCTATACTTTTCATCTTGGCATGTTTTGCTGTGTTCATATCTGTGGGAGTATCTCCAATAAAATATATTTCTTCTGGATCAATATTGAGTTTTTTTGCAATATGTAGAGCGCCTTGGGGGTGGGGTTTTTTAGGAACGTCCATTTTTTGACCATGAACTTCTAAGAACTCATATTGGGAAAATAAACTTTTGATATATCTGCATGTTAAGTCATGAGGTTTATTGGACAAAATAGCCAATTTGATAGGAGTAGTTTTAAGAGATTCTAATAAATTATAAATACCTTCATAAGGACGTGAGCTGTGATTTACTTGTTTATCGTATTTATCTCTTAGGGCCTGCGTTATTGTTTGGATTATTTCTTCTTTCGTATTTGCAGGAAGTACCCTTTTTACTAAAGATAAAGGCCCATCTCCTACAAATCTTTTGTATTCATTAATTTCATAAACAGGATAATTAAATTCTTTTAATATTGTATTCATACTTAAGGCTATTTCTTCTAGTGAGTCTAATAAGGTTCCATCTAAATCAAATATAATTGCTTTCATTTTATTCCTTTTTGTAGTTCTTATTATAGTCAAAATATGAAATATACGTGATATACTATTCTTCTTAAATAAAAGGAATATTATGATTGATTTTTTTTCCCAAATGCCTTATTTCCAAGAAATAGCAACAATAACTGTTGTTGCTATTTTTATGGCTATTAGTCCTGGTGCTGATTTTGTGATGGTAACAAGAAACAGTATTTTTTACTCAAGAAAAGCGGGAATTTATTCAAGCCTTGGTGTTAGCATGGCAATTTGGGTTCATGTTGCTTATTCAATTGCTGGTTTGGCTGTAATTATTTCAAGTTCAGTTGTTTTATTTTCAATTTTAAAATATTTAGGTGCTGCTTATTTAATCTATATTGGGTGGAAAACATTTACATCTAAAGCTATGATGGACTTAGAAAAAAATGATGAAACAGCTAATCTCAGTAATATGAAAGCATTTAAAATTGGATTTATAACCAATGTTCTAAATCCAAAAACAACCATATTTTTCTTAAGTATTTTCACACAAATTGTTACACTTGATACTCCAATATTTTTACAGTTGATTTATGGTTTGATTATTTCACTGGCACATTTTATTTGGTTTGGAATCATTTCTTGTACTTTAACTCATCCTGTTTTGTTAAAAAAGTTTCAAGCTTCCAAACATATAATAGAAAAAGTAGTAGGAACAGTACTTATTGGGTTTGGAATAAAAGTGGCACTCGTTAATAATAATTAATAATTAATTATTATTGACAAAAAAAATACATTTTGCTAAAATTTGACAAACGATAGGTTGGAATTATGGCACTTAAAAAAACATCTAAAGAAGAAATACTAAAAAATTCAATAAAACTATTTAAAATAAAAGGTTATCACAATACCTCTATGTCTAACATAGCTGATAACTGTGGTTTAATAAAAGGAAGCTTATATCATCATTTTAAATCTAAAGATGATATTGGCCTAGAAGCATTAAGATATATACATCAATATTTTGAGAAAAATATATTTAGCGTTGCTTATAATAAAAAACTCAACTCAAAAGAAAAAATTACTCTTTTTATAAAAAAAACGGATGAGTATTTTTTAAAAAGCAAAGGCGGATGTCTTTTGGGAAACTTAGCATTAGAAACAAGTTCCTCAAATAAGATGTTTAGAGATGAAATACTTGCATATTTTAACGCTTGGGAAAATGCCCTTGTAGCTATACTTGAAATTGAATATGATGATGAAACCTCACTTTCTTTTGCGCAAGAGTGTGTTGCTTTAACCCAAGGTTCTATTATGATGATGAATTTAACAGGAAAAAGTGAGAACTATTTAAAAATTGGGAAAAAATTAATTAAATTATTTTAGCTTTTAAAAAAGACTTCTTTTTTTGCAAATAGTTTGTTTTTTAATTAGCACTTTTTTGACCCTAAGATAATCTAATCTTTATCTGATTAATTATGGTCAATTTTTTTGATTTTGGCTACAATAGCATAAGAGAAAAAACTAGGAAAACAATGAACTTTAAACAAATATCAATAGCACTTTATGCAACATACCTAACGAATAAATACGGTTTTTTACTTAAAAGAACTAAAGATACACAAGAAAAAATGTCTTTACGTTTAGAATATGCAAAAACATTAATGGGCAAATTAAATATTTCTGTTGAAATAATTAACAAAGAACTCTTACCAAAAGAGGGACAGTTTTTGCTGATTTCAAATCATAGAAGTATTATTGATCCTTTAATTATACAACTTGCCCTAGAAGATACAGATATTAATGGTTACTGGATTTCAAAAAAAGAGCTGTACAATTCTTTTTTCTTTGGAACTTTTACTAGAAATGCTTGTACTATTTTATTAGACAGAGAAGCAGCTTCCATGAGTCCTTTTTTCAAAGAAACAAAAAAAGTAGTTAAAGAAGGAAGTTCAATATATATATTCCCTGAAGGAACTAGAAATAAAAGCAAAAATCCTTTAGGTGAATTTAAAGAAGGCTCTCGCTTAATTGCACTAAAAAATAGGCTTAATATTTTACCTGTTTATATAAAATCCAATGCAAATGAAATATTAAAAGAAGCGATTAATAAAAGAACAAAGAACTTAAAGATTCAAATTGAAATTGGTGAGATAATTGAATATAAGAATAAATTACCATTAGAGCAGAATTATAAAAATATTTTTAATATAAAATAGTTTTTCTTTTATAATTTATGATATTATTCAATCAATAAAATAATAGGGTTAGCATGAAAATAGTAGACATTAGCAATGAAGCCATCACAAAAGAAGAAAAAAAACTAATACAAGACGATTCTAATACAAATGTCGCTTTTTTTATTCATTTAAAAGAGTTTAATGACGAGGTTAGAAATGAATTACAAGCACGCTTAGAAGAAGTGTTTTTATTTGCAAAAGGTGTTGATTGGAAATTTGACAGTTTTGGTATAGAACAAGCCAGATCTAGAAAAAAAGACATCTTAGGTTATTTTGTATTTAAAACAACCAATGTTGAAAAATTGCAAAAGCTTTTTATAAATGAATTTAAAGATTATGAAAATGCGCAAAAAATTTCTTGTTCAGTAGCTAAATACGAGAAAGTGGAAGAAAAATTCTTCCAAATTGAAGTATAAAATACTATAAATTATTCGTCTTTTTTGTAGCGTTTACCGTTTAAGTACATTACTAAATCAAGACGTATTTTTTGTTTAGACTTAAGTACTAAGAATTCTTCATTATTCTCCAAGGTCATAGACGATATATAGTCTTTTATTTTAAGCTCTAGAGAATTGTTCTCTTCTTCTAAATAAATGATTGTTGTGGGAATTTGACGTTGGATTATTACGTTTAATTGATCATAAAACTCGCATGTAACTGGTTTATACATTAATATCTCTCTTTTAAAATTTTAACTTTTTTTATTTTTAATAAACAATAATCGCCTTGATCGGTATACAATGTTTCTTCTGTAATTTTGATAGCTTTTACATTCTTAAACTGCATATCTTTATGGCTAAAAGAAATATAGTTCTTATCTTTTATTGCTTTTCGTAAAAATAAGAATTCAATATTCATTATTTTAGTATCTTATCAATAAGTTCTTTGTATTTTACTTCAATAATATGTCTTTTTTTCTTTAACGTATTGGTGAGTTCTTCTCCCATTTTAAACTCTTTTTCTAAAAAGTGAATGTTTTGCAGTTTTTCAAAAGCTTTAAATCCATGTTTTTTATGTAAGAGTTCATTCAATTCTTTTTTAATAGAGTTTAGAATATGCTTATCTTCTTTTAGATGTTCTACTGATTCAATTACTTTGTCAAATTTTTTAAAAATAAAATCTTTTAAACTTTCAACATCTGGAACAATTAATAAACCAAGACCTTTTTTATCTTGCCCTATTAACATAGAGTCATTAATAAAAGGCATAATAGAAATTGCAGATTCAATTCTGGAAGGATCAACATTTTCTCCATTTGCTAGAACAATTATTTCTTTTAATCTTCCTGTTAAAATAAGCTCACCCTTAATAGTAAATTTTCCTAAATCGCCTGTTTTTAAGTAATCATCTTTTGTAAAGTTCTTTTTATTTTCTTCTTCATTATTAAAATAACCCTGCATTACTTGAGGGCCTTTAACTTCAAGTGAACCTACAATCCCAGGATCAACTTCTATGCCTTGTTCATTTACAATACGTAAAGACGTACCTTTAAACGCAGGTCCTAAGGTTGCAAAGGTATTACAATCTAATCCACGTCCTGCTATTAAAGGAGAAGTTTCTGTCATACCGTATGAATTAACAATTCTAATGTCCAAAGCATCAATCCACTCTTCAATATATAAAGGTAATGCTCCACCGCCTGAAATTGCAAGTTTTAATCTTCCTCCAAATTTTTTTTGTACCAAAGAAAGTTTTTTCTTTGCAAAAACATTTAAGGGGTATAATAAAATAATTTTGGAAAGTGCCAGTGATTTTTTTAAAACACTGCTTGTTAAACTTTCTTTTTCAAAAACAGGAAGCTCATCTTTTAAGATTCTCATATTGTGTTTATATGTTTTTGAGATATCAACCAGTTTATAGAAAATAGCTGCTTTTTTAGGATCTTGTGACAATTTAGCATTGATTTTTGTATACATAGATTCCCATAACCTAGGAACAGTTGCTACCATTGTTGGTTTGTATTTTTCTAAATCAGCAGAAAATGTTTTAATAGAAGAATAAATAATCGTACATCCTTTTGAGATAGCGACGTATTCAGCAGCTCTCTCAAATACATGCCATGAAGGTAAGATCGATAACCAAACATCATCTGATACTAAACGAATAGCATGTGGAATAGTATCAATATTATAAATCATATTTTTATGACTTAACATAACTCCCTTAGGTTTCCCGGTGGTACCTGAGGTATAAATAATGGTAAAAGTATCTTGGGCATCTAAAACATCAACTTGTTTAAAAAAATGTTCTTCATTTTCTTTTGAGATTGTAATTTTATCTGTTTCTTCTTTGTAGGAATAGTATTCTTTATTGTGAATACTCTCTATTACAAAAATAGATTTTAACGTGTGCTTTTTTAGCATTTCTTTATATTCAGCATAGGTTTTTTCATGCTCCAAAATCAAATATGAGCAGCATGCATCTTCTAGAATAAAAGAGAGTTCATCACAAGGGGTATCAATTCCTCTTGGTACTAATATTGCTCCAATAGAAATAACAGCCAAATCGGTAATAATCCATTCGTATCTGTTATCAGAAACAAACATTATTTTATCACCTTTTTTCATTCCATTTTTTTTAAAAAGTAGAGAAAGAGTAATTACATCATGTAAAACTTGTTTATAGGAAATAGAATATTCAGAACTTCCCACTCTGTAGACAAAAGCCAGTTTCTCACTGTTTTTATTGTAGGTTTGAAGAAACATATCTAATAGATTTTTATAATTCACATAATGCCTTTTATTGTATCTGACAAATAAGAATTAAAACATTATTTATCTGCTTAAATTCTTATGTTATATATTAAAATAGCATAATTCGCTTGTATTTGGCCTAAAAGATATAAGTAGAGATTATTATATATCTGGATTAAAGACTATTTTTATCGGTACTTATTTTTCCATTTGCCGATATTAAAATAGCAAGTTTTTTGGTTGAATCAAATTGGGAGAGAATAATCGATAATATCACCATTAAAGGAATAGATAAAAACATTCCAATGGTTCCCCACATCATGCCCCAAGCAACCAGTGAAAATATCACAACAAACTGAGAAATATTGAGTTTATCTCCCATTAGTTTAGGTTGAATTATATTCCCAAGTAAAAACTGTATAAATGCCAAACAAGGAATTAATGCAAATGCCAAAGTGATATCACTTAATGAAACTAAAGCAAATAACGAAGGAATTAAAACTGCTATGATACTACCAATAGTAGGAATAAAGTTTAGAATAAAAGCAATAAATCCCCATAATGGAGCACCTTCTAAGGAAAAAAAGCTGCAAATCAAATAGGTTAATATTCCTGTACATAAACTAATAATAGTAGTGATATAAATATATGTTTTTATATTTCCAGCAATTGCATGAAGTATTTTTTCTACTTTTACTTTTTTATCTTTATTTGGGAACAAAGCTTTTAGTTTTGCATCAAAGTATTGTTGATCTAATAGTAGGAACATTACATATAAAATTATCTGTAAACTGTTAGAAAAGATAGAAGAAAAAAGTCCTAAGGCTTTATTAATTAAAGAAGCAATAGATATTTGTTGCATTATTTTATTAAGTTCTTGTGTTATATCTATACTAAAATTAGAAGATAAGTTTGCAATAAGTAAAGAAAGTCTCTCATCAATACCACTTAAACTTGAACCAAGGTCTGCAATATTAAGAGCAATAAAAGTAGTGATTTTAAAAAGTGAAAAGAAAATAAATATAACAGCAAAAGGTAAAACCAGTTTTTTAGCGTATTTGTATTGAAATATACGTAGTTTTTCAAGACTGGAAACAAAAGCATTGATTAAAAACCAAATTAAAAAAGCAATGGCAATTGAAGATAATAGTCCTGATAATTTACTTAATGAATAAACAATTAAAAAGACACAAGCAAGAAAATAAAATGCATTTGCTAGTGTACTTGTATTGATTGATTTTAAATCTTGCATAAACGTTCCTAAAAATATAATATTAGGTATTATTACAGATTTTTGCAAAAAATAATATATTTATGCTTTTTTAATCGCATCTTTTTCTAAATTTTGAGATAATAGGTTTATAAGGATAAAAATGACTTGGAATAAGATTATTAAAGACGAAGAAAAAAAAGAATATTTTATTAAGCTTCAAAAAGAAATACTCAATAAATATAAAAACACAGTTGTTTTCCCCAAATATAATGACATTTATGCTGCATTTTCTTATACAAAACTTGATGATATAAAAGTGGTTATCCTAGGACAAGATCCTTATCATGGTGTAAATCAAGCCCAAGGTTTGGCTTTCTCAACACCCAAAGAGATTAAAAATCCTCCCTCAATGAAAAATATATTAAAAGAAATAAAAGACGATTTAAAAAGAGATTCTGCTTGTCTTGATGGTAATTTAATACCGTGGGCAAAAGAAGGCGTATTTTTATTAAATACTATTTTAACCGTAGAAGAAAGTAAAGCAAAATCCCATCATAAACTGGGATGGGAACAATTTACAGATGCAATCATAAAAAAAATATCACAGTATAATAAAAATGTAGTATTTATTTTATGGGGTGCAAATGCTATTAAAAAAGAGAAATTGATTGATGAAAGGAAACACCATATTCTTAAAGGTGTACATCCTTCTCCTTTGTCATCTTACAGAGGTTTTTTTGGCTCAAAGGTTTTTTCAAAAACGAATGCTTTGTTATTAAAAGAAGGAAAAGAGCCAATCACTTGGTAAACTATTCGTTTAACTCTTCTAAGAATTTAACAATATTACCTAAGTGAATTTTTAGAATAGAAATATAAATAAAGCCTACAAATAATACATTAAAATGAATAATTGCTTGATCAAAAGGAACAAGCATAGTAAAAGCGGCTCCAATTATAATGAATACAGGATATAAAAGCTTGTTTAAGGCTATTTGATAAGTAAGTTTACCCTGATATTCTTTGAGATTATTCGTAATATAATCTTTGTTTTCTTGACTTAACTTATTGTTTTCTTTGATTTTGCCTAAATCTTTAACAACTTCAATGACTTTTTTATATCCGAAATACTGTCTGAAAATCATTATTAAACCAATAATTGACAAAAAGCTAGTGATTAATTCTAGGGGAATATCTTGCACTACGTTCCTTTGATTTTATTTCAAACATTATACACTTATTATTAATAAAATCAAGTTTATAAATAATTTATAAACTTACTAAATTAAGAAATATTAGTATATAATTTTTAATATTATTTAAAAGGATCTTTCTATGATTAAATTATTCGCAAGTTTGGTTTTAAGTGTAAGTTTTTTATTGGCAACAATAAATTTAAATACAGCAAATAAAGATGAATTAATGAGCATAAAGGGTATTGGCAATAAAAAAGCGGAACAAATCCTTATGTACAGAAAAACAAATTCACTAAATAATGCAATGGATTTAAAAAACATAAAAGGTTTTGGAAAAAAAATCATATCAAATGTAAAAAATGATGTGAAGAAAAAATCTAAATCTAAAAAGAAAAAGAAAAATAAAATGAAAAAAGAATCAAAATAATACTTAGTTTTCTAAGTATTGTTTTTTCACAACTTAGGTACAATACTTAAAAAATAAAGATAATCCTTGAAAATATCAATCAATGCTTCATGTCCTTGTAACAGTAACTTAAAATACAAAAAATGCTGTTTACCCTTCCATAAAGGAAGTGCTGCTCCTACTGCTTTAAAACTCATGCGTTCACGTTTTAGTGCTTATGTTTTACATCTTCCAACGTATATTTGTAAAACAACTCATTTTGAAAATAAAGATTACACTAATGACAAAAAAACATGGGAAAAAGACATAAAAGTATTTTGTGAAGAAACCAGCTTTTTAAAACTTGAGATTATAGAAACTCTTTCAAATGACAGTTATGATTTTGTAACATTCAAAGCAAGTTTAAAACAAGATAATCAAGATGTTTCTTTTATAGAAAAAAGTACTTTTGAAAAAATAAATGGACAGTGGTTATATAAAGATGGAATATTTTTAAATGAGGAAAAACAATGAATATATTATTAGCCCCAGCAGAGAGTAAAAGTACAGGAGGGGAAGAAGCTAGTTTTAACATTAACAATTTTTTTTTAGAAGCTAATTTTGATAAAAGAAAAGAAGTTCTGGATTTATATGAAACTCATGTAGAGAATTTAAGCCATGAAGAATTGTCTTCTTGGTTTTCACTTAAAAAGATGAGCGAAGTAGTACGCTATAAAGAAAGCCTACTTCATAAGGTAGGTAAAAAAGCGATTCTAAGATATACCGGTGTTGCTTTTGATGCGATTGCTTATGAGAGTTTGAATAAAGAGGCACAAAACTATATAGATGAAAATGTAATTATCTTCTCAAATTTGTTTGGACCTATCAAAGCCAAAGATATCATTCCTGATTATAAGTTTAAACAGGGTGCAAAGTTACCTAGTTTTAATCTTGAGAAACATTATTTAGAGCATTTTTCCAAAAGTTTGGATGCTTGTTTGGATGATGAAATTATAGATTTAAGAGCAGGTTATTATGAGAAGTTTTATAAATGTACTAATAAAAAAGTACTTTGTTTTAAATTTTTAAAAGATGGAAAAGTTATATCTCATTGGGCAAAACATTATAGGGGTATACTTTTAAATGTCCTTTCAAAAAACAATATACAGTCATTTAGTGAATTCATGCACTTAAATATTCCTGGTTTAGAAGTTATTGAAATAGAAGAAAAAAAGAATGTAAAAACAATGATTATGAGGATAATTTAATAATTTTTGTACTTTAAAAGTAATTACTGTAATATAGGCATATGACAGCCATAAATACGGAATTACTTAACAAAATAACAATTTTATATATAGAAGATGATTATGAAACAAGGAAAAACCTTGTACATGAAAGTGCGAAATTATTTAAAAAAGTTTATGCAGAAACAAATGGTTTAGATGGATTAAATACCTATAAAGCCAATAAAGATAGTATAGATGTTATTGTGAGTGATCTTCATAGCTCAATCTTATCTGGCTCTGAACTCTTAAAAGAAATTAGATTAATACATAAAGATATTCCTTTTATTTTTTCAACTGCCCATACAGAACTTAAACATGTATTAGAATCAATTCAACACAAAACAACAGAATGTTTAACAAAACCTATTAATATTCAATATCTTTTTGAAAGAGTATCTTTTGTTTATGAAGAAAGTTTTTTAAAACAAAAAAACTTTCATCAAAAAGAAGAAAGTCAAAGATATTTAGATGCAATTAATAAAGTAGCAATTGTTTCTAAAGCAGACTTAAGAGGAAATATCACTTATGCAAATGATATTTTTTGTGATATTGCTCAATACCAATTAGAAGAACTTATAGGTAAGTCTCATAATATTATAAGACATCCAGATACCCCAAGTGAGCTGTTTAAAAAGTTATGGATAGATTTACAAAGTGGTAAAACATGGCAAGGTAAGATAAAAAATAGAAGTAAGTATGGAAGAACTTATTATGTAAATGCGACTATTTCACCTATATATGATGATTTAGGCAAAGATATTATTGAGTATATTGCAATTAGATTTTTGACAACAAATGATGAGTTAGAAAAAAGAGAATTCAAAAAAAGAGTTCTTGCGAACATACAAGTGAATAAAAAGATTCACCTAGAAAAAGTAAATCACATTAATATTTTAGAAAATAAATTAAAGCGTTATGAAAATGTCTCTGGTTTAGAAGTGGTTTTAAAAACTGAGAGAAAGAAATCAGCTACCCTCGTTGCTCAAGTCAACCATTATGAAAAAATAATTACTACATTAAAAAACAATCATGAAAAATTTATTAAATCTTTTAATGTGAAAGTTCGAAATACCTCAGATCTTTCTATTGTACTAACAAAAGAAAATAAAAAACTAGAAGAAAATTTAATAAACATAAAAGATGAAGTAAAAAATAAGAAAAAAGATTTAAGAGTTGCAAATAATCGTATTGATTCTCAAAATAAAACCATTAGAGACTTAAGAGATGTTATTGATTCCTTAGAAAAAGAAGCCAAAGATTTAAAACTAAATAACTTTTTTGACTCCTGAGATGAAAGCTAAAGTAGAAAAATAGCAGAATATAAAAACAAATAATCTCCATTCAAAAATAAAAAAGTATTAACGTTAAAATTTTTGGAAGAGGAAAAAATGGTATCTCATGGGGCCAAGTATTGATTTACTTATTATGAATATAGAATAAACTTAAACTTGTTTGTTCACTTTTGACATAAAGAACAGTGAACAAGCAGCAAAAAAAGCGGAAGACAAAAATAAGTACTCTCCGTATAAATATCCTGCTAATAAAGCTCCTATAAAACCACCTAAACCATAAGCGACCCCATACATAAATTGTTGCGCAAGTTTTTTATTATCATAGAGTGTATACAAAAATATAATTACGGATGAGTGGTATAATCCAAAAGAGAAAGCATGCATTCCTTGTGTTACATAAGTAAGAAATAAAGATTCTGGGAATAAAAATAAAATCATCCATCTTATAACAGTCAAAGATAAACAAAATAACAGTATATTTTTAAGATTTCTTTTTAAGAGAGGACCTTGAAAATACAGCATTACTATTTCACAAAGAATTCCAAAACTCCAAAGATAAGATACTGTTTCTAAAGAAACTCCATGTTCTGTTTCATAAATCGTAAAAAAGTTATAAAAAGAGCCAAAACTCATTTGCATAAAAAACAGACTTACCCAAAAAGGCCAGTATTTAAAAAATGAAAAAGGTTTTTTGGAGCCTGCATCGTCATGTGATACATCATGTTTAAGCAATATTAGTGATAATATAACCGTAGCAATATTGGCAAAAAGAAAAAAGTGTAAAGCAATAAAAGGGGATGATAAAAACTTAGCAAGTACAAGTGCAATTACCATAAAACCAATAGAGCCAAATAAACGAGATTTACCATATCTTTCTTTACCAAGATCTTTTAATGCAATAATTTCAATATAAGGAAGTATTAAACTCAAAGATACGCCAAGCAGAGCATTTGCAAACATAAAAGCATAAAAGTTATCAAGAGTAAAATAAAATGATGATGTAGCTATCGTAGAGCATGCTAGGGCTATTTTAAATACTTTTGCGTCCAGTTTAATTAGTTTTAAAAATAAAAAGGGAGTTAAAAATCTCATAAGTGGTGCTAGGGCATATAAAATACCAATTTCACTTGCGCTGTATCCTACATCTAAAAGAACTTTAGGCATAAAAATGACGTAAACAGCAGTTGCGGAAAAATAAAAATAGTAAAATGCAGATATATTAAAAAAAAGCATTTATTTTTTTTCTAAAATAATAGTATTAGAAATAATATCCTGTATTGTTTTTTTGTCTTTTCTAAAAAATGGTACAAAAAGTAAAAAGAATGAAATAATACTAAGTAGAGTAATAAGATATCTTATGATTGCTTGTAATAGTGAGATTCTTGAATGGCTTTTATCATCTAAAACTTCTAGTTCATATGCTTTGAGTCCAGGGGTTTGTTTTTTTGCAATCCACATGATTACAATTAACGGAAGATGAAGCGCTAAAATAGTCAACCATCCCATTGCTCTGTTTTGAGAGAAACTGTCTCCTCCATCCATAATGACATACATTACAAGGTAAACAATAGGAGTGGTTAATAAAAAGCTGTCTAATAAAAAAGATTTAAAGCGAGAAGAAAGACGTGCAGATAAAACACTTATATCTAAGGGTTTTTTATTTGCTTTTTGCTTTATTTCGCGATTAATCTCTCTTCTTCGCATTAATTACCTCTTGAGCCTGGTTTATAAGCAGTACTTCCATCTTTACATAATGGACAGTCTTTTTCTTCGTACATTTCAAAAGTAAAATCCTCTAAAGCAAACAGTGGTTTATCTAAAGGAAGTTTACAAGAAGATGTAGCTTCTAAATCACTGTTTTCTCTTGAACAAAAACCACGATTAGCAAGTGCAGCATAAGCAACAACATTTCCACCTGATTTTTCTACTTCTTTAGCAGCTTCTAGTGCAGAACCACCTGTTGTGATAATATCTTCACAAATGATATAGTTTTCATTTTTTTGAACTTCAAAACCACGTCTAATAGTCATAATCCCATCAACACGTTCCGCAAAAATAAATCTTACATCTAAAGCAGTTGCTAATGCAAAACCAGCAATGATTCCGCCTAAAGCAGGAGAACATACAGCATCAATTTTAATGCCAGAAGCTATAATTTGTTCAGCCAATGCTTCAGCTAATAGTTTTGCTGTTTTAGGATTTTCTAAAACTTTTGCACTTTGTAAATAAAACTGCGAGTGATTACCCGAACTTAATTTAAAATGACCCTCTAATAAGGCTTGTGAATCTTTGTATATATTTGCTACGTTCATCATTATACCGTCAAAATTTCTTGTTCTTTAGTTCTTAGCGTACTATCAGCAGAAGATACAGCCGCATCCGTTATTTTTTGAATTTCATCTTGTGCTCGTTTTTGTTCATCATCAGTAATTTCTTTGTCTTTATGTAAAACTTTTACTTTATCATTAGATGCTTTTC
>SPKZ01000384.1_pt1 | contig 14076 bp, 9 predicted proteins | sample 2456571 | NCBI WGS metagenome assembly SPKZ01 (sample SAMN11192286, study PRJNA482655) | marine metagenome | biome: ENVO:00000447; feature: ENVO:00000244|ENVO:00000211|ENVO:00000569|ENVO:00002023; material: ENVO:00002151; isolation source: ocean water from marine abyssalpelagic zone ...
CCGGGACCTGGACACGGCCCAACTTGTCGGTCTTGAGAATTTCGCCGGTTCCCTCCGGCTCGGTCGTAGATGTCATAGCCGATACGCTATGACGCTTATAACCTCGATTTCAATTGGGGCTAGATTTGACGCTTACGGTTCAACGTCAACCTGCAACCACCAAATTCGCAAAAACTAACTTTTCGATTCAGTTGCCGGAGGTACCCTTTAAACGCTTTAGTTTAATGTTTCTGAAGTCGACTTTCATGGGTTTGCCAGCGTGAAGCTGTAAACCGATGCTTCCTTTGAGGACTTTTCTCCTGTGGTTATCGACAAGGTCGATAGCAACTTTGCCGTTTAATTTGTGAATGATGTGATTGCCTTTGCAGATAACTTCATAGGTGTTCCACTGGGTGATATCAACTTTGTCGGGCTTCTCTGTAGAAAGGATTGTTTTATTGCCTTTTTCGTCTATCTCCATCTTTTCTCCGCGTTTGATGATAATGCCACGGCCTATTTTCTCGCCATAGATCATCGCACAGAACTCAGGCTTAGGGTGTAAGTCACACTGGTAGCCGGCCATAACAAAATTCTCCTCATTAACAACTTTACTGCGATACATAGCGCCGGAGTTATTGCCAAAACAACGAGCCTCATAGACGAGGTGGAAGTCTTCAACTTCCGGAGCGTCTAAGATGAGAAATGTATTGCCTTGGGTTTTAGTTTCGTGAGTGGTCCCATGAATAGCGCCGTCTTTCACAGACCAGAACTTATCGCTTCCTTTCCAGCCAGTCAGGTCCTTACCATTGAACAAGACCTCGGCGCCTTCGAGTTCAACTTTATAAGCTTCTTCAGCAAATGCCGATGTTAGCATGAGTGTTGATGCGGTTATGAATATCAGTGATAATTTTTTCATATTATTTCTCTTCTGATTATTTGTTCTGACGAGGCCTTCTATAAACCGAATGGCGAGGATTGCCTTGAGAGACAAGATAGGCGATGAGATCTTTTAGTTCCTCGGCATTCATCGAGTTGATGAGTCCCGGAGGCATCATCGATATCTTAGAACCCTTGGTTGAGACGACATCTGCCTTGTTGACCTTAGTCAATGTATTCGGCGCAAATCCCGACTGAACTAAAGAAAGGACGCCGTCTTTTTCGGAAACGACACGACCCAGGACGGTTGAGCCGTCTTTCATTTTGAGTTCATGCTGTTCAAATTGATCAGATACTACCAAGTTGGGGTTGAGTGTTGACTCTAATATGGATCTGTAGTCACTGCGCTTGGCGAGATTATTGAGGTCCGGGCCAATACCGCCTCCTTCTTTGGCAAAGTTGTGGCAGACAACACACATACCGGCCGAGAACATTTTTTTACCATTAGCGAAGTTTCGGCCTGCCAGTGGTTCTTTATTGAGCACATCAAGGGCCGACTCTACTGTCCAGGCGACGCCGGGGCCTTGGGCTTTAGGAAGTTTGGCCAGATCAATGTTTTTGATATCGCCCAATAAGTACTGCAATGCCAGCCTGTCTTTAGCAGGGACAGACTCAATAGCCGTTCGTCTAATTTCCGCTAAGTAACTTTTAAACATATTGCCGCCTGATTTCTCCAACAAACCTTTAACCCAGGAGAAATAAAACTTGCGGTTGTCCGTCGACCAGCCTGTTTTGACATCTTTTAGGCAAAATAGGTAGTGCATGTTCAAAGTGTTAGGCGCTGTTTCCATGGAGGCTAGAATTACGCCTCCGCGACCTCTGCTGCGTTTCATAACTTCGGCGTCGAACTCAGATGCTTTAGTTTTGGTAATCTTCATCAGAGCTATGGTTTTCGCCACGACTGAGGGATGTTCAAAATAGCTGAGAATGCGACAGAGTTCTTCGTTGAGGTTGTCGTCCTTAGCGGGGAAGAAGGCATCGAGCTTATCGGCGGCGGCCTTTTTTAAGTCCGCTGGCGGCATGCCGTGGCGACTCATCGCAACTTGGTAGGTTCTCAAGAAGGCGAGTTTGCCGGTTTTATCCAGTTTGTTGAAATCGACTTCATTCAGGCGTTTGATTGTCGGGGCTAGGCTGTCTGCAAGGTCCCGCCGGGCAAGACCGAGTAGAGCGTGAATTGCCGCCAAGTCATTGCTTTCATTGTAAGCTTTATCAGCCCAGCTGTTGGCGTCCTGCCACTCAATAGCGATACGCGCTGCATAGCGTAGGTGATAGTCGTCAGAGCCTAAGTAAGGCCAGGCAACTTCAAGAGCTTTTGGGTCGGCATGACCGTGAAAGGATTCGAGCATGTGACGAGTCTTGCGAGCTTCAGCACCAGTCATGTCCAGTTTAGAAAGTTCGGTAGACTCGTTGCCTTTATAATAAACGCGGTACAAGTAGGACTGGCCACCACGACCACCTACGACAAAGTACATGTTTCCGTCTGGGCCGATCTGCACGTCGGTTAGCGGCAAAGAGCCTTTGGTATTTGAGAGGAATTCTCTTTTCTCTGCCGTATAAGAAGAACCACTTGGAGTAAAGTGAATCGAATACATGGTGGCAAAAGTCCAGTCACAGATAAACATCGCATCGCGATAGTGAGTCGGGAATTTAGCCTTAGTACCAAAAACAACACCAGTCGGACAACCAGGGCCAATATCAACAACTGAACCGACTGTGTCGGCAAAGTACTTGCGCCATTTTTTTGTTGTTGCACGCCAGCCATTTTCAGCACCAGAAATACCATGGGTGATACGAGTTGGTCGGTACCATGGAGAAGCTATATCAAATTCCATATCGGCATCGTAAACAAACATCTCGCCATGGCGATTTAAGCCAAGGTCAACTGGGTTACGGTAACCCATACTCATCAGCTCGCGCTCTTTACCATCGGGACTGAACTTCATTACAAAGCCACCCGGAGCTTTACCATAGGCATTGTGGCCGAAAGCATAATTTTTTAGTAAATTATCGTCTTTCATATTCTCTCGAATACGAGATTTCTGGTGTTCTGGCGTCTTAGCATAGTTACCGGCAATAACATAAATGCCTTTGCCATCTTCAGTCATAAGAACTGAATGCGGTCCGTGCTCACCTCTGCCCCTTAGCTCTGAAATCACTTCTTCCGGACCGAAATCACCATTTGCCAAAACCTTGGCACGGGACAAAGAACCATAGCGAACGGTATATAGATGATCAAAGGCGAATAGCATGCCATGAACGCCTGTTTTAATATTGACCTTTTCAATGTTCTTCTCTGAGAAATTCTCGCCGATCTTTGGGAGTGTCACACGGAAGACACCTTGCTCTAACTGATCTGAAACAAGCAGGCGTCCTTGCTTGTCGAAAGCCATGCTAATCCACGATCCGTATTTTTTAGCATCGACCTTATAAATAAGTTCGGCCGCGAAGCCCGGCTGCAGATTGAGTCCGGTAGCGGGATCTTCAATTGACTTTTTGAGAGCAGGAATCGAGTCCGCTGCATTGGCCGGGCTTATTGCGAGTAGTAGCAGCCCTAACAGAGTACTTAGTTTCTTCATTTGTGATCCTTTTGATGTGTATTATACAAAAATATTTTCGTCTCTGGCGGCACGGTGCCGATGAAGGCTTTCATCTAATCTTCTTTCTTGCTGACCGGCCGAGTTACCGCAGCCCAGCTGGTTCCAATGCGGACGTCGTCGATCTGGCAGTCGTGCGTTCGAGTAGCAACGTCCAGACTAACACGCCTGAGGAGGCCTTCGGAATCGGTCTCTGAGCTGGCGGTCGTCCAAGATTCGGGCTCAAAAGGCGTGGCAGAGGCCGACTGTGGAGAGATATGCACGAAGGTTTGGTCGTTGTGATCGGCGCTGGCGACAATCTTGCAGACCACCCTGTAGGTTTCACTGGGAACCAGAGGCACTGCAGTTCGACGCTCGGATTCCTGGAAATGTGAGATGACGGTATTGCCGTGCATACCGAAGCGAACTCCGGGTTCAATATCGCCGATTTCAGAGGGCTCGGAACGGATAATCAGGAAGAAGATGGGATGAGGGGATTTCACCACGAGACTGACATAGTAGACACCGTCCTGAGCGAGATTGAGGGAGCGCTCCAGATTACGGCGAATGGAGACATCCTTGCCGTGTGTGACAGCCAGTGCGCCGTAGTGTGTGGAGACCTTCGTCCACTTGCCTGCCAGTTTGTCACGGGCGGTCCACTTTGGCGTGCCCCAACCGTGGCCTGAATCCGCGTCATTGAGTTCGGTATGGTAATCAAAGGGCTCGACAGCAAGTAGTTCGCCCGTCGAATCCGCGTCTGGCAGATGAAGGACAAAGTTGTCGGCTGCCAGCGCGATGGGCTCATTGCTCGTCCTTCCGGAGTACCGAACGGCCTGGCCTTTCTTGATTAGGGTCTTCTGATTGTTGCTGTTGAGTTCCACCGCGCCTTCAAAAACGTGCAGATCCTCGTGATCGCCGGTTACCGACAGCGCATAGTGGGTACCAATATCAACCAGCGTGGCTGTTTTGGTACTCAGCCGAAACGGTTGGGATCCACCACCGTCATCAAAGACGATCCGACCTTGATCCACCAGCGCAGACTCCGGTCCGGTAACCTCAAACTCGGCGGGGCCCTCTACGAGCAGGCGCACGCCAGAATCGAACACCATTTCGGCTTGTCCTCGACTCAGCTGATAGTGGCCAACCGGAATGCGGGCACCGTCGTTGAGTTGCAGGGGGGATGATTGCCAGACGCAGCCAACGGACCCGCGCAACGTCGCAACGTAGGTCGTGGCCGGCTGTTTGATTGCTGCCGCACTCTGCTGCGCCGGTGGGGACTCTGGAAATACCATGAACGCCAAGGCTATTGCCGCGGCGGCAGCCAAGCCAAACAGGATGCGAATGACCGGCGGTTTTGCGGGAGTTGGATGGAGCGCGCTGGCGACGGCTGTCTGCGTGACTGATTGTCGGCGGGTGAGCTCGCCTAAATCGGCGTGCAGAGTAGCGCGTTCGGCGAGGTAGGCGATAGCCTCCGGATCGTCCTCCAGTCGCTGCAGCAAGGCTTCGCATTCCTTGTCCGGCAAGTCATCGTCCAGCATCAGGTCAATCAGCTGCCGGTCGGTATCGCTAAGCGTGGTCATGCGTATCCTTTCTCCAGTTCGGTGCGGACGCAGTCTCCGAGTTGGTTGCGTACGCGATACAGCATCACGCGGACGCTGCCAGGGCTCGAGCCAATTGCTTTTGCGACTTCGTCGCTGGAGGCATCTTCTTCGTATCGCAGCCGGATCATCTGCCGTGATCTTTCGGGCAGTTTTTGTACGCAGGATTCGAGCGCCGCCTGACGGTCGCTTTGCTCAACGTGACGCGCCGCGATGGCACCGCCCAATTCTTCCAACAGCGCATCGCTGAATACCCGTTGTTTGCGTTGCGTTCGACGGTAGTAGTCGGCGATGCGCAACTTTGCCGTCCAGATTGCCCAGGCGACAAAGGGGCGTGATTCGTCATACTTGTCAAAACTACGTGCGACGCTGACAGCTACTTCCTGAACGACGTCCTGGACGTCGTGATAGTCAGATACCGCTGCCGAGACGTAGGCGCGAACCGAAGGTTCGGCATCTAGCCACAGGCGGGCGAGCTGCTCCCGTTTTGCGATCTCTAGACGGTGATCTTTTTGATTGTTGGCCAATGCGAACTCCAAGTGCATGATACGTGCTGCGTTATTCGGTGTATTCGCAGCTAGTCCCCTTTCTGTTAACAGTGCCCGTAAAAAAAGATGAAAAAAGCATTGGTTTCCGTATTTCAGTCCGAGTTTTAGGGGTCAGGCAGCATTCCTTGACCTTTAAAGCCGGCAAGCTCAATTGGCACCATGCCACGTGCTCCGCGAATCGAGTTTGAGAATGCCTGCTATCACATCATGGCCCGGGGAAATCGAAGGGAACCGATCGTTTTTGGAGACGACGACCGGAAACTTTTCGTCAAAACTCTCTCAGAGGCTGCCACTCGCTATCATTGGGAAGTCTTTGCCTGGGTCCTGATGGACAACCACTATCACTTTGTCCTTCGTAATCCCCAGGCAAATCTTGTCGAAGGAATGCAATGGCTGCAGAATGCCTATACGCGACGACTTAACGCAAAGCACCAATTGTGGGGGCACCTTTTTGGAGGACGTTATCGCTCGATCCTGATCGAGAATCAGGACTCGGGAGGCGCGGTATGGCGCGACTATTTGAGAACGGTGATCGACTATGTTCACCTCAATCCAGGCAGAGCCGGACTGGTCGACGGTGTGGATCGGGTTTCGACGGATTACCCCTGGAGCAGTCTTGCCCAGGGATACCAACAGCCACCAACAAGAAGACCGAAGTGGCTGGCGGTTGCAGAAGGACTGGATCTTTATGGCGAGAAAGATACCGCGAGAGGAAGGCGCTCCTTCATCGCCCGTTACGACAAATGGAGTGCTGATGAATCAGGCCTGGAATACGAAGTGGATGGCGGGAGCTTTGAAGCGAGAGTGAAGCGAGGATGGTTTTGGGGAAGTGAGGCGTTCAAAGAGAAGCTGATCACCGTGCTGGAAAATGGACCGGCCCGGGAGAGCCGCGATTTCCGTAGTTCTGAGACATCCAGAGATTGGGAGGAGAAGCGTGCACAGGAGATTCTCAAAGAAGGAGAAAGCCATTTCGGGGAATCGCTTAAAGAGCTGGTTGAGAAACAGTACGGCGACTGGACGCGGACCTCATTGGCCTGGGCGGTGTGGAAAGAGACATCGATGTCCCACCGATGGATCGCGGAGAACTTGAATTTGAAATCGGCCGCGAATTCAAGTCAACAGATCCGAAGGTTTTCTCAGTTGGATGATCAGGAGCTCCCGCCGAAAATAAGAAAATGGAAAAAGTCAAGGAATGCTGCCTGACCCCAAAACTGCTTTTTCGGTTTGTCCGAGAGAGGCGCAGACGAAGTTGGCATTCGGGGCGTCGAACTCTTTGCGCAGCTGCTTGATCAGGTTCACGAGGTTGTGTTCGTAGCGACGGGAAAGTGCTTCGTGAGGACGTGGGCTATTGGATCAAACGCGTTCGCCGCCTTTGGCCCGTAAAAGTGGATAAAAATGTGGGTAGTTTGATTCCCACCGGGAGTATCACTTTTGGACAAACCATGAATCACTTCAGCATTTTCTCTCTCTTTGGCATTTGGCTCGCCATTTCCTCGTCAGTTTGGGCTGAAGATCAGCCGCTCAAGGAGTGGAACGACGTGACCTTTGCCGAGCCTGAGACGGGGGCGCTGGCACTGGATGTCATTCGGCCGGATGACGGCGAGCTGCGACCTGCCGTGCTCTGCCTGCACGGAGGTTTCTGGGTTAAGGGCACCCGCAAGAACATTCGCCCGCTCGCTGAGGAGTTCGCAAAGCGAGGTTATGTTGGAGTGGCGTCGTCCTATCGGCTGACGGGAGTTGCGCCCTATCCGGCTCAGATTGACGATACCCGGGCGGCAATTCGCTATCTGCGGGAGAATGCGGCGAAATATGGGATCGATCCCGATCGCATCGGGGTGACCGGCTCCTCGGCGGGAGGATTCCTCGCGGTGCTGGCTGCGACCGAAAACAGCAGCGAAGCCATCGAGCGTCCCAACGCGGCGGTGGGAATGGGCGCACAGAGCGACTTGACGGCGACTCACCTTCAAAATGTGGATTCGGGGAAGTCAGCGGAGAACTGGACCAGGTTCATGGGCGGTATCTACCGGGACGTTCCGGGGAACTACGCGGCCGCATCACCCCTGAAACATTTGTCTGGCGACGATGTGCCGGTGGCCATTGTCTGCGGGGAGTTCGATCACGAGTCCACGCGAGCGGAACGCTTTCGCCAGGAAGCCTTTCGATTGGGCATTGCGACGGGATTGACCGTGATTCCGGGCGCGCCCCATGGCTTGCTGGCGAAGGAGGAACATCGCACAGCGGCTGTGGATGCGGTGGATGCGTTTTTTCAGAAATATCTCGGGACGGGAAAAACCGGCCGCGTGCCTATGGGCGTGGAATCGGAGGAAGGCGTGAAAGTGGGCATTGAGCCTCTCGCAGAGGAATGGCTTCGACTCGGCGGTGGCTACAGTGGCTGCGAAGGCGTTCAATGGCTGAAGCCGGAAGAGGGCCGTGAAGCGGAATTGATTTTCGCGGCCCATCATGATCACCTGCTTTTCCGATGGTCTGAATCTGGCGGACTGCGGCTGTGGAAAGAAGGCACACCGGAAACCAGTTCGATCCGGCCCGCGAAGGAGGGGATGGTTGCGCTGGAACAAACAACGCGCCGCCTTGTGAGAATGACCTCGAATAACAATGAGGTAGAGGTGCTTGCCGAACAGTTTGAAGGAAAGCGGCTGAATCGTCCCAATGATCTTCGCATTCGACCCGGAAAGGGGACGGTCTGGTTTACGGATCCGAACTATTTATTCAGGCAGCGCCCGCTAGAGACCCAGGAGCTGCCCGGTCAGTGGGTGTTCCGTTATGATCCGTCTGTCGAAGGTGAGGAGGCACTGACCGCTCCGATTCGGGACCTGGCGATTCCCAACGGAATTGCTTTCAACGGCAGCGGCACGCGTTTGTTTGTGGGAGATTCCAGGGCGGGAAAAGTGATGGGGTATGACATTGCGAAGAATGGTCAGATTGTTGGGGAGCCGGAGGTGGTCGCTTCATTTTCGAAGGGAATTGACGGAATTTCTCTCGCTCCTGATGGACGTCTCTGGGTCGCGACACGGACCGGAGTTTCCATCATCACCCAGCAGGGGCAGACGGTGGGTTTCCTCCCGATGCCGGGTCCTTGCACGTCGACGGATTTTGTCGCCGATGGCGATTTTCACTGGGTGGCCCTAAGCACGCGAGAGGCTGCCCACGTCGTGAAGATGCGTTTCGCCGAGGCGAAGTGAGCGAAGGAAAATCTCAACCTATTCAGTATTTCAAAAACCAAAAACTATGAGCGATCCAACGAACCCAATTTCATCCTTATCCCGCCGCCAGTTCACTCGTGGCGGCATCGCTACCGCCCTCGCTGCTGGCGTAGCTCCATCTTTTCATCAGGCTATGGCTCAGGGCGGTGGCAAAAAACTGGGCCTCGCCATTGTGGGACTTGGGGGGTATGCCACCGGTAATATTGCTCCGGAGGTCGCTTCTTGTGAACACGTCACCCTGGCCGGCGTCGTGACCGGCAACCCGGACACGAAGGGCAAAGAGTGGGCCGCGCAGTATGGCTTCCCCGCGGACGCAATCTATACCTACGACACCGTCGATAAAATCGCTGCCGACGACCGAATCGATATGGTCCACATCGCACTGCCGAATTCCATGCACGCCGAGTTTGCGATCAAGTGCGCCAGGGCCGGCAAACACGTCATGGTGGAAAAGCCCATGGCGATCTCCAGTGAGGAATGTGAAGCGATGATCGCTGCGGCAAAGGAAGCGGGCGTTCTGCTCGGAATGAATTACCGTCTCCACTGGGAGCCGCATCATGTCAAAGCGATTGAGTTGGTGGCCAAGGGTGTCATCGGCGACATCGCCTGCGGCAACTACGAGTTCTCCTGGGGCTATGCCGGTGCCTTGATGGGCCCTAACAAAGACAAGATCAAGAAGTGGCTGCTCGACCCGAAGATGGCCGGTGGCGGCGCGCTTTTTGATACAGGCGTTTATCCGATCCAGGCGGCTTGCTATTTGACCGGAAAAGAGCCGGTCTCGGTGCGAGGTTTTGCTTCCAAGGTGCACCCGGAGTTGTTCCCCGACGGCGTCGAAGAAACGATGAGTTTCGAAATGCTCTTCGACGATGGCTTCCAGGCATTGTGCCGGGCCAGCTACAGTCAGAGTTATCACCAGTGCACCACCTTGGGGAACAAGGGTGCGATCGAGATTCGAGGTGGTCTTCGTGAGGACGGTCGTCCCGGCAACGTATTTACTCAGTCGAATGGTACGCCGAACCCGAAGTTGCTGTTCCACAATCGCCGGGAGATCAAAGCCAGGCAGACCCTGCAGCAGGCCACGCTGCTCGATGCCTTTGCGACAACGATTAAGAAGGGCGACAAGACATTCAAGACTCCCGGCGAAATGGGCCTGCGAGACATCCGTATTGCGGAGAAGGTCTACGAATCCGCGGCCAAAGGTGGTATGAGCGTGGAGGTCCAGGCGCTATGATTAAGAAACTTGTTTATCTATTTTGCGTCTTCGGAGGCGTCCTTTCGTCACACGCGGCAGACCAACCCAATGTGCTTTTCATCATGGCAGATGACCTGCGTCCGCAGCTGGGGTGTTATGGTGACCCGGTCGTGAAGACGCCTCGCCTCGATGCCTTTGCGGAGGAGTCGCTGCGATTCAATCGGGCCTACGTGCAGAGTGCCGTCTGCAGCCCTTCGCGCAATTCCATGATGAGCGGACTACGGCCCAACACGACGGGACTCCGTGGCTTCGGCGTGCACTTGCGCGACGCGGTGCCGGATGTGGTGACGCTGCCGCAGTATTTTAAGGAGAACGGCTATCACTCTCAGGCCTTTGGTAAGATCTATCACATCTACGACGAGTCGATGCTGGGCGATGAAAATGATCCAGAATCCTGGAGTGTTCCCTTGCAGTGGCCCTCGGTTCCCGTCTGGGGACCGGAGCAGAATGCGCTTCGCAACCGCTTGATCGCAGAAGCGCGTGCGGCGGGAGAAGCCTTTGATCATCCTCACGATTGGCCTCGCGCCGAAACCTGGGACGACAGCGATGTGCCGGATGAAAAAATGCAGGACGGCGAGACCGCGTTGATGGCGGCGGATTTTCTCAAGTCGCGGATGGACAATGAGGAACCCTTCTTTCTGGCAGTGGGCTTTCTGCGCCCGCATTTGCCCTTCAATGCGCCGAAGAAGTACTGGGAACTCTACGAGCCGGAGACCATCGAGTTGCCCACCTTTCGCGATCTTCCCGAAGGCGCGCCGAAGTGGGCGGTGTCTCAGGGGATCGTGGCGAACTACCACAACATGCCGGCATTTGAGAGCATCGATGAGGCCTTTTTGAAGCGTTATATTCAAGCCTACCTGGCCTGCATCAGCTACGTGGATGCCTGCTTCGGCCGGGTAATTGATGCGTTGGAAGCTTCCGGGCACGCCGACAACACGATCATCGTGTTTGTCGGGGATCACGGCTATCAGATGGGCGAATACGATTCCTGGGGGCATAAGCACTCCAACTTTGAGATTTCTACGAGGGCGCCACTGCTCATGAAGGTGCCTGGAATGGAGCGGGCAGGCGAGGTGTATGAGGAACCGATGGAGTGCCTCGATCTCTATCCCACCTTGGCGGATCTGGCAGGCCTCGAAGTCCCCGAAGGGCCGGAGGGTCAGAGCCTGGCTGTGTTGTTTCGCGATAAGGAAGCTATCCCGGAGCGTGTCTTCGCTTGCAGCGAAATGAAGCGCAAAGGTCGGGTCGGTCGCAGTATTCGTGATCGCGATTTTCGCTACACCGAATGGCGCAATGCTTCCGGGATGATCGTCGCGCGAGAATTGTACCATCATGACGATGGTTCTTTTCTCGAGAAGGAGAATGTCATCGGGCAGGAGTCGTATCGTGATGCGATGGCAGAACTAAGGACTCAGCTACACGAATTGGTGCCACATCAGGCTCCGGAAGGAAAATAAAGTCTGGCTGCGGCTTCAGAGGCAAAGGCCGAGCCGTGGTTGGCGCGAGGATCGGGCTGGACGTGAAATAGAAAATCCTGGATCAATGTCAACACACTACAATCAGTTAATTTCTATCCTCCTTATTCTCGCATGCTTCGCTTTGCCTTCCCGGGCCGAGCAGCTATTTGTGGGGCCGGATGGCAAGGACACAAATCCTGGCACTTTTGCTGCCCCTTTTGCCTCCATCGAAAAGGCCCGGAACACCGTCCGGAATCTGAAGAAAAATCAGGCGATTACGGTGTATTTTCTACGAGGCGAATACCAAATTCAGAATCCCGTCATCTTCACAACCATGGATTCCGGCACCCCCGCCTATCCGGTTACCTACAAAACCTGGGGCGAAGCCGGATCGGCCCGACTGACTGGCGTTCGTCGAATCAACAAATGGACCCCGGAAGGAAACGGAATTTACTCCGCCGAGTTGACTCATCCGGTTCATGCGGTTTTCGAGAACGGCACTCCCGGGATCGTTGCCCGCGAACCGGATGCCCACGAAGGAGATGGCCCGACCGGATACTATCTCCTCGAAAACGGTGTGTCCCCCAGCAGCGTTCAATACAAGGCTGGACAATTCGCCAATTTCGATGATTCGCAGGCATCGATTCAGCTGTGGCCACTCAATTGGCTGCATCATCATTTCCCGATCGAGGACGTCAATCATCAATCCCGTGTCATCAGTTTTACGGGGGTTCTGAACAGCCCCGGAATCCCAAACACCAGGTTCTTTCTCGAAAATGCCCGGTCGTTCCTCGACCAACCCGGCGAGTTCTATGTCGATCGAAAAACAAAAACGCTTTACTACAAACCTCGAAATGAACCGATCGATCAACAACTGATCACCGTGCCGCTTTCCAGGGGAATCCTCAGGATCGAGGGGAAGAGTCACCGATTCCCAGTTCACGATCTTCATTTCGAGGGACTCGCCTTTTCAAGCGTCGACAGACATTCGCCGGGAACACTTGGCCACGATACCCGGGGCATCAGCATCTACAACGCAAACGGGATCGAACTACGCAAACTGCTCATCGAAAACGCCGGAGATGATGCCATCTTTCTCTGGTCAGGAGCATCCAACATTCGGATCTCGGACTGCGGCATTCGGGGAAGTCGTTTTGGCATCCGATCGTGGTCGGAGACACCCGAAAAGTCCTTTGTCAGCCAGGATAAACCGGTGGTTTATGATATTTCCGCTCTTGCCATCACCAACAACGTTCTCTGGGACATCGGGGAAACTGCGATCCATATTGGAAGCGCCAAGTCAGTCGATATCGGATACAACCAAATCAGTAGTTGCCGAAGATCCGGAATCAGCCTCTGGACTGCAAACCAATGCAGAATCCACCACAATCAAATCAATCATGTCGCCCTCGAATTCAAGGATGTGGCCGCCGGTGTCTACGTGAACGTGTTGAGCAGAGGCATAGCGATCGAGGACAATCGCATTCATGATATTTGCTTCCTGGACCATCCGGAGGGAGCTCCCAGCAAGGCGATCTATCTCGACTACGACGTCAATGCGAATATTGCCGTGAGGAGGAATGTCATCTACGGACTCGCCCCCGGAGTGAAGTCGGTAAAACTCGGCGGGCGAGGTGTCACCTATCAACACAATATTCTGGATAACCGGGGCAATCGCGGACCTTACGCAAAGCTTCAATTCTGGGGAGGCAGCAACTCCATTCGTTGGGTTCCCTGGCTGGTCGGAGAAGAAAATTGGGACCAAAACATGTGGATTCAGGGGAATGTGTTTCTCGCGGATTCGCCAGACGACGGGGATTTCATCCACTTCAATAACAAAAAGGGCTGGGAAGACGTCATGACGATTGGGGTCCTTCAGAACACTCTTTCCGCAAGCGACCGTAATCTCTTTTACAACCCTGCCGTCGCATTGAAATCTTTTCGCCTCTGCCATTATCGGATCGAAGACTGGCAGCGGTTCGGGGGGAAAGGCTACGATCGCAACTCGCTGTTTCAAAAGGATCCCCTGTTCAACGACCTGGAGAAAAGGGACTACACCTTTTCCCGCGAATCCCCGGCACTGGGCCTCGGAATACCTCAATTGGACGCCGCCAAGGTCGAAGGCGTAGGCCCCTCCCCAGGCTACCCCTACTTTCATCTTGTTCCCAAGAGAGGTAGCCGTGTGGCGTTAACCGTACCCTGGTAGCGAACACTAACAAACATGAACCGGATGGGTTCCGGAGAATGTGACTGAAGAAGCTAAATTTCGACCAATAAGAAAACAAAAAACGTCCGACTTCATCAATCCGAATCGACGCGCTTTCCTTCAAACCGCCCTGCTTGGCGCAACGGGCACCGCTCTCCCTTTCCAGTCGGCTGCTCAATCCTCGACAAGTATCCGCAAGTCGCCGTTTGCGATCACTGGAGCGCCGTATATGAATTTTCTAAGGATGAAAGTTCGATGTTTGCCGAGTGGATGCATGGCAGAAATGTCCACTTTCCAGTTACTGAA
>SPKZ01007756.1_pt1 | contig 14072 bp, 10 predicted proteins | sample 2456571 | NCBI WGS metagenome assembly SPKZ01 (sample SAMN11192286, study PRJNA482655) | marine metagenome | biome: ENVO:00000447; feature: ENVO:00000244|ENVO:00000211|ENVO:00000569|ENVO:00002023; material: ENVO:00002151; isolation source: ocean water from marine abyssalpelagic zone ...
CGGGTCAACCCGGTTTGCAAGTGACTGAGAAGGACGGCACGCCGCTCCTGCCTCGCTTTGCTTTCATTGCATCAGACGGGGATGAAAAGGCCCTAAAACTGACATTTTCGGATTCTTCTCTCGCTCTGACCTATACGGCTGAGTTTGCGATGGATCCCCAAACGGGTATAATTTCGACCCGTGCGCGGATCTCTGCTGATCGCTTATTGCGCCTGAACTGGTTGGCCGCTCCGGTCTTTCCGGCACTGCAGTCCGGCAACGAGATGATTGATTTCTCCGGCCGCTGGACTGGCGAATTCCGCACAGAGCGAGTGCCGTGGTCTGCAGGCATTCGTCTGCGGGAAAATCGCACCGGCCGTACAGGACACGAACATTTTCCCGGGTTGATCCTGCCCGCGCGTGGCACCACTAACACCCAAGGGGAGGCCGTAGCCTTCCACTATGGCTGGTCCGGTGGGCATCGAATGGTGGCAGAGGAACTGTCCGACGGTCGCCGTCAGGTTCAGTTTGGTCATGCGTCCGGTACGGAAACCCAACCGGCGGCTTCTTTTGAAACCGCGACCTTATACGCTGTGCGCTCTGATGTTGGTCTGAACGGCTGCGCCGTTGCGTTTCAGCGGCATCTGCGGGATCGGATTGTGACCTGGCCCGAGGCAGAGCGCGCGCGCCCTGTGCACTACAACTGCTGGGAAGCGATCTATTTTGACCACGATCTGGACGCGTTGAAGTGTATTGCAGACCGGGCCGCAGCGCTTGGTGCGGAGCGATTTGTGCTGGACGATGGCTGGTTTGGTAAACGGGGGGATGACTCCTCGTCTTTAGGAGACTGGGGTATTGATCCGCGCAAATACCCGGATGGGTTCGCGCCGCTGATTTCTCACGTCCAAAGCCTGAATATGACGTTTGGTATCTGGTTCGAACCCGAAATGGTGAATCCGGACAGTGATCTCTTTCGGGCCAATCCTGACTGGGCGCTGGGGTGCCGCGAGCAGGTGCTGGGGCGCAATCAGATGGTCTTGGACATGTCCCGCTTAGACGTGCGCGACTACCTGTTTGAACAGGTTGATGCGGTTCTTAGGGTCTATGACGTCGATTATGTGAAATGGGACCACAACCGCGTGCTGCCAACGCCTGATGCGGCGCAGGCGCGGGGCTACTATAACCTGATCGCGCGGCTGCGGACTGCGCACCCGAGCGTGGAATTTGAAAGCTGCGCATCTGGCGGTGGCCGCATCGACTTTGGTGCGATGGCGCATTGCCATCGCGTGTGGCTATCGGACAGCAACGACGCCATGGAGCGGCTGCGGATCCAGCATGAAGCGGCGCTGTTTTTGCCAATGCTGGTGACTGGTAGCCATGTTGGCCCGCGCCATTGCCATACCTCGGGGCGTCATCTCGATATGGAGACACGCGCTTGGGTCGCTGCACAGCGTCATATGGGGTTTGAAATGGATCCGGGCGAGCTGGACGACGGTGAGGTCGCGACGCTCCGCCGGATCACGGATTGGTGGAAAGAAAACCGCAGCTGGATGGCGCGCGGTGACATTTTACGCCTAGATACGGACGACCCGGCCGTCATTGGTGAAATGCAAATCAGTAACGACGGCGACCGTTTTGTGGTGTTTGCAGGGCTCATGCAGTCCACGCGCTCGGTTCTGCCGCGTCCCTTGCGGCTGACAGGGCTTGATGCGGCGTCGACGTATCGGTTGACCCCCCTCAGCCAAAGCTCGGTTCCTGAGTGGCAGAGCCGTGGTGCGCCGTTACTCACCATCGGGGAAGCCACGCTGCCGGGACAATATTTAATGCATCAGGGCGTGACCCTGCCATGGGGCTATCCGCAGACCTTATGGGTGTTTGAAGGGCAAAGAACATGACCAAAGAGAGACGCAACCGCGGCTGGTATGGCATGCTGGACAAGGACGGTTTTATCCGCCGTTCCTGGATGAAAAACCAAGGGTTCCCAGATCACGCCTTTGATGGCCGCCCCGTTATAGGTATCTGCAACACATGGTCCGAACTGACCCCGTGTAATTCCGGACTGCGTGAGCTGGCTGAAGGTGTCAAACGTGGCGTTTGGGAGGCCGGCGGTTTTCCGGTTGAATTCCCCGTCATGTCATTGGGCGAAACCCAAATGAAGCCGACCGCGATGCTGTTTCGCAACCTGCTGGCGATGGACGTTGAAGAATCCATCCGTGCTTATGGTATGGATGGGGTTGTGCTGCTGGGCGGCTGCGATAAGACCACGCCTGGTCAGCTGATGGGCGCGGCCTCTGTTGATCTGCCGTCGATTGTTGTCTCTGCGGGGCCGATGTTGAACGGAAAATGGAAGGGGCGCGACCTGGGATCTGGCACTGATGTGCGCAAGTTTGCCATGGACGTCAAAGCGGGCGACATGACGCTCAACGACTTTATGGCGACCGAGTCAGGCATGTCCCGGTCCAAAGGTGTGTGTATGACCATGGGCACGGCCTCGACGACGTCTTCTTTGTCCGAGGCGATGGGCCTGTGTCTGCCGATGAACGGGTCGCTGCCTGCAGTTGATGCCCGCCGCATGGCGCTGGCGCATATGACCGGAAAACGCATTGTAGAGATGGTCGAAGAAGACCTTAAACTGTCGGACGTTCTGACCAAGGAAAGCTTCCTGAACGCGATTGTGGCAAATGCCGCTCTTGGTGGTTCTACCAACGCCGTGGTGCACCTGCTGGCGCTGGCGGGCCGTGTCGGCATTGACCTGACGCTCGCAGATTTCGAAATCGGCGGTGAGATTCCGCTTTTGGTGAACTGCATGCCGTCTGGCAAATACCTGATGGAAGACTTCTGTTACGCAGGCGGTGTTCCGGTGGTGCTGAAAGAGATTGCTCACAAGCTGCGCCCGGCGCAGACCGTCATGGGCAAGGACATCTCGCATTATTTCGAAGACGCCGAGTGTTATAACCGCGACGTGATCTTTGCTTATGACGACCCGCGCAAACCGGCGGCAGGTCTGCGCGTTCTGCGCGGCAATCTTGCCCCGCGCGGCGCGATTGTAAAACCGTCTGCGGCGTCCGATCACCTGCTGGAGCATGAGGGCGAAGCCTATGTGTTCGAAACCATCGAAGAGCTGAAGGCCAAAATAGACCGCGAGGATCTGCCAGTGGATGAAAACACAATCCTTGTGCTGAAAAACTGCGGCCCCAAGGGCTATCCGGGCATGCCCGAAGTGGGCGATATGCCGGTGCCAGCCAAACTGGTAAAGCAAGGCGTGCGTGATATTGTGCGCGTGTCTGACGCGCGGATGTCCGGCACCGCGTTCGGCACCGTGATCTTGCATGTGGCCCCCGAGGCCACCGCTGGCGGCCCCATTGCCCTGGTGAAAACTGGCGACCGCATCAAAGTCTCTGCCTCCACCGGTGTTCTTGAACTGCTGGTTGCGGAAGAGGAGTTGGACGCGCGTCGTGCCGCATGGGCGCAGCCCGAACCGCATTACACCCGTGGCTATGCCAAAATGTACGTGGATCACGTGCTGCAGGCGGACCAGGGGGCTGATCTTGATTTCCTGGTGGGCAAAGACACCCGCCCCGTGACACGGGAGAGCCACTAAATTGGATTTTCACGCGACATTTCATGACCTGAGCGGCGCATCCGTCTTTATCACTGGTGGCGGCTCCGGCATTGGAGCTGCACTGACCGAAGGCTTTCTGCGTCAGGGTGCCAACGTGGCCTTTGTGGGCCGTTCGGATGCCAGCGCTTTTGTGGACCGTATGGAAGAAGAGACCGGCAATCGTCCGCTGTTCATCCAATGCGACATCACCGATATTCCGGCGCTGAAGGCCGCACTTGCCCAGTCAGCACGGGCCCACGGCCCGATTGGCGTCTTGGTGAACAATGCGGCCAACGACCAGCGCCACGAGACGCTCGATGTGGAAGAGGATTTTTGGGACTGGTCGCAGTCGATCAACCTGAAAGCTTACTTCTTTGCGTGCCAAGCGGTGATCCCGGGGATGAAGGAACTGGGTGGCGGCGCCATCGTGAATTTCACTTCGATCAGCTATATGATGGGCAATACCGGCTACCCGGCTTATACCACGGCGAATTCTGGCATTAACGGAATGACCCGCAGCCTGGCGCGCGAGTTTGGCCCCGACCGCATCCGGGTGAATGCGCTGGCGCCGGGTTGGGTGCTGACCGAAAAGCAGCTTGATAAATGGGCGACGCCCAAAGCGCTTGCCGGTCATTTGGAGCGCCAGTGCCTGAAGGACCATTTGGCCCCGCAGGATATTGTCGAATCGACCCTGTTCCTGTCTTCGAAGACCTCTCGTATGATCTCAGGCCAGGCGCTGGTGGTTGATGGCGGCGTGGTGGTGTCGGGATGAGCTCCCAAACGACCAAGACCGCCACCTGGGCGGCTGCAGACTGGGGTACGTCTCATTTGCGCCTGTGGCCCATGGATGCAACGGGGATGGCCCTGACCCGGATCGATTCTGACCGGGGCATGGGGGCCATTGTAAAGGACGACTATGAATCCGTCCTAATTGCCCAGTTAGAGCCTTATCTTCCGACGACAGGTACAATGCCCGTTGTCGTCTGTGGAATGGCTGGGTCACGTCAGGGTTGGGCTGAAGCGCCTTATTCAAGCACGCCTTGCCCGCCGCCATCACTGGCTGAGTCGACCAAGGTACCAACAGTGAATGCGCGTCTGTCCGTGCATATCCTGCCGGGTGTGAAGCAGGTGGATCCTGCTGACGTTATGCGCGGCGAAGAAACCCAGATTGCCGGTGTTTTGGCCGCCAACCCTGATCTTGACGGGGTGATCTGCCTGCCGGGTACCCATACCAAATGGGTCTCTGTTTCCGACGGCCAGATCGAGCGTTTTACCACCTTCATGAGCGGCGAGGCATTTCATTTGATTTCGTCCGAATCTGTGTTGCGTCACACGCTGGCGGAAGACGGCTGGGATGAGGCGGCTTTTGCCAAAGGCTGCGAAATCGCCCGCAAAGATCCCGCCGCTCTGCTCAGCGCAATGTTCAGTCTGCGAGCCGAAGCGCTTTTGGCGGATCTTGATCCTGTTGCCGCCCGCGCGCGGCTGTCCGGCCTGTTGGTTGGCGCCGAGGTTGAGGCTGCGCGCCCGTCCTGGAGCGAAAAAACTGTCATCATTGTTGGTGAAACTGGCATGGCAAGCGCCTATGCGGCTGCGCTGTCACTGCAAGGCGCAGACGCCAAGATTGCCAATGCAGAAAAGTCGACACTTGCAGGGCTGTGTGCAGCCTATGCGCACTTGAACCAAGAGGTTTAATCCATGTCCCGTGATATTATTGCCATCCTGCGTGGCATCACGCCCGGCGAAGTTATTCCCGTCACTGACGCTTTGATTGCGGCTGGGATCACCAAAATTGAAGTGCCGCTGAATTCTCCGGATCCCTATGACAGCATTGCTAAAATGATCGATCACGCCGGCGATCGCGCTTTGATCGGTGCGGGCACTGTGCTGGACACGCAATCGGTCGCCCGGCTTGCGGCAATCGGTGCAAAAATGGTGGTCTCGCCTGACGCTAATCCAGACGTCATTATGGCGACCAAAGCGGCGCAGATGCTGTCGTTTCCCGGCGTCATGACCCCGACCGAGGCCTTCTCGGCCTTGCGCGCAGGTGCTGATGGTCTGAAGTTTTTCCCAGCGTTCAAACTTGGCCTTGATGGGTTCAAAGCGTTGAAGGCCGTGTTGCCCCACGACGCAGCGACCTATGCTGTCGGCGGTGTGGGGCCGGAAGACTTTGCCGACTGGCACGCCGCTGGCGCAACCGGTTTTGGCATTGGCTCTAGCCTTTATAAACCCGGCCGCACAGCCGAGGAAATCGCTGCTGTTGCGACCGAAATCGTCTGTGCGTATGATGAGGTCTACGCCGCATGACTGTGTTCAGCCAAACCAAGTGTATCTTGGGCGAAGGCGCGTTCTGGCATCCAGAGCGCGCTCAGTTTTTCTGGTTTGACATTCTGGGTCAGAAGTTGCTGACCGTCGCCAACGGTGACGAACATCACTGGGATTTCGACGAATGTGTTTCTGCTGCAGGTTGGGTGGATTACGACACGCTCATTTTGGCCAGTGCCTCGGCTTTGTGGAGATTTGATCTTGCCACAGGCGAACAAGCATTCCTGCATGCGCTTGAAGCGGACAACGCGATGACCCGGTCCAATGACGGTCGGGCGGACCCTTGGGGTGGCTTCTGGATTGGAACAATGGGTTTCAACGCCGAACCCGGCGCCGGTGCGATTTATCGCTATTTCAGGGGCGAACTGCGCATGATTGTGTCGGATTTGACCATCACCAACGCGATCTGCTTTGCGGCTGATCGCTCTTGTGCGTATTATGTCGATACGGCTAAGGGTCAGGTGATGCGCCAGCCTCTGGCGGCTGCGGAGGGTTGGCCGCAAGGTACGCCAGAGGTGTTTCTTGATCTGGCAGATGAAGACTTTGGTGCAGACGGTGCTGTGATCGACGCGAATGGCAACTTTTGGAATGCGCAATGGGGGGCGTCCCGCGTGGCGTGTTATGCACCTGATGGCACACTCCGAGAGACAATCTCCGTATCCACGCCGCAAACCTCATGCCCTGCGTTTGGTGGGGCTGATCTGTCGACTCTCTATGTGACCACCGCATCAGATGGGGTAGAGGACATCGGTGCTGGCAAAACCTTTGCCATTGAAACCAACGCGCGTGGACAGCGCGAACACCAAGTGATCCTGTGAGGACATCATGAAACGTACGCTTGGCACCTGCTATTACCCCGAGCACTGGCCTGAAACGATTTGGGAAGAAGACGCACGGCGCATGGCCGAAGCGGGCCTGACTTGGGTCCGTATCGGCGAGTTCTCTTGGTCCCGGATCGAGCCCAATCCGGGTGAATTCCATTGGGATTGGATGGAACGCGCGATTGCGGTTCTTGGCTCTTATGGGCTCAAGGTTGTGCTGGGCACGCCCACCGCCACACCGCCGCGCTGGATGGCGGACAAACACCCCGACATGTTTGCTGTCGATGTCGAAGGCCGACCGCGCGGCTTCGGATCGCGCCGTCACTACTGCTTTAGCCACAAGGGCTATATCGAGGAAAGCAAGCGCATCACCCGCGCGATGGCGGAACGCTTTGGCGGTAATCCGCATGTGGGCGCATGGCAGACCGACAATGAATACGGCTGTCACGACACGATCATCAGCTATTCCCCTGCAGCGCGCGTGGCCTTCCAAGACTGGCTGCGGGCGCAGTTCAGCGGTGACATCAACGCTTTGAACGAGGCCTGGGGCAATGTCTTCTGGTCTATGGAATATCGCGATTTTGCGGAAATCGAGCTGCCAAACCTGACCGTGACGGAGCCCAACCCCGCGCATGTGCACGCGTTCAAAAGATTCAGCTCGGATCAGGTGGCGGCGTTTAACCGCGCGCAGGTCGAGATCATCAAAGAATTCTCACAATCGCCGATTTCCCACAACTACATGGGCCGGATCACCGACTTCGACCACTTTAAGGTCGGCGATGATCTGGAGATTGCGACCTGGGACAGCTACCCTTTGGGCTTTCTTGAAGACCGCGTCGGCGCCCCGGCCGAGACACAGCGCAAATTTGCACGCCAGGGTGATCCGGATTTCCAAGCATTGCATCATGACCTGTATCGCGCTGTCGGCAAAGGCCGTTGGTGGGTAATGGAGCAGCAGCCGGGCCCGGTGAACTGGGCGCCCTACAATCCGTCGCCGCTGCCAGGCATGGTCCGTCTGTGGAGTTGGGAAGCCTTTGCCCATGGCGCCGAGGCCGTATGTTACTTCCGCTGGCGTCAGGCGCCGTTTGCGCAGGAACAATTGCATGCCGGCATGTTGCGCCCGGATAGCAAAGATGCACCGGCCATGGATGAGGCCTGCCATGTCGCCTATGAGCTGCTGCAGGCCCCCACCGTGCAGCCCGCACAGGCACCCGTTGCGGTGCTCTTTGACTATGATGCGGACTGGGCATGGAGCACGCAGCCGCAGGGGCAGGGCCTTGATTACTTCGGCCTGATCCTCGACCACTATCGGGGTCTGCGTCGTGCGGGCCTGACCGTTGACGTCCTGCCGCCGAATACGCGCGATTTCACGGGCTACAGCCTCGTTGTGGTGCCTGGCATGATGCATATGGCTGAGGACCTGAAGGCGGCGTTGGCGACCAGCGGTGTTGAGGTTCTTTATGGTCCGCGTTCCGCCGCGCGGGATGCAAGTTTCCGCATTCCAACCAATCCGCTGCCGCCAGCACTGCCGGGTCTGGATGTGACGGTGTCGCGACTGGAAACCCTGCGCCCGGACATGCCGGTGCCGCTGGCAGGCGGCGGGAACGCCATGCTTTACTTGGAAGAACTTGAGAGTGAGGCCGAGGTTGTGATGTGCACCGAAGCTGGGGCCGCTGTGGCGGTGCGGAGCGGCAAGCAGACTTATTGTGGTGGCTGGCTCGATGAGGCCGGGATGGATCGTCTGGTCATTCAGGTGGGCGAAGCGGCGGGTCTGGCCATGCGCAAAATGCCCGAAGGGGTGCGCACCCGCCGCACTGCAACCGAGGAGTTCTGGTTCAACTATAATGCAAGCCCGGTTGAGACTGAAGTCGGCTTTCTACCGGCGGCTGGCGTTCTGCGGATCGACCTTTAGCGGTCAGATCAAACCCTCGGCGCGAAAAGAAATTTCTGTGTCCGCGCCGATGATTAGGTGATCGTGCAGCGCAATACCCAGGGCCGTCAGCGCCATGCCGACCTGAGCGGTCATCTGAATATCCGCTTCTGATGGAGTCGGGTCGCCTGAAGGGTGATTGTGCACAAGAATGAGGGCGCTAGCGTTTAACTCTAGCGCCCTTTTTGCCACCTCACGGGGGTAGACAGGGACGTGATCAACGGTGCCTTGTGCCTGTGACTCATCCGCAATTAGAACATTCTTCCGGTCGAGGAAGAGCACGCGGAATTGTTCTGTTTCCCGGTGGGCCATCGTCGTGTGGCAGTAATCCAAAAGCGCGTCCCAACTGGAAATTACGTGTTTTTGCAGCACCTTCGCCCGTGCCATGCGGCCTGCCGCGGCTTCTAACACCTTGAGGTCGACAATGACTGCCGCACCGATACCACTGACCTCTGCCAGCCGTTCGGGCGGGGCCGTGATAACGCGGTTGAAGTCGCCGAAATGCGCCATAAGCTGGTGGGCGAGGGGTTTCACATCCCGGCGTGGGATGGAGCGAAACAGGACCAGCTCCAGAAGTTCATAATCTGGCATCGCAGCCGCGCCACCAGCCATAAATCGCTGCCGCAGGCGGACCCTGTGGTCGGTCAGATAGGAGGGAACTCGGCGTCTTTTGCCCCCTTCCGGCAGCGGGCCTGTCGGAGTCTCGTCGCCCTGATCAAAAAGCGGCATCTGAGAATCATTGAACACGCCACGGGTCACCATGGCGCCATGATGTCGCCATCTTAGTTGATGAAAGGTTAATTCTGCGATGTGAGGCCGGGGATAAGTTTATACTCCATCTGTACGCCCCCCCTAGGCCGGATGATGAAGCGACCTAGAGAAAGGACAAAAGCGCCCCGCTTGGGAGCGCTTTTGTCTTTGGTTCCGGTGCCGAACAGGGGCGCTGTCTTTGGGCTCCGCCCGATCGCAAGCGCAACGCCCCACCGGGGATGTTTCCGGGATGCTTGTTCACCCCTTCATGCCGTCCCAGAACCCTTTCACAGAGGAAAAAAAGCTGCGGGATTCGGGGTTGTTGTTCTCTTCAGAGAGGTCTTCGAATTCCTTCAGGATTTCTTTCTGGCGGGGAGTCAGATTGACCGGAGTTTCAACAGCCAGCTCGATGAACATGTCGCCAACAGTGCCGCCACGTAGGGCCGGCATACCTTTACCGCGCAGACGCATCTGGCGACCAGATTGGCTGCCTTCGGGGATCTGCACGCGGCCGCGGCCGCCGTCGATTGTTGGAACCTCAATCGCGCCACCCAGCGCTGCCTTGGCCATAGAGACCGGCACGCGACAGTAGAGGTTGGTGCTTTCGCGTTCAAAGAGTTTGTGGTTTGCAACCTCAATAAAAATATAGAGATCTCCCGGAGGTCCACCACGCAGGCCTGCTTCGCCTTCGCCAGCCAGACGGATGCGGGTGCCAGTTTCAACACCAGCGGGAATGTTCACCGACAGCGAACGATCCTTTTCCACGCGACCGTGGCCGTGGCAGACCTTACACGGGTTCTTGATCATCTGGCCCAAGCCATTACAAGTCGGACAGGTGCGTTCAACCGTGAAGAACCCCTGCTGTGCGCGCACCTTGCCCATACCATTACAGGTCGGACAGGTTGTCGGTTCTGCGCCGCCTTCGGCACCGGTACCATCACAGGCGGTACAGGACACTGTGGTCGGCACATTGATGGTTTTCTGCAGACCCCGGAAGGCATCTTCGAGCGACACACGCAAATTATAGCGCAGATCGGCGCCACGGGTTGCGCGCTGACGGCCACCGCCGCCTCGCTGCCCCCCCATGAAATCCCCGAACAAATCATCAAAGACGTCCGAGAAAGCGGACGAGAAGTCACCGCCCGGATGGGCACCACGGGCGCCGCCGCCGCCCATTCCGCCTTCAAAGGCGGCATGACCATAGCGGTCGTAGGCTGCCTTTTTTTCGGCATCCTTCAGGCAGTCATAGGCTTCGTTTGCTTCCTTGAACTGTGCCTCGGCATTTGGATTGTCCGAATTGCGGTCGGGATGCAGTTCTTTGGCCTTTTTTCGGAAGGCTTTTTTAATCTCGTCGGTGCTGGCTCCCTTGGAGATCCCAAGCACCTCGTAATAGTCACGTTTTGACATTGGATAACTCCTTCGGCCTCAACGAAAGAAGGCCGGTCCGGGTGACGGACCGGCCCATTGACCAAGGTGTCAGACCTTAGCGTTTGTTGTCGTCGAGGTCTTCGAAATCGGCGTCGACAATATCGTCATCTGCCGGGCCGGTTTCTGCGTCCGCTTCAGGCATGGGCTCTGCGCCTTCCTCGGCATCGGCTTGTGCCTTGTAGATCGCTTCGCCAAGGCGCATGGCGGCCTCGGTGACGTTCTGGATGCCGCTTTTGATCTTATCAGCAGTGGATTTCTCGTTTTCGAGGTCGTCTTTCAGAGCGGCGAGGGCCAATTCGATCGCCTCGATGGTGGAGGGGTCGACCTTATCGCCATGTTCTTCAATCGATTTCTCGGTCGAATGGATCAGGCTTTCGGCTTGGTTTTTCGCTTCAATCAGCTCTCGGCGTTCTTTATCCGCTTCCGCATTGTCTTCCGCGTCTTTGACCATTTGTTCAATGTCTGCGTCAGAGAGGCCGCCAGACGCCTGGATGGTGATCTGCTGCTCTTTGCCGGTGGCTTTATCCTTGGCACCAACGGACACGATGCCGTTTGCGTCAATGTCAAAAGTCACTTCGATCTGTGGCATGCCGCGCGGTGCGGGCGGGATGTCCTCGAGGTTGAACTGACCCAGCATCTTGTTGTCCGAAGCCATCTCGCGCTCACCTTGGAACACGCGGATTGTTACGGCGTTTTGGTTGTCTTCCGCGGTGGAAAAGACCTGCGACTTTTTGGTCGGAATGGTGGTGTTGCGGTCGATGAGGCGGGTGAAGACGCCTCCGAGGGTTTCAATACCCAGCGACAGCGGAGTCACGTCAAGAAGAACAACGTCTTTGACGTCACCCTGCAGAACACCAGCTTGGATCGCGGCGCCCATGGCAACCACTTCGTCCGGGTTCACGCCTTTGTGCGGCTCTTTGCCGAAGAATTTGGTCACTTCTTCGATGACCTTCGGCATACGGGTCATACCACCAACCAGAACAACTTCGTCCACGTCGGATGCGGAAAGACCAGCGTCTTTCAGAGCCGCCGCGCAGGGCTTCAGGGAGTTCTTGATCAGGTCCGCAACAAGCGACTCCAGTTTGGCACGGGTCAGTTTCATCACCATGTGCAGCGGGGTGCCGGACGTCGGATCCATCGAGATGAACGGCTGGTTGATTTCGGTCTGGGAAGAGGAGGACAGCTCGATTTTCGCTTTTTCGGCTGCCTCTTTCAGACGCTGCAGCGCCATCTTGTCTTTGGTCAGGTCGACGTTGTGTTCTTTTTTGAACTGGTCGGCCAGATAAGACACGATACGCATGTCGAAGTCTTCACCACCCAGGAAGGTGTCACCATTGGTGGATTTCACTTCAAACAGGCCGTCGTCGATTTCCAGGATGGTCACGTCGAAGGTACCACCACCAAGGTCATAAACCGCGATGGTTTGGGTGTCTTCTTTGTCGAGGCCGTAAGCCAGCGCAGCGGCGGTCGGTTCGTTTATGATACGCAGCACTTCGAGACCGGCGATTTTACCGGCGTCTTTGGTGGCCTGACGCTGGGCGTCGTTGAAGTATGCAGGCACGGTAATGACCGCTTGCGTCACGCCCTCACCGAGATAAGACTCGGCGGTTTCTTTCATCTTCTGCAGGGTGAAGGCAGAGATCTGCGACGGGGAGTATTTCTCACCCTTGGTTTCGACCCATGCGTCACCATTGCCGCCGTTGACCACAGCAAACGGCAGGTTCTTTTTGTCTTTGGCGAGATGTTCGTCGTCGAACCGGCGGCCGATCAGACGCTTCACACCAAAGATGGTGTTGTCGGGGTTGGTCACAGCCTGGCGTTTTGCTGGCTGACCCACCAGGCGCTCTTCATCGGTGAAGGCGACAATGGAGGGGGTGGTGCGTGCACCCTCGGCGTTTTCGATAACGCGGGGTTGGGAGCCATCCATAATGGCCACGCAGGAGTTGGTTGTACCGAGGTCGATACCGATAACTTTGCTCATCTCTTTTCGATCCCTTAATCTTAACAAAGGCGATTTCCCGACGCAGGAACCCTCATCGGCATTCCCGCCCCGATTCTGTAGCGGAATGTCTGTTACAACCGCTTCCCGGCGTATATAGGGAGCGACAATGACCCCTGCAACCGGCTCCTTTGCCCATTGGCGCAAATTACAGCGGTTTTGCCAGAGATGGAGTTAATAAGGTCTGAATGACACGGCTGACTGTGCGCGGATTTGACATTTACAAAGGGTATCTCAGCCCAGAGCGTCAGCGTGCCCTCGTGCAGGTGCTGCGCCCTGTGCTGCAGGCCGCGCCGTTGTTTTCCCCCGAGGTGCCCGGTGGGGGGCAAATGTCGGTGCGGATGACAGCGGCGGGGGCCTATGGCTGGTTTTCAGACAAAAGCGGTTATCGCTACATCGATGCTCATCCTTCGGGGCGGCCTTGGCCCGCAATCCCGGCCGAAGTTCTGGAGATTTGGGAGAGCCTGAGCGGCAGTGACCGCGCGCCAGAGTGCTGTTTGTTCAACTACTATGGCGATGGCGCAAAAATGGGTTTGCATCAGGACAAGGATGAGGCGGATTTCTCTTATCCGGTGGTGTCGATCTCGTTGGGTGATGACGGGTTGTTGCGCGTGGGCGGCACCACCCGGCGTGAAAAGACAGAGTCGATTTGGCTCAATTCAGGTGATGTCGTGGTCATGGGCGGTGAGGCGCGCCTTGCCTATCATGGGGTGGACCGCATCCGGTTCAAATCCTCTCGGCTTTTGCCAAAGGGCGGACGCGTGAACCTAACCTTGCGGGTGGTAAAATGAGGCGGCTGCGCGGGGTTGCTTAGCGGCGGGCGTTCCAGCTGGCAGACGCCATGCGGCGGGTGTAAAATTCACCCATCAAACCAAGCACGCCAAAGATCAGCGTGACCCAGGCCGTGTACTGCCAGTTGCTGACGGTCGAAGTGTAGTTGATGAAGATATCACCGCGCGCCTGATCAATAGTGTGAAACAGCGGGTTCCAGACAAACAGCGGCAGTATGTAGCCGGGCAGCGTACCCGCGAGCATCATTTTGCCTGAGAAGAACATATTGGAGCGCTGGTAGACCATCGAGATGATGCTAACCAGACCGGGAATCCACGGTTTGATCACATAAAGAACCAATCCAATCGCTGCACCACTGATCCAGGCCAGTAAAACCATTCCATACGCACCAATGGGGTCCTCGATCGTAATGGGTTGGAAGGCGGCGTGGTAGACAAACAGGATCACCAG
>SPKZ01002248.1_pt1 | contig 14071 bp, 11 predicted proteins | sample 2456571 | NCBI WGS metagenome assembly SPKZ01 (sample SAMN11192286, study PRJNA482655) | marine metagenome | biome: ENVO:00000447; feature: ENVO:00000244|ENVO:00000211|ENVO:00000569|ENVO:00002023; material: ENVO:00002151; isolation source: ocean water from marine abyssalpelagic zone ...
AGCGGTTCCAGCCTCTGAGCCCGCTTTTCGGGCTGCGGAGGCTTCGCATGAAAGCGTTTCGAACACGCACGCGCGTCCTGGGTCTGGCTGCCGCGCTGGCGCTGGGTGCCGGAACCGCACTCGCGGACACGGCCTCCTACGAGAGCCCGGCACCCGACGAAGTCCAGCACGATCCCGCGCCGGGCCTCTCGCCGGATTCGACGCCGGAAGGACCCGGCGGATGGCGGGCCCGTCAGCCGTACCCCGAGCCCCGGGGCCCGCACGTCCAAGCCCCCGGCGACGACGCAGGACCCGGAGACGCCAGCACACGCAACCGCGCGCACAGACGCCAGCCACGGGCCGGCCGGAATCCGAAACAGGCACCGCATGGGCGGCGCGAACCGCCTCGAGGTTGGAGAGACCGCGGTCCCGATGCGACACCGGGGCAAGACCGGCCGCCGAACCGGGCTCGCAGGCACCGCGACCACGTCCGAGATCACGGGATCCCGGGGCGCAGACACGCCCCCACACATCCGTACCGCGGGAGCCGGGAAGGCCGCGTACGCCAGTACGCGCCCGGCCCCTCGCCGTCGCATCCCAGCGCACAGTAGCCGCCGGGGGTCTGACCGCAGCGCGACTTCGAGAAGGAATCTCGAGCCGAAGGACCTGGGAGCGTGGGGGAGGCGGGGGAGAGCATCGCGCTCTCCCTCGCCGATCTCCTCGGCCTGGCTTGACGCACCGGGCGCGAGCACGGAAGCTCGGCCGCGGCGTCGAATTCGCCGGGGAGGCCGCCCGTGGCCGTCGAGACCGAGTCGCGCAAGGCACTGCGCGAACTGATCGACCTGCTCACCGAAATCGATGCGCGCTGGGCCGGGCCCGAGTGGAAGCTCACCAGCGAAACCGACGTGGTCGGCGCCCACCGCGCGCTCATGCACCTGCTCGAGGGCGGACTCCACACGATGTTCGAGGGGGATCCCGAGCACCCGCGCTTCCGGCGTATCGTCACTCCGACCCGAAAGTTCACGGGCGACAACCCTGACGCAATTTACTACGACGCGCCGATCCGGGGCGACCGCGCCTACCTCGTGCGCGGTCGCATGGACGAAGCCGTATACGTCTCGCTCACGCTCGAGGTGGGCACCGATGACGGATCCATGGGCCGGCGTACCGCGGGCGTCATCAGCGATACGCAGTTCGACGTGGACGCCGACGGGCGTTTCGAGATTCGCATCGGCGGCGAGCCGCGGGATCGCGGCTGGCTCGCACTGGATCCCGAGGCTTCGCGCATCACAACCCGCCACTACTACGAGGGAGCGCGTCCCGCTGCGGCCGATCCGCGCCGTACGCTGGAACTCGAGATCGAAGCGGTCGATCCGGGCCCTGCCCCGGGAGTTCCCGATGACGACAGCGTGGCTGCCGGCATCCGGCGTACCGCTCAGTTCGTGCGGAGCCGTACGCTCGAGCAGGCGCCGATGGTCGATGCGAAGCTGCCGCCGTTCGTCTCGATCATCCCGAACCAGTTCCCGGCGCCCGTCACGCCCGGCGACTTCGGTCTCGCCGCCTTCGACGCCGCGTATTCGATGGCGCCCTATCTGATCGGACCCGACCAGGCACTGGTTCTGCGCGGCCGCTGGCCGGAGTGCCGCTGCGCAAACGTGTGTCTCTGGACGCGACAGCAACAGACCTACGATTACACACACCGCCCGGTGTACCGGAATCGCACCCAGACCCGGCTCGAGCCCGACGGGAGCTTTCGCATGCTGCTCTCCGCGCGCGACCCGGGCCTCCCCAACTGGATCGATACCGAGGGCCGTCCCATGGGAATCGTGTTTTGGCGTTTCATGCTCCCCGAGGGCGAGATCGAAACGCCGAAGGCCGAACTGGTGTCCCTGGAGAGCCTTGCAACCCATTCCGGAGGATGAGTTCCGACCATGAGTTCCGACGAATGAGCGTAGGCGCTGCGCGCTCGCTGAAGGAGATGGCCGAGCGCTACCCACGTCCCGACTGGGTGCGCCGCATGAACGCGATGGGCGACTCGCTCGGTGGTTCGATCGCGGGTGCGCGCCGGCTCGTGCCGATCGAGACGGACGAGTTGCAGGCCGCGGCCCGGGCATCGCTCGGCCGGGATTCGTTCGGGGACTTCGGCGATCCGGATTGGCCCGCGCGCTTCACAGCGCTGGTCGCCGCCGTGGACTCGGCACCCTTTCACACCGTCGGGCGCTTGATCACGCGTCAGGAACTGCTCCGAGCGCTCCGCACCCGGCTCCTGCTCGGCGGAGCGCTCGAAGCCGACCCGGGCATCGAAGACGAGCAGCTCGCCGCACCCGTGATCGTTACGGGGCCGGCGCGATCCGGCACCTCGATCCTCTACGAACTGCTGGCGCTCGATCCAGCGCTACGCGCACCGCTCGCCTCCGAGGCGCTCCACCCGGTCCCCTTTCACGAACGCGCGCCATCGGCACCCGACCCGCGGATCGCGATGGCCGAATGTGAGCAGGAGTTCTGGGCCGACGTGCAACCCGAGTTCGCGGCGATCCACGAATTGCGCGCCGACCTGCCGGTCGAGTGCGTCACGCTCACCGCCCCGAGCTTCTGCGGCCCGCACTGGGGCATGGTCCTGCCCGACGGTGCCCCGATGGATCCGCCCACAGATTACGCGTTCCACCGGCGCATCCTGCGGCTGCTCCAGCGCCCGAGCACCCTCGCTGCGCGCGGCGCCATCCCGAACTGGCTGCTCAAGACCCCGGCCCACCTGGCCCTGTTGCCGCTCGTCTTCCAGACCTACCCGGATGCATGGATCATCCAGACACACCGCGATCCGGTGAAGACGATGCCGTCCACGGTCAGCACCACTGCGATGGTCCGGTGGATCCGCAGCGACCAGGTCGACATCGCCGCGCTCGCGGCCGCGATCGACGCGGCGTTCGGCGGGATCCTGAATGCGCTCGCTGCCCAGCGCGACTCCGGCGGACTGCCCAAGCGTTTCGTCGACGTGCACTTCCAGGATCTGCTGGCCGATCCGGTGGACACGATCCGCCGCGCGTACGGCGGCATGGGGCGCGAGTTCAGCGACTCGCATGCCGACCAGATTCGCGATTACCTGGCCCACAAACCGCGAGGAAAGTTCGGCGTACACCGCTACGAGGCCGAAGACTGGGGCTTCGACGCGGCCGAACTACGCGAACGATTGCGCCCCTACATCGAGCATTTCGGTATCGCCCTCGAGGAAAGCCGGGAATAGGCGAAGCGCCGGCCGGCGCTGCCGGCATGGCTGGCGTCGGGTGGATTGCGGTAGAATCGCCCTGATGGCTTGCTCCGCTAGAGACCTGCATGCCTCCCGAGGGAGAACCGAGTGACCCGACCCGCTCTCGATCATCCGGTCTTCGACGCCGACAACCACTACTACGAAGCGCTCGACGCGTTCACCCGCCATCTCGATCCGAAGGTCGCCCACCGCACGGTCCAGTGGGCTGAGATCGACGGACGCAGGTACCACCTGGTCGCGGGACGAGTCAGCCACGCGGTGACCAATCCCACGTTCAACCCGATCGCCAAACCGGGCGCACTCTACCACTACCTGCGCGGGAATCCGGACGGCGACGAGGTGCGGGCTCTGATGCGGGCGCGCGAGCCAATTCCGGCCCACTACCTGGAGCCCGAAGCCCGCGTCGAGGTGATGGACCGGCAGGGACTCGAGGCGATCTGGCTGTTTCCGACGCTGGGCGTGCTCTACGAGGAATTGCTCAAGCACGATCCCGAGGCGGTGACGCTGACCTTCCGCTCGTTCAACCAGTGGCTCGACGAAGACTGGGGACTCGCGCACCGCGATCGAATCTTCGCCGCGCCCTACATCACGCTGGCCGACGTCGATTGGGCGGTGCGCGAACTCGAGTGGGCACTCGACCGCGGCGCGCGCTTGATCTGCATGCGGCCCGCCGCGGCGTGGACCACGCAGGGCCCGCGCTCGCCCGGCGACCCGCATTTCGATCCGTTCTGGGCACGCGTGAACGAGGCCGGGATCACGGTGGCCGTGCACGCCGGGGACAGCGGCTACACCTGCCACGGCTACGCCCGGGACGGCTTCAGCGCAAACTTCGGCGGTGGAGGCATGGGCGGCCGGCCTTCGATCAAGGCCTGGAACATCGAACGTGCCGCGCTGGACTTTCTGGCCACGCTGATCTTCGACCGCCTGTTCGAGCGCTTTCCCGCAGTCCGGGTGGCCTCGGTCGAGAACGGATCGGAGTTCCTGCCCGACCTGGTCCGCAAGCTGCGTTCGATGGGCCGCAGGACCGGCCGCTACTTCCAGCAGGATCCCCTGGAGACCTTCCGGCGGCACGTCTGGATCAACCCGTTCTGGGAGGACGACGTCAAGGAAGTCGTCGAGTACATGGGCCCCGAGCGCGTGATCTTCGGCTCCGACTGGCCCCACATCGAGGGTGTCCCGGACCCGCTCGACTACCTGGTCGAGCTCGAGAGCTTCGACGCAGACACCCGGCGCCGGATCCTGCGTGAGAACGCGCGCGAACTGAACGAACTCCGCCCCGCCTGAGGCGAACCCAGGCTCCGATGCCGCGGCTACACGCAGCGCGCGACTAGTGGCGGGTCCTACGTCTCTGAACCACGCCGAGCAGCGTCGCCGACAGCAGCAGCAGCGCGACCAGCAGTAGCGCAGCCTCGGTCGAGAGCGCGGGCAGACCCAGCCCCACGGAGGGGTCGACGGAAATCGCCTCGAGGAACGCGACAATCTGGTTCTGCTGCGCAAAATTGATCACGATCGGCGCAGGGAGCAGTGCCGCTGCAGGCGAGGCCGCGAACTCAGCGGAATCGTAGAAGTTGACCGCCAGGAGAAGCGAGGAGACCGAGTTGTCGTGAAAGAATGGGGCCGTGAGGTTCACCCCCACGAGCGCCGGCGTACTGAATCTGCGGGTCCCTGCATCCTCTGCAGGCAACGGAAGGGTCGGGTCTCCAGGTCCACCGCTACATCCATCATCCAGATTGGCTGGCAGATTGACGACGCCCGTATCGAACGCAAGGTTGCCCGTACCGGTCCCCAGCGACCCGTCCGCATCCGCGAGCACGGGGCCACTGTGACAGGTAGAACACTGCGCCTGCGGCCCGAAAAAAAGCGCCTGCCCGGCTGCAATCGCCGTGGCATCCCCGCCCTGGGCGATGGCGAAGGCGATCATTCGATTCAGATCCGGGTTCCCGTCGGCCGGAAAGGTGATCGAGTTCATGAACGCTTCGAGGGCATTGAGCTCGCCGGCGGTCGGCAGCGTGAAGTCCGCCCCGGCATTCCGGGCCATGGTCTTCGTGAAATGCTGCATCACGGCCCCGGTCGAAAAGAGTTTCAGGTCGGCGAACTCTCCGCTCAGACCGTAGGGCGCGGTCGAGGCAAGGTTGAACAGATGCGGAGAATTTCGAAAGTTCGGAGGGAGCGAGAAACCATCGATGTTCTCGAGGATCAGGCCACGCGTATTTCCCATCCGCATCAGGCAGGAGTTCTCGAGCGTTGCGAGAACCGGGTCGGTTTCGGCTATGAAGAGTGGATCGGTCGGACTGGACGCGAAGAGGGTGGCGATGCCCGCAGGCGTGAGTCCGAAGGACTGCGCAGCCACGTGGCAGGTCGCGCAAGTGCGACCGTTTCCGCCGAAGGTCTCGTTGTTGAAGAGCTGCTCGCCCTGGGCGATCAGCTGCGCAAAGCTCGCGGACGGGGCCTGCGGCAGCACCCAGGCGAGAACGAAAACCAGCCCTCCCCGCCAAAGCCGGGATCGCTTCGCGCTCATCTCAGCTGTGCTCGCCGCATCCGCAGGACCCAGCCACCGGTACCCAGCAGCACCGCAACCATCAGCAGGAGACCCCAGTCAGACAATGCGGGGAGATTCTCCGGCTGCATCTGCACCGTTGCACCCGATGAGTTGCGCGGGCTCGGAACCTCGAGCTGGAAGTTCGAGTTCTCCTGGCCGCATTCGAAATCTCCGAACAGATCCTGAAAGCGGTTCAGGCTCTGCGGAGCCCCGGACGAGGAGAGTCCCGGTGCGGGCGGGCCATTGAGCGTCGGTGTAAGGCAGCATTGATTTCCGAAGGGGCAGTCCACGGCGTCGGACTCCTGCCCGCCTGTATAGCTCCCATAGGCCAGGCATTCGTTCACCGGAAAGAACGGGTCCAGCGGGTTCTGCTCGAAACACACCATGCCGCTCTCCGGGGACATCAACGCGCTCGGAAGCACGAAATCCGCCGCCAGGCCGGTTGCATCGACAAACGCCTGGGTCGCGATCAGGACCGAGTTCCCCGTATTCGCGGGATCGGAAGGTCCCATGGGGGGATTGCTCGCGAACTCGAACGATCCCGTCTGGGTCCCAGAGGCATCGTGGAAGGTCAGCAGCGCGCGCGAAGGGCCAGGAGGAGGCTGCGGGCCCCACCGGTTCTGCCCGGACCCATCGAACTTCATCTCGAGGAACTGGATATCGTTGTCGCCGTTCGCGCCAACCAGCAACTGCTCGATTCGTGTCAGGTGATTGGTGGCGCGTGCTGAAACCGGCAGCAGGAGCAGCATGCTCAGCGCCAACCCCAGGCCCAGAACAGCCCTGGGGGCGCTTCTCTCGGCCTGACTGGTTGAGCTTCGTTCCCGGGAACGCAACCCCTGTGCGCCTGGGCTCATGGCTTCCTTGCCTGGGTTGAGGAACCCCTAGTTCAGCGTACATCGAGCCAGCACTCCCCAGCATACGCCGGACAGCGGCATCTGTGGGGAAAATATCGCGTCCAGGCGAGAAGGGAATTTCGACGGGCCCGCACCCGCCATGCTTCCCTCGAAGACCGCTGGAAATCCCATCCCCCGAGGCCTTAGGCTCTGGCATCGCGGCGACACGCGAGCGGAGGGACGATGGGCGAAACCGATAGCGGGATCCGCAGGATCGTGGACGGAACCAGCTGGGACGAATTCTGCGATGCGCTCAAGGACGCGGGCAGCGTGATCCTCTGCAAGGGCGCGCCCGATGACCCGCTGACCCGGGCGGAGGGCTGGCGCTACCTGACCCGGCTCACACGCGCCGCCTTCGAGAGCTTCGTCGAGGCCTCGGATCCGCAGGCGCCGGTACTGCGGCGCACCGCGCACGAGACGATCAAGATCGGGATGGACAACCCGGACAACATCTACATGAGCGCACCGATCCGCGGCACCTTCCAGTACCGGCTGACCGGCACGCGCGGAACCGTCCAGTACCTGGGCTTCGGAACCCAGAAGGGGAATTACGGCGCGACCGGAACGCTCGAGACCACGGGCTACCTGCACGCAAGAGACCTGGAGCTCGACTCCGACGGACGCTTCGAAATCATCGTAAGCACCGAGGAGCAAGCCGGAAACTGGCTCCCGATGACGCCCGAGAGCAGCACGCTGATCGTACGTCAGACCCGCTACGATCACGCGAACGAGATCCCGGCCGAGATCGAGATCGAGCGCACCGACGGTCCGGGGCAGCCCCGGCACCTCGAACCCGCGCGCATCGATCAGGCGCTGCGCAAGTCGGCCGGCTTCGTGAAGGGCTGCGCGAGCATCTTCGAGACCTGGGCCGAGGACTTCTCCGAGCACACGAACCAGCTTCCGATGTTCGACCGCGAACGCGCGCGCGTCGCAGGCGGCGACCCGAACATCACCTACTACCACAGCTACTGGCGGCTCGCGCCCGACGAGGCCCTGGTGATCGAGGCGACGCCCCCGCCCTGTGACTACTGGAGCTTCCAGCTGGCCAACCACTGGCTCGAGTCGCTCGACTACCGTTACTTCCCGGTCCACCTGAATGCCTTCATGGCGAAGCTGCGCGATGACGGCTCGGTGCGCGTGGTGGTTTCCCGCGAGAATCCGGGCGTCGACAACTGGCTCGATACCTGCGGTCACGAACTGGGGACCATGTGCTGGCGCTGGGTCGGCGCGAGCGAATTCCCGCAGCCGCAAACGCGCGTGGTCCCGCTGGCGGAGCTCCGGGGTGACTGAGTTTCCGTTCCGCGAGGAGAAAGCGCTCGAAGCCGCACGCGCGGCCACCGGGCTCTCCGATTTCGGCGGAGACGCATTTCGGGAGGGCCTGAGGCTTCTGCTCGAGACCTACAACCGCGCAGCGGGGCTTTCCGAACGCGGGCGCAAGCACAACTGGCAACGAGTCGTGCTGCTGCTCTCCACACGGCTGCGCATCCAGGAGACGCTGCGCACGCACCCCGAGATCCGGGAGCGTGAGATCCGTCGCCCCGTCTACCTGACCGGGTTGCCGCGCACCGGGACCTCGGCACTGTTCAACCTGCTCGCGTCCGACCCCGCCGCCCGGCCGCTGCTTGCGTGGGAAGGGATCTTCCCCGACCCGCTCGAGGGTCTCGAACCCGGGCAGATCGACCCGCGCCACGAGGCGATGCGGGCCGCCGACGAGCGTACGCGCCAGCGCGATCCGGAATTCAGCCGCATTCACCACACCGGGGCCGACATGCCCGAGGAGTGCGTGCTCTTGCTCGCGCACGCATTCTGCGACGTGCAGGTCGGGATCGAGGTCCTGATGGAGCCCTACGGACCCTGGTTCCAGAACCAGGACCTGCGCACGAGCTACGCCTACTACGCGGACCTGCTCCGCATGCTCGACTTCCAGCGGCCGGGCGAACGCTGGCTGCTCAAATCGCCCGCGCACCTGTGGGCGCTCGATGCCCTGCTGGAGCAGTTCCCGGATGGCTGCATCGTCATGACCCACCGGAACCCGCTCGAGTGCATTCCCTCCTACTGCAGCATGATCGACACGCTGCTGAATTCGCGCGGTTGCGCGCCGAGACCCGACCTGGGCAAGGCGGTGCTCGAGTACCTGGCCCGCAGCCTCGAGCGCGGCCTGCGTGCGCGCGATGCGCTGGATTCCGGGCGCTTCTTCGACGTGGACTACCGCGCATTCCTCGCTGACCCGCTCTCGACCGTCGCCGGACTCTACGAGTACTTCGGCCTCGGCCTCGACGAATCCCTGGAGGCGAGGCTCGCGGCCCACACGAGAGACAATCCCCAGGGCAGACACGGCACCCACGAGTACGGTCTCGAAAAGTACGGGCTCACGCCGGACGCGGTCCGCTCGCGGCTCGCGGACTACATCGAGCGTTTCGGCCTCGGAAGCACAGGTTGAAGGAGGACCCTCCATGCTGAACGGCGAGAAAATTCTGATCACCGGCCTCACGGGACAGGTCGCGGGCCCGGTCGCGCGGGCACTGGCGCGTGACAACGAGGTCTGGGGCATCGCGCGCTTCAGTGACCCGAATGCACGCGCCGCGCTCGAGAAGGCAGGCGTGCGCTGTGAAATGGCGGACCTCGCCGAAGGAGATCTCGGACATCTGCCGGGAGACTTCTCTCTCGCCCTGCACTTCGCGGTGGCCAAGAGCGGGAACTTCCACGCGGACCTCGCGGCCAACGCGGAGGGCACCGGGTTCCTGATGGACCACTGCCGGAACGCGCGTGCGTTTCTCCACTGTTCGTCGACCGCGGTCTACGAACCGAACGACCACGAGCTTCTTTCCGAGGACGCGATGCTCGGCGACAACCACCGCGCGTTCGGATTCCTGCCGACCTACAGCATCTGCAAGATCGCGGCAGAGGGAATGGCGCGCTTCTGCGCGCGTCACTTCGACCTGCCGACCGTAATCGCACGGCTCAACGTCCCCTACGGAAACGGCGGCGGCTGGCCAGGGCTTCACCTGGAACTCATGCGCCGCGACAAGCCGATCCAGGTGCACACGAACGCGCCCAGCATCTACAACCCCATCCACGAAGACGACCTGATCGCAATGCTGCCGCGGCTGCTCGAGGTCGCCTCGGTCCCGGCCACGATCCTGAACTGGGGCGGCAGCGACGTGGTGAGTATCGAAGAGTGGTGCGGCTACCTGGGCGAACTCACCGGCCTCACACCGCGCTTCGAGCCGACCACCCACACGATCGAGAGCACGGCCGTCGACACGACGCGCATGCACGAACTGATCGGAAAGACCCAGGTCCCGTGGCGCAAAGGCTTCAAGCGTATGGTCGAGGCACTTCATCCCGACCTGCTCGAAGGAGGCACCGTCCATGAATGAACTCGAGGAACGCGACGCCATCAAGCGCCTCAAGTATCGCTACATGCGCTGTCTCGACCAGAAGCGCTGGAACGAACTCGGCGGGTGCCTGGCAGATGAGGCCACCACGAGCTACGGAGACGGGAAATACAGCTTCAAGGGCAGAGACGCGATCCTGAAATTCCTGAGCGAAGCCATGGGGGCCGACAGCTTCCACTCGAGCCACCAGGTCCATCATCCCGAGATCGAGTTCCAGGACGCGTCGTCGGCCACCGGCGTCTGGGCGCTCCAGGACGTCGTGATCGACACGCAGAACGACTTCACACTTCGAGGTGCGGGGTTTTACCAGGACGAATACCGGAAGGTCGGCGGGGAGTGGAAGATCCTGCACACCGGCTACCAGCGGATCTACGAGGAGTCGGAGCCGCGCTCGAGCGTCCCCGGCCTGCGGCTCACGGCCAGTCTCTGGGGCGCACACAAGCGCCCGTCCGGGTAGACGAGACCCGCCCGTTCAGGGCCGGACCCCGGCGTGCGCGGCCGGCAGCGGCGCGGCCGCGTCGCGCGCCGAGGTCGCGCGCAGCCCATCGATCAGGGCCGTGCGGAGCTCGCGCGGGTCGATGATGCGGTCGTAGCTCAGCGCGTCCGCTGCGCTCCAGGTTCCCGAAGCCGCGGCCTCTGCGAGTTGCTCGCGCGCTTCGGGGCCGGCGCGAACTGCGTCGCTTCCGGCCTCGGCCGGCATGGCGCCGAGCGAACTCCCCGGAAACGCGAGCGTGAGCGTCTGACCGTCGAAGGGATTCATGGCCATCAGCGAACTGCCAAAGCCGTAAGCCTTGCGCAGCGTTACGTGGAGCTTCGGCGAGCGGAGTCGACTCTGCGCCGCGAACATGCGCGCCGCGCTGCGCAATGTGCCGGCGCGCTCGGCACGCGAGCCGGCCATCACCCCCGGGTTGTCGGCCAGGAACACGACCGGCAGGTGGAACGCGTCCATCAGTTCGAGAAAGTGCGCGGCCTTGTCGGCCGCGTCCGCCGTGATCGATCCCGCCTGCACGGCTGGCTGGTTCGCCACGATCCCGACCGGCCAGCCGCCGAGTCGCGCCAGGCCCAGCAGCAGCGAGGCCCCGTAGTCGGGCTGGATCTGGAGGAAGGCCCCACGGTCCGCGACGCGTGTGATCACGGAGCGCATGTCGTAGGGCCGATTGGGATCGGTCGGAACGATCTCGAGCAGGTCGTCGAGCGAGCGCGCCTGCGTGTCGGGGCCCGCTTCGTCTCGCGGCGGGCGCTGCCAGGCGCTCGACGGGAAGTAGGAAAGGTAGTCGCGCACGAGCGCGAGCGCCTCGGCGTCGCTCGCTGCCGCGGCGTGTGCGACGCCGCTCTCGTGCGTATGCAGCCGGGCCCCGCCGAGTTCCTCCTTCGAGACCTGCTCGCCCACGGCCTGGGCCACGATCGGGGGACCGGCCGTAAACAGCGCCGCGCCCTCGACCATCACCACGAAATCCGCGAGCAGCCCCGTCAGCGCACCGTGACCGGCGGAGGCGCCGAGCACGACGGCGACGATCGGCACGCGGCCCGAGAGCTGCGCCATCACCTGCAGGTCGTTGGGTGCGTGGGGATAGCGCTCGAGCGCGTTGCTCACGCGCTCGCCGGCGCCTTCGAGCAGAAGCACCAGCGGCACGCGTTCCTGAAGCGCGAGACGCGCCAGCCGTACCCGCTTGGCGTGGTTCCCGAGACCGATCGAGCCGCCTTGAACCGAGAAGTCCTCGGCCGCGACGACAAGCGGACGGCCCTCGACGCGAGCCAGTCCCCCGACGATCGCGTCGGCAGGCGCGGGCGGCAGGTCCCCGCGCGGGATCGAGCCGACCAGCGCCCCGATCTCTTGAAAGCTCCGCTTGTCGCAGAGCGCCGCGATCCGCTGGCGCGCGTCGAGCCGAGCGCCGCGGTGCTGGCGCTCGAGCTTCTCGGGCCCGCCCATCGCGCGGGCTTCCTGCCTGCGGGCGGCGAGTTGCTCCAGCAGCGCCTCCCAGCCGGGGGAGCGATCCCCGCTTCCACTCATGGGTTCCTCCAAAAATGGCTTCCTGCAGAACGGGACCGTCCGCAGCGACTCAGGACGGCTCTTCAGACTCGTCCTCGGTGGAGGCCGCGAGACTGCGAGCGCTCTTGGCGATCGGTTCGATCTGCTCGAGGTCCCGCACCTTCTCCACGTGTTCCTCGAGCTTGCGCGCGGTCGGACGCACCCGGAGTTCGAACGAGCCCAGGGTCTTGTTGAAAGCCTCGATCGCGGTGTCGAGGCCGCGGCCCACCTTTCCGAAGTGGTTCCAGAGCGTGATCACGCGCTGTACCATGTCATTCGCCAGCTCAGCGACAACCCGAGCGTCCTCCGCGATCTTTTCCTGACGCCAGCCGAAGGCCGCCGCACGCAGGATCGCGATCAGCGAGGTCGGCGTAGCCACGATCACGCGCAATCGGGCGGCTTCCTCGAGGAGCGCCGGTCGCTGGCGCGCAGCCGCGGCCAGCATCGGCTCGACCGGCAGGAACATCACCACGAACTCGGGCGCAGGCTGAATGCGGTCCCAGTAACTCTTGGCCGCGAGCTGCTTGACGTGAGCCATCACCCGATCCGAAAACTGCTCGAGCAGCCGATCGGCCTCTGAAGGGTCCTGCTCCTCGCTCGCAGCGAAGAACGCATCGCCCGGAGCCTTCGCATCGACCGCGATGCTGGTGCCTCCGGGAAGCCGCACCACCAGGTCGGGCCGCACGACTCCCTCGTGGCCGCCACCCGAAGCCTGGACCTGTTCCTCGAAGTCGCAGTAGGCCACCATTCCGGCGAGTTCCACGATGCGGCGGAGCTGGATCTGGCCCCAGGCTCCGCGCGCACCCGAGTCCTTCAGCGCCGTGACCAGGTCGTTCGTCTGGCCCTGCAGCCCCTCGTACTGGCGCGTGAGTTCACGGAGTTGAGTCGAGAGGGCCCCCTCCTGCTTGGCGCGCTGCGTCTCGAGCTCATGGACCGCCTGCTGGTAGCTCGCGATGCGTTCCCGGAGCGGCTTCACGAGCTCGCGAAGCTCCGCCTCGGCCCGGGTGCGCGTGAGCTCCTGCTCGCTCGCGCTGCGCTGGCGCTGGTTCCCGGTCCACACCTGGAGCGCCAGCAGCACGGCAACTCCAGCCACGAGAACGACCAGCAGCGTCTCGACCATGAAAACCCCTCCCTGCGGCAGCCGGACTCCGAAACGGCGCTGGGGTCGAGCATAACGCGGCCGGCCCGGGTCCCGCGACCCGGCCGGGGCACGGCACCCGGCAGGACCGCAGGTCCCCGGGCCTCAGACGGTCAGATACTGCTTGACCTGCTCGTCGTCGAGGGAGCTCATCGCGCCCGAGGCGACGATCGCGCCCTTCTCCATGATGCAGTACTCGTCCGCGACCCGGCGCGCAAAGCGGAGCTTCTGTTCGACGACCAGGATCGTCATCTGCTCTTCGCGGTTCAGTCTCACGAGTACGTCTCCGATCTCGCTCACCACGTTGGGCTGGAGACCCTCGGTAGGCTCGTCCAGAATCAGCATCCGGGGTTGTATCACCAGGGCGCGGCCGATCGCGAGCTGCTGCTGCTGACCGCCCGAGAGGTCGCCGCCGCGGCGACGCAGCATCGTCGCGAGCACCGGGAACAGGGTCAGGACCAGCTCCGGGATTTCGCGCAGTCCGTCGCCGCGCACCGGCAGGCCGAGACGAAGATTCTCTTCGACCGTCATCTGCGGGAAGATGTCGCGTCCCTGTGGCACGTAGCCGATTCCAGAACGTGCGCGCAGACGCACGGGCTCGCCCCGAAGCTCGCGTGACGCAAAGCGGATCTGGCCCGAGCGGATCCGGAGCAGGCCCATGATCGACTTGAGCAACGTCGTCTTGCCCACCCCGTTTCGTCCCATCAGGCAGGTACAGCTGGCGTCCGCGATCCGGAACTCCACGTCCCGGAGGATGTGGCTCTCGCCGTAGAACTGGTTCAGGCCGGAGACCTCGAGCACGGCTAGCTCCCCAGGTACACGGAAATCAC
>SPKZ01004803.1_pt1 | contig 14070 bp, 11 predicted proteins | sample 2456571 | NCBI WGS metagenome assembly SPKZ01 (sample SAMN11192286, study PRJNA482655) | marine metagenome | biome: ENVO:00000447; feature: ENVO:00000244|ENVO:00000211|ENVO:00000569|ENVO:00002023; material: ENVO:00002151; isolation source: ocean water from marine abyssalpelagic zone ...
AATTTCTATCAGTTAATAACATAGTTATTGCACCTGCTAAAACAGGTAATGAAAGTAATAATAAAAATGCAGTAATTAATAAAGCTCATAAAAATAATGGTATTTTATGCATATTAAAATGTTTAGGTTTCATATTAAATATAGTAGTTATAAAATTTATAGCACCCATGATAGAGGCTGCACCTGCACAATGTAAACTAAATATAGCCATGTCTACGGACCCTCCAGAATGTGTTTGTGCTCCTGATAAAGGAGGATAAACAGTTCATCCTGTTCCTGCTCCTTGTTCAATTAGGGATGAACCTAGAAGAAGAAATAATGCTGGAGGTAATAATCAAAAGCTTAAATTATTTAATCTTGGAAAAGCCATATCTGGTGCCCCAATAAATAGAGGAACAAATCAATTACCAAAACCTCCTATTAATACTGGCATTACTAAAAAGAAAATCATGACAAAGGCGTGTGCTGTTACAATTACATTATATAGATGATCATCACCAAACATAGCACCGGGACTAGCAAGTTCTAATCTTATAAGCATACTTAAAGCTGTTCCTACCATTCCTGAAAATAAACCAAAAATTAAATATAAAGTTCCTATGTCTTTGTGATTTGTAGAGAAAATTCAACGTGTTATATAATTACTCATTTTTACGCAAGCGTTATTTATTTTTTAATAAAATTTTATTTTCTATTCATCCAATTAAAGGTATAAAAATTAAAAAATATAAAAAATAAAATAATCCTGATAATTGACCTATAAAAATAAAAGGTTCTTCAACAGGTTTTGACCCAATTCAAGTTAATAGAAAAAAATTAGTAATAAATAATCAATAAAAAAATTTCCCTATAGGTCTAAAGTTTAAGGATTTTAATCAACTTGTGTGTATAAAAGGAGTAATAAATAATATAAGAATACTAAGTACTAATCCAAGAACTCCTCCTAATTTGTTTGGAATAGCTCTTAATATTGCATAAGCAAATAAGAAATATCATTCAGGCATTATATGTATTGGAGTAACTAGTGAATTTGCTTTTATAAAATTTTCAGGATCACCTAATAAATTAGGAGTATAAAATACTAAGTAGGATAATAATATTGATAATATTATAAATCCATAAAAATCTTTTGTTGTAAAATAAATGTGAAAAGGTATTTTATCTGAATTAGAATTTATTCCTATAGGACTGTTTGATCCAGTTGAATGAAGTAAAATTATATGTATTAATATTAATCCTGTTAATATAAAAGGAAATAAATAATGTAAACTATAAAATCTATTTAAGGTTGCATTACTAACACTAAATCCTCCTCATATTCATTGAACTACATCATTTCCTATATATGGAATTGCTGAAACAAAATTAGTGATTACTGTAGCCCCCCAAAAGGACATTTGTCCTCATGGTAAAACATAACCTATGAAAGCAGTAATCATCATTACTAAAATAATAATTACTCCTATACTTCATAATGGTATTCTTAAATAACTTCCATAATATAAACCTCTTCCAATATGTATATACATACACATGAAAAAAATTGATGCTCCATTTGCATGTAAATATTTTAATAAGAATCCATAATTAACATCTCTTGTTATATGAGTTATAGAAGAAAAAGCAATGGTTACATCAGCACAATAATGCATTGCTAAAAATATACCAGTTAGAATTTGAATAATTAAACATAAACCTAATAGAGATCCAAAGTTTCAAAGATAACTTAAACTAACAGGAGCTGGTAAATCTACTAGAGCTGAATTAATAGGAGAAAAAATAGGATTTTCTTTTCTTATTCTCATTTTTTAAAAGATTATCTTTTAAAGACTAATATTTAAGTAAGAACTTAGTAACATAAATTTAAATAAATAATTTGGGTATATACCTAATAATAAAGTTAATATAATTAAAGGTAAAAAAGAACAAAATTCGTAATAAGTAATTTCTTTTGGATTTAATAAATAAGAACTTATACTACCAAAATATAATCTATTATAAAAATAAAATGCATAAGTAGTTGATATTAAAGCTCCAAAACAAGCTATAATTCCAATTATTCAAGAATAATTAAAAGCAGCTAGAATAGAAAAAAATTCTGCTATAAAATTAAATGTTAAAGGAAAACTTATGTTTGATATTATTAAAATTAAGGTTATAGATGATAATATAGGCATTGTAGTAGTTAAACCTTTAAAATATTTAATAATTCTAGAATGATGTCTTATATATAACATACCGGAGGACATAAATAATCCTGAACTTATTAATCCATGTCCTATCATCATTGCTATAGAAGCAAATAATCCTTCTATTGAATGTGTAAAAATAGCTAATGTTACTAATCCCATATGAGCTACAGATGAATAAGCAATAAGTCTTTTCATATCATTTTGTCTACAAGTTGTTAATCCTCCATATATAATAGCTATTAAACTTATTAATATTATTATAGGTGAAAAATATTCTGAAGCTATTGGAAATAAAGGAAAAATAAATCTAATAAAACCATATCCCCCTAATTTTAATAGTATACCTGCTAATAAAACTGAACCAGCTAAAGGAGCTTCTACATGGGCTTGAGGTAATCAAATGTGAAATGGAATCATTGGTATTTTAACACTTAAACTTATAGTAAATCCTATAAAGAATCAAAACTGTAAATAGGAGGGAATTTCTAAATTAATTAATATTTGAAAGTTTGTTGATCCCGTTATTGTATAAAGTTTAAATATACTAATTAACATTAATAAAGATCCTACTAATGTATAAAAGAAAAAATAAAAAGCAGCTTTTACTTTTTCTTCTCTAGAACCTCAAATACCAATTAAAAGAAACATTGGAATTAAAGTTGCTTCAAATAGTATATAAAATATTAAAATATCTAGAGTTGTAAATACTCCTATTAATATTATTAATATAAAAAATAAAAATAATATAAATTCTTTATTAAATTTTTCTATACTTTCTCAACTTACTAATAAGCAAATAGGAATAAGAATTATACTTAATCCTATAAAAAATAAAGATATTCCATCAATAGAAAATATTATTTTTCCTCAATTAATGTATGAAGAATAATTTTTAGTTCAGTCTAAATTTAAAGAGAATTGAAATTGTGAAAATTCTGAAAATAATAAAATTAATAATATATATATATAAAAAATAAAAATAGATCAAAATAGTGATATCCTTTTTATTTTTTTTATATTACTTCTATTTATTAAACTTAAATGTATAATACTAATTATTGTAGTAATTAAAATTATTAAATACATATTTTAAAAGACAATCCATTTAAAAATCATAAAAGGGAGTTTGTAATTAATATTAAGCCTATACTTAATGGAAGATAGGTTTTCCATAAAAGGTGCATTAATTGATCATATCTTAATCTTGGAAAAGAGGTTCTTACTCATATAAAACAAAAAGTTAAAAAAGTAGCTTTTATAAAAAATAATAAATTAATATCAAATATTAGGAATTGTCAACTTCCTAAAAATATTATAGTAAATAAAAAACTCATAAATATAATATGAGAATATTCTGCTAAAAAAAATAATGCAAATGACATAGAAGAATATTCTACATTATAACCAGAAACTAATTCAGATTCTCCCTCAGTTAAATCAAAAGGGGCTCTATTAGTTTCAGCTAAACAAGAAATAAAGAACATAAAAGCAGATGGTAATAATGGTAATAAAAATCATATAGAATGATTTTGACAAATAATTAAGGAATTTAAATTAAAACTTCCAGAACATAAAATTACATTTATAATAATTAAACCTATACAAACTTCATAACTTATCATTTGAGCAGCAGCCCTTAAAGCACCTAAAAATGCATATTTTGAATTACTAGATCAACCTGAAATTAAAATAGCATAAACTCCTATAGAAGATAAAGCAAATATAACTAAGATACCTAAATTTATATTACTTAAAATAATATTTTTTCCAAAAGGCATTAATCCTCATACAATTAAGGATAGAGTAAGAGCAAAAATAGGGGCAAAAAAATATAATAAAATACTAACATGATTAGGAATAATCATTTCTTTTGAAAATAATTTTACTCCGTCAGCTAAAGGTTGTAATAATCCATAAATTCCAACAACATTAGGACCTTTTCTATTTTGAGTATAACCTAAAATCTTTCTTTCTGCTAAAGTTAAATAAGCAACAGAAATTAAAACAGGTATAATTATAAAAAAAAATTTAATAATTTCAAAAATGATGAAAATTATAATATTCATTAACCTTTTAATAAATTTAAAAATCTTATAGATATAGATCCCTTTAATTTATAAAAAGAAATCATTATTGATAATCCTATAGCAGATTCAACAGCAGCTACTGTTATTATATATAAAGAATATATTTGACCTAATATTGTTTTTAAAATTAAAGAATGTAAAATAAAATTTAAAGAAATTGATAGTAACATAATTTCAATACATATTAATATCAAAATAATATTAGTACGATTTAAAATTATTCCTACTATACTTAAAATAAATATAATGAAAGGTAAAGAATAAAAAGAAAAAATCATTATTCTCATTCTAATCCTCCTTTAATTCATTCATAGATCAAACCAATTATTAAAATAATAATAAATAAAATTATAATAATTTGTCCAGTTAAATTAATTAAATTAGTACAAACACTTCAAGGAAATAAGTAAGATATTTCTAAATCAAAAACCAAAAAAAGTATAGCTATTAAAAAAAATCTAATTGAAAAAGGTTCTCCTGGAATGTGAATAGGATTAAAACCACATTCATAAGTTGAAACTTTTTCTTTATCTGGATTTTTTTCACTTAATATAAAAGAAGCAAAAGAAATAATAAAAGATAATAAAGAACTTATTATTATACATATAAAAATTATTTTAAATTCTAAATTCATGAATTATTTCTTTGATGTTGATTTACTAAAATTTGTCTTTTAGTTATTTGACCTAATTCTAAAGTAAGAACAATAGCTCCTATCATAGCTATAAGTAATAAAATACTTATTAATATAAAAGGGTAAAAATAATCTGAATAAATTATATATCCTATAAGATAAATTTGATCAATATTTTCAAATGATCAATTTATAAAATTTAAATTTATGTAGTCTTCAAAGTTACTTTTAAATATAAATAATAATTCTAATATTATATTTATTCCTATAATAAATAATATTGGTAAAATATTGTTTATAGATGTTATTTCTATTAATTCTATAATATCTAACATCATAATTACAAATAAAAATAATATAGCTATAGCACCTATATATATAATTATAATAATTAAAGGAATAAAATTTAATCCTAAAGATATTAATAATCCAGAAGTAGTTAAAAAAATAAATACTAATCAAAATACAGAGTGTATTGGATTAAATGATATAATAGCCATTGTTGTAGAAAATAAAATTAATAAGGAAAAAAAATTAAATAATTGAATCACTTGTAAATAATTTTACAGGAAGAAGTTCCCTTCCTCCCACTATGTTACGACTTACTTTATTTTTAATTTTTATTATTAATAAAGGCGACGGGCAATTTGTGCTCATATTTGAACCTATTTAATGAAACTTTCTTTTTTCATTTACTTTTAAATTCTCTTTCTTAAAAATTTTCAACATTTATCCAATTTTATATTTAAATTAATATAATAATTGTAATACATAAAATCCCAACTTATAAAGACCATAATATCTGACTTAAACCTTTTTAGGTTTAAATTTAAATAATATATTTAAATTTAAGACGACCATGCAGTACTTGATTTTCAAGAATAGGTAAGATATTTTGCGGATTATCAAATTAAAAAACATATCCCTCTAATTGGAAAATAAACAGCCAAAATTTTTGATTTTTACTCTTAAAAGTATAATATTCAGATTAATATTATTTATTTACATAAAAATTTACTAGGGTATCTAATCCTATTTAATATTCTTTTTTCATATTTCAAAAAGCTCTATATAATATTTTATATTTGAATTTATCATTATTGTTTTATTTAACCAAATCAATAATTTTATTTATATATATTATATTTTTTTACATATCATAACCTTTTTATTTTTAAAAACTAATCTCTTAAGTTTAACCGCGTCTGCTGGCACTTAATTAGACAAAATTAATTAATAATAACTATATCTAATTTTAATTAATTGTATAAAATTCTTTACTGCTGTCTAAGATTTTACTTTGTTTCATTTAAAAAGTGGTTATAAACTTAATGTCTTAGGATTTTTAAAATTTTATTTTAAAATAAACCTGATATTAACTAATTTATTTTAGATTTTATTCACTTGTATGCTTTCACTAACATGTATAAATAATATTTTAGTTTTTAATTCTCCAAAATCAAAAGAATTAAGTTATTAAAACTTAATTATAAAAAATAAAATAAAAAATATAAAAGCAAAAGAATAACTTGCTATTTTACCTAAATGATATTTACTTAAATAACTTGAATTTCTTTTAAATTCATTTGTTAAAGAAAAAGGACCAATAATTTCAAGTAATTGATTATCTATAATTTTATAAGTATAAATAAAACCATAATCTAAAAAAGGTTTTACTAAATAATAATTTATAATATAATCAAAATATCAAGTTTTAGTAATAAAATTATAAATTTTATTGAAAATTCCCTTTAAATTTACATATCATCATTTTATAATAAAATAACCTAAAATTATAGACAAAAAAGATCCTAATAAACTCATTAAAACTGGAAAAAATTTATTAAAATTTAATAACATAATAGGCGGAAAATCAACTATTATAAAATTTTGAAAAATAAATCCTATAGAAATACTAAATACTAAAAGAAAAAAAAGGGGGGTTAATAAATTTCAACTTCCCTCATGTAATGATTTATTAAGTATTTTATTATATTGAGGATTTGAAATAAAAGAAAAATAAATTAATCTAAATGAGTAAAAAGCTGTCATAAATGCAGCTCCTAATCCTAATCATAAGGAAAAAGATAAATAATGTTTTTGGTAAATTAATTCTAATAATAAATCCTTAGAATAAAATCCAGTTAAAAAAGGTAAACCCATTAATGACATAGAACCTATAACAATACATATATAAGAAAAAGGAGTAAAGTCTTTTAAATTTCCCATTTTTCTTAAATCTTGTTCATCACTAATAGCATGAATTATAGATCCAGCACTTAAAAATAATAAGGCTTTAAAAAAACCATGATTTACAAGATGAAATAGACTAGAATCATAATATGAAAAACCACATATCATTACCATATAACCTAATTGACTACAAGTAGAATATGCTATAACTTTTTTTAAATCACTTTGAGTTAATCCTATACTAGCACTAAAAAAGGCTGTTATACTACCTACAAAAACTACTATTAATAATATTAAAGGTGTAGAATCAAATAAAGGGGAAACCCTTATTATTAAAAAAACACCTGCTGTAACCATAGTAGCAGCATGAATAAGTGCAGAAACAGGTGTTGGTCCTTCCATAGCATCTGGTAATCACATATGTAACCCAATTTGAGCTGATTTTCCAATTACTCCTATTAATAAAAGAATATTTATTCAATTTAAAAATTGTTCTAAAGATATAATTGAATATAATGGAAATATATTATTATAAAAAACAAGACCTGAATTTTTTCAAATAAAAACCATAGCAAGTAATAAACCTATATCACCTACTTTATTAACTATCATAGCTTTTATTGCTGCTTTATTTGCTTGAATACGTGTATACCAAAAATTTATTAACAAATAAGAACATAATCCTACACCTTCTCAACCAATAAACAATTGAATAAGATTATGAGCAGTAACCAAGATTATCATAAAAAATGTAAATAATGATAAATAAGACATAAACCTTTGTAAATGAGGATCATTATTCATATATGAAGTAGAAAATAAATGAACTAAAAAAGAGACAAAAGTTACAAGTATTAACATAGAAGATGTAACTATATCAAACAAAAAACCAAAATCATTAGATAAAAATCCTATATTAAATCAATTAAATAATATAATACTAATATTAATTTCTTTGTTAATAACTTCACTAAAAATTAAATAAGAAATTAAACAACTTAAAAATAATAATAAATTAGATATAATTTTAGTACCTGTAAAACCTATTTTTCTGCCTAATAAAAAAGAAATCAAAAAACTTAATAAAGGTAAATATAAAATTAAAGTATACATTTAATTTATATAAGTAAAATTAGTATTAATAAATAAAAATATAGGGGAAGGTTTAATTATAAAAAATAAAATAAAAAACAATAATAAACCTAAAAAATAAAAATTTATACTTAAAACATTATTATAATTACATAAAATAGATTTTCATATAATAAAAGAGGAATTCTTCTGAAAGTATAATATTTTTACTAATCTTAAATAATAAGCAGCACCAATTGCAGAAAATAATATACAGAGTAAACTTGATATTATATAATTTTCTTCAAGAATTGTTCAAAGTACTAATCATTTTGAAATAAATCCAGATAAAGGAGGAATTCCTGCAATAGATAATAATAATATAATTCAAGATAATCCTATAATTTTATTTATATATTGATTATTACCTAATTCTATTATATAATTATTATTACTTAAATTTAAATTAGAAATTAGTATAATAATAGCTATTAAACTTAATATATAAATTAATATATAAATATTATTTATTGTAAAACCTTTTTGACTATGAATATTTAATATTAAAATAATAAAACCCATATGACTTATACCACTATAAGCTAATAATCTTTTTATTTTTGTTTGATTTAATGCACCTAAAGTACCTATAATAATAGACATTAAAGAACAAATAATAAATATGTCTGTTAATTCTCTAAATTGAATTAATAAATATATTATACTTATTTTAGGTAAAGTACCTATTAACCCAAGAATCTTTCAGGAAGATCCTTCATATATATCTGGAATTCAAAAATGTAAAGGAAATAAACTTATTTTAAAAAATAAAGATAGTAGTATAAATAAAAAAGGTATTATTAATATACTCTCTTTATATCAAAAATTTATTAAATAATCTTGAATATTTAAAGAATAACCCCCTATAAAGATAATGGTTATTCCTAATAAAAAAAAACCTGAAGATAAAGCTCCTAATATAAAATACTTAAGACCAGCTTCGGAACTTTTTAATCATAGTTTATTTTTAGAAATTAAAATAAAAAGTGAAAAAGTTTGAAGTTCTAATCCTAAATATAAAATTAAAAAATGATCACATGTAATTATAACAATTGAACCAATAAGAACTATAAAACTTAAAATTCACTCCTCTATATTAAATTTTTTTACTAAATTATTTATTATACAACATATAAAAAGCATAAAAATTATTATTAAATTTTTCCAATTATCATTAACTAAAAAATTTAAATTTAAATACTTATTAATTGACAAAATTATAAAAAATAAAATAAAAAACATAAGCAATGCTTTATCTCTATTAGATATCTTTATAATTAAAAATCCAATAAATATTAATAATAATAAAAAATAATTAAAATGATTATATAACATATATAAAGAAAAGAATCGAACTTATATATTTAGGTTATGAGCCTAATAACTTACCATTAGTTTACTTTATATCGCCGATAGGCTATTTAACAACCTCATCAATAAATACAAATATATAAAAATAATCAAACCACATCAACAAAATGTCAATATCAAGAAGCAGCTTCAAACCCAAAATGATGGGATCTAGTAAAATGAGAATAATTCAATCTTAATAAACATATACTCAAAAATATTGTTCCTACTAAAACATGAAAACCATGAAAACCTGTTGCTATAAAAAAAGTAGAACCATAAACTGAATCTGCTATACAAAAAGGTGCTTCAAAATATTCAAAAACTTGTAATAATGTAAAAAAAATACCCAATCCTACTGTTAAGCTCAATCCTCTTAAAGCTTCATCTCTATTTCCACATATAATACTATGATGTGCTCAAGTTACTGTAGCTCCTGAACTAAGAAGAATAGCAGTATTTAACAAAGGAACAGAAAAAGGATTTAAAGGATTTACTCCCATTGGCGGTCACATAATACCAATTTCAACTGAAGGAGATAAACTACTATGAAAAAAAGCTCAAAAAAATGTAAAAAATAATAAAACTTCAGAAACTATAAACAATATAAAACCTATTTTAAGTCCACTTAAGGTAGCTTTGGTATGTAAACCTTGATAAGTCCCTTCTCTAATTATATCTTTCATCCAAAGATAAAGACATATAGCAATAGATATTAAACCAGTAAAAACTAATAAACCATTACTATAATGAAAATAAATTACACCTCCTAAAGTAGTTAAAAGAACACTACAACCTATGGTATAAGGTCAAGGACTAGGATCTACTAAATGATAAGGATGATAAACTTTTTCCATTAATGTAATTCTACACTATCCTTTAAATATATCATAGAAAGTAAACAAAAAACATAAGCTTGAATTATTAATACTCCTATTTCTAATCCAGTCATAAATATAATAATTAAAATAGGAAATAAATTATTTATTGAGTAAGAATAAAAAAGCAATTTACACCCAAAATCTGCTAAAATAGCTAATAATATATGACCAGCTGTTAAATTAGCTGCAAGTCTCATTCCCAATGCTATAGGTCTAGATATATTACTAACTATTTCAATTATAACTAAAAGAGAAGATAAACCTAAAGGAGCTCCTGTAGGCATAAACATACTCAAAAATAAGCTTTTAAAATTGATAAAACCATATATCATTACTCCTAATCAAACACTAATAGCCATTCCAAAAGTTATTGTAATATGGGTTGTAGGAGGAAATGTGTATAAAAAAAAACCAAATAAATTCATTCCTAATATAAATAAAAATAAAGTAGTTAATGGTAATATAAAATAATCATATTTTTCACCTACATTCTCTCTAATTATCAAAATTCAATGTTCTATAACAATTTCTATAATACTTTGTAATCTACTAGGTATAATAAAAATACTATAATTTATAAAAAAATACAATAAAATAACAAAAAAAATTACTATAAAAGAATCTGTTACATAAGGATTTATAATTTGTATAATTATAAAATGATCAAAATAAGATGTCATTACATTTTAAAAATCCTTTTTATAAAAATTATATTATCCTTGTTTATTAAAAAATTTTCTAATTCTATATTACTTAATCTTATTTTTCTATTGTATAAATATTTAGTTAAAATAATTAATACAAAATGAATAAAAATATAAAAACATAATATTAAACCTATTACATGATAAAAAAATATTGACATATCAAGTTGAGACATATCAAAGAACGTTGGATTTGAACCAACACTAATAATTTTGAAGATTATTTGATCTACTTAATCAAGTTCTTTAAAGAGGTAAACTCTATTATTATAAATCTTTTTGTTGATCTAAAACTCAATTAACAAATTTTTCTTGGGATACTGCCTCAACAACAATAGGCATAAAAGAATGATCAGACCCACAAATCTCAGAACATTGTCCATAATAAACACCAGATCTTTTAACCAAAAAACTAACTTGATTTAATCTACCAGGTATAGCATCAGCTTTTACACCTAACGAAGGGACTGTAAAACAATGAATAACATCAGCTCCTGTTATAACAACTCTAATTTCTGTATTAAGAGGAATTACTATTCTATTATCCACTTCTAATAATCTTAAATCTCCTTTTTCTAAGTCAGAACTAGGAATCATATAAGAATCAAACTCTATAGATTCTTCCTCTATATCAGAATATTCATAAGATCAATATCATTGATGTCCAATAGCTTTAATAGTTAATGAAGGATCTGTTATTTCATCTAAAGAATATAATAATTGTAAAGAAGGAAATGCTATAAAAAATAAAATAATAGCAGGAATTAATGTTCAAATAACTTCTATAATAGTACCATGAATTAAATATTTATAGTAATATTTATTGACAAATGATGAAACCATCATTCATCCAACTAAAATAGTTATTACTACAATAACAAACATAACATTATCATGAAAAAAAATAAGTTGTTCACCTAACGGACTAGCAACATCTTGAAAACTCAATTGACTAAATTCTGCACCATCTTTATATAATAAAAAAATATTTATTAAAATCATTTATATTTAAATAGATTCTGTTATAATAGGAAAGGTAAACTTTTTATTCAGTAAAAAGTTTACCTTTCCTATTATAACAGAATCTATTTAAATATTTAATAATTAAAAAATAGGAGTATAAATGTAAATTTAAATAATAATAAAATATTAAAATAAATAATATTTATCATAAATGAAAAAATAAAAAGAACTGAAACATCTTAGTAATTTTTAAAGATTTTTTTGAAAGTAATGGAGAATGAAATCAATAAAAAATAATATAAAATAAATCTTTTATACTATCTATAAATAAAGTACTATGAAGGAAATTAAATAAAAAATTAAAATAATCATTGATAATCAATTTCCTTTTGTATAATGATCTTACAAGAAAAAATAAAAACAAATTTTTAATAGTTTAAAATTTCATAGTTTTTATTACCCAAAACCATGTGATCTAATTGTAAATAATTTAATGAAATAATCAATAAATGTTGAAAAATTTTTGAAAAATTTACAATTAGCAGCGAAAAACTAAACGAACATGGATATAGTTGGTTCCTTATGAAATTTATATAAGTAATTTATTCAAAAAAGAATAAAAAGACTTTAAGTTATAAGATTTATTGTCAAAAAAGAAAAAACTTTAATCGAAACTAAATAAACCTTATTATTAATATTTAAATAAGTATATTATCTTAATAAAAAACATATAGACTTAGAAACAGCCAATCTTTAATAATAACGTAAAAGTTTATTTTAATAAAAATTTACTCTTTAAATAAAGTATTATCTTCTTAAATATTTCGAATTAAAATAGTAATAAGGTTTCCTATATAATAATATTAAAATAAATTAGGAAAAATAATGTAAGTATAAATAAAAATAAATTTATTTCTAAGGTATTCTTATTTTAAAATTGAATAAGATAATACAGATCCTCATAAAAAAAGGGATACTTATAAAATCAACTAGAAAAATTAAAAGAAATTACTGTACTTAACTAAATCAAGTAGAAATTATAAATATAAATAATTTTTCTTAAGAAACTCGGCAAAATAAATATCGACTGTTTACCAAAAACATAGCTAAGAACAAAATTCAAAGTGAAACCTGCCCAGTGGTTTCTTATAAAATATTAAATTAATTTTAATAAAATCAAACGGACGCAGTATCTTGACTGTGATAATGTAGCATAATCATTTGCCATTTAATTAATGGATAGTATGAAAGGTTAAACGAATATTTCACTGTCTTAAGAAAAAAACTTATGAAATTGGATTAATAGTAAAGATACTATTTCAAATTGTAAGACGAAAAGACCCTATAGAGCTTAACTAAAATCTTTTTCCTCATAAATAAAATTACCGATTTTATAAAAATAAAGATAGTTAGTTTAGTTGGGGCGACTACCTTTTATTATAAACAAAGGTAAACAAAATTATAAAATAATTTATTGTATAATAAATAAATTTAACAATTATAAAAATAGGTTATAATGACCCGTTATTAATAAATAAAAATAATAACGATCAATAAATAAAAGCTACCTTAGGGATAACAGAATAATTTTAACTTAGAGATCATATCAAAGTTAAAGTTTGTCACCTCTATGTTGAATTAAGATATCCAAATAATGCAGAAGTTATAAAAGGTAGGTCTGTTCGACCTTTAAAATCTTACATGATTTGAGTTCATTCCGTCGCAAGACAGGAAGGTTTCTATCTACAATTAAAAACAAAAACCTTTTAGTACGAAAGGAAAAAAGATGTTTAAAAATAATTTTACATATTTTAAAATAAATATTGAAAATATATAAATTTAGAATGAATATTTAATTCTCCTCCTTCTTTACACACATACAATGAACTACCCTTTATATTTTATAAAAATAAATAACGCTTGCGTAAAAAAAAA
>SPKZ01001234.1_pt1 | contig 14068 bp, 17 predicted proteins | sample 2456571 | NCBI WGS metagenome assembly SPKZ01 (sample SAMN11192286, study PRJNA482655) | marine metagenome | biome: ENVO:00000447; feature: ENVO:00000244|ENVO:00000211|ENVO:00000569|ENVO:00002023; material: ENVO:00002151; isolation source: ocean water from marine abyssalpelagic zone ...
CCGGCTACACGCGACAAGAGTATCTAGAACTGAACATTCGGCAGTTGGACATTGATCTGGCGAATGTTCCTCAGGAAAAACTCGGCCAGAACTGGGCTAAAATGAAACTCGGCTCGCCTCTGCGCCTGAGCAGTCGCCATCGACGCAAAGACGGCAGCGAGTTTCCGACAGGTATCAGTGTGGCGGTTTTCGAGAAAGATGGGCAGCGACTCTTTGTCGCCGCGTGTCGGGACTTGACAAATCGCCACGAGCTCGAAGAAGAGCGGCAGCAGATGTACGAAAGCCCCGAAGTCTTGGTGTCCGAACGCACCGAAGAGCTCATTGCGAGCGATGGGCGTTTCAGGGATGAGATTGGTGAACGGGAGCGTGCAGAAATTGCGCTGGCGGAGGCGAAGCGCGCGGCGGAGGCCGCCAGTGCCGCCAAGAGTCAATTCCTAGCGAGCATGAGCCACGAGCTACGGACCCCACTCAACGCCGTGATTGGCTATACTGAGATGCTCCAAGAGGAAACTGAGGAGCTCGGTCAGACAGAATCGATCCCCTATCTCGGAAAGATTCGTGATGCTGGCAAACATCTGCTCGAGATCATCAACGACATTCTTGATCTGTCCAAAGTCGAGGCCGGAAAGATGGAGGTGCATCTCGACGACGCCGATTTGCCCTCCCTGTTGGCGGAAATTGGCAACACGATTCTGCCGCTGGCCAAGAAGAACGAAAACCAGTTGAACATTAGCGCAGGGGAGCGGCTAGGTGTTCTGCGCACCGACGTCACACGCCTGCAAATTCGCGGACCACGGAGAAGTTAACCTGGTGGCTTCGAGCATCCAGCGCGGCGGGCGTGAATTCGTCCGGGTGACGGTGAGCAACGACGGTATCGGTATCACTCCGGAGCAGATCGCCCGGCTCTTCAATCCCTTCACCCAGGCGGACGCTTCCACCACCCGCAAGTATGGCGGCACGGGCCTTGCCCTTTCCATCAGTCACCGCCTCTGCGAGATGCTGGGCGGCTCCCTCGGCGTGACCAGCGAGGCGGGCAAGAGCTCGGTGTTCACCGTCGAACTGCCGATATTGACGGCGGACGCGGACTCTCCGAAGGCGGAGGCCATTCCCGTTTTAGGCCGCACGTCGAGTCCAGATCTCGAGAACGAAAAGCCGCTAGTGCTCGTCATCGACGATGAGGAAGATGCCCGGGAGATGCCCCGGCGTATCCTGCTGCGCGAGGGCTATCGGGTGATCACGGCGAGCTCAGGAGCGGGGGGGGCTGCGCCTCGCCAAGGAGCATCAGCCCATGCTGGTGACCCTCGATGTGATCATGCCCGGCATGGACGGTTGGGCCGTGCTGGGGGAGCTCAAAGCCGATCCCGCGATCTCGCGGATCCCCGCGGTTCTCGTGACCATGAGGGATGACAAGCAAATGGGTCTGGGCCTGGACGCGTCGGACTATCTCACGAAACCATTGGATCGCGACCAACTCCGCCAAGCCCTAGAGCGACACCGGAACGCCCCCCCCCCCGCGGTCAGTACTGATTGTCGATGACGATGCTGCGGTGAGGGACGTGGTGCATCACGCCTTGGCCCGCGACGCGTGGGAAGTATGGGAGGCTGAAAACGGGCATGTGGCCATGGGGCGTATGCCGGAACGGCGCCCCGCCGTATTGCTGCTCGACCTAATGATGCCGGAGATTGACGGCATGGGCGTCCTGGAGCGCATGTCGGCAGATCCGGAGCTCGCCGAAATACCGGTGGTCGTGCTGACGGCGGCGGATCTAAGCCGCAGTGAGCTGGACGCTCTCTCCCAACGAGTGGCTCACGTGATGGACAAGGGCCAACGAGATCGAGACTCCCTGCTCAGCCAAGTGCGTCAGCGGGTAGCGGAATGCGTAAAGCTACGCCGAGCCAGTGAATCGCAGGAACTAAAATAGTCTAGTTTTCGTCTCAGCTGGCTCAACACGGCGTCACCTATCCAGGCCGACTGACGTCCGAGCTGCCGGAATTGCTGGTGGTGTCGGTGTCGGTGTCGCAGCCGCACGGCGTGTAACCTTTGCCGTCCTCGCGGCAAGACTGCGCTCCCACGCAGGCTCCTTGCCTGGCGCATATCTGGGTCGCTCCAGGAGTACCGTGCTGCAGCCGGTACCAATATTTGGGAGAAGCTATCACGGCTGTTTCAGTTGTGAGGTCTTGGGAGTCGACAATTCTCCTCCGTGGGCCGGGTGCCTAGGCGATTACTCCTACGGGGCGGGGACGGCATTCCCGCAGCTGATCTCGAATTCCCTCAAATAGGGGCCGGTTACCGCTCAGGGGTTGGTGGGGCTTGTGGCCGACTAAAACTCGGTCGCTTCGATGCGGCGGTTTTTCTGCTGGCCGTCGGGGGTGTCGTTGGAGGCGATGGGTCGTTCGTCGCCGTAACCCACCGCCTCGACTCGGCCGTTGTCGATGCCCTTGGAGACCAGGTAGTCCCGACACGCTTCGGCTCGTTTGGTGGACAGCGCCTTGTTCTTCTTTTTGTTGCCGACATTGTCCGTGTGACCGGAGATTTCTAGCTTCGCGTTTGTCTTGTGCGTCAGATATTCCACCACGCGGTCGAGTTGCTCGAAGGAGCCGGGGCGAATGGTGGCTTTGCCGGAGCCAAATTCGATCCCGCTAAGCACTAGCCGCTGCGCCTCCACCTTGCCGGTTTTGCTGACCTTGGGGCGCTTGTAACCCTTGTAGCGGAGCGTGAGCTTCATGGTGAGTCGGGGTTTGTTCTCGACCTCAAGGTGCACGGCGATCTTGCTGTGACCCAGGCTCATGAACTCGGCTCCGTACTTCTTGCCGATGGGGACGAGCACGTCCGCGTAGCCGACGGCGTCGGTTTCCTTCGTGTAATACTTTTTGCCATCCGGAGAGCTAAGGGCGACCACGATGCCGGGGATGGGTTTGCCTTCTTCCCGATCAATGACGACAAATTTTACAGCAGCTTCGGTTTTGGTGGGCGTGATCGTCTTGTCAGAGGCACTGCGGGTATCCTTGGCGGTGTGGGTGTCCAGTTTTGTGAAGTCGCCAATCTTGCTGCCACCACTGTCGTCGCTGCCTGACGCAGATTCCGTATCACCACCAGCGGATTCAGATTCCGTAGCGGGGGAGTCGCCGCCATAACTCTCACCATCCGGAGATTCGGCAGGCTGACGATTCCCGCCGCAGGCCGTCAAAGAAAAGGCGAGCAGGGCGCAGGTTGTGCGGAGTTTCAGTGTTTTCATGCCCGCGACGATATCACGCATCGGTGAATTGGGGGGAGGCGGCACCGGACTAGGGTTTAGCCCTCAGCCCCCAGCGTTGAGAGAGGCCAAGGTTGAGCAAGGTCAATTTCGAGAGCGCCTAATGTTGGGAGATGCAGCGCAGGCACGCCCCGGGCTTTCCCTCGGGGCAAGGCGATCTGTTGCAAACGCCCACTAAGCCCGGGCCCAGCGAACATTGGGAATACAGCTGGGTACACTCGCTGGGTAGTGGCGTAGAAGTTTTGCCAGCACAGCCGATTAAACAAGCAGCAACCACCACCGCCACAGCTCGAAAACCCATAGGCGAGAACATAACGCAAACGGTGTATGCTCGTACGGCGAGTTGTACAGTTGCGGAGACTTGTACAACCCCGGGAGAAGTCATGACCGAAGACAGCGAACGATTTGTCGGTGCCAACACGCCACTCGGGCGTGCAGCGACGGCGATGCTCTTGGCCAGCCTAGTCGTAGCCCTTGGTTGTTCGGAGGACGTTGGCGACAGCACCTTCGATTCTGGGTTGGACGGCAGCGCTACCGCCGGCTCCTTGAGCTCGGATGAGTTCGAGACCCTGTGCACGGGCGTCCGAGACTATCTGCAGGCGAGCCATGCAGTACGCGACTACTATTGCCAGGCATCGGGCTACGTGGCGGCCCGCGTGGTGAGCGGATTGCCCCTCCAGGACGACGAGGACGTGCGCGACGCCTGCCAGTCCGCCTACGACCAGTGTTATGAGATCGATCCGACCGCCAGTACCTGCACCGATCCGGCCGAAGTGTGCAGCGCCGAAGTCTCCGAAATCGAAGAATGTGTGAGCGCGATCCCTCAGTCCTACGCTCGCGCCCTCGATGACGCCCCGGCTTGTTCGGAACTTACCGTCAGCTCCTTTAATGAGCCCTTGGAGTACCCGCTAACGAGTCCTGAGTCGTGCCAGCGGGTGTCCAACGAGTGTCCGCTGCTGTTCTCGGTCTACATTCGGCCGGAACCCTAGGGCCGGCTGGGTTAAATCGACTCAACCCTGCGTGCGCAGCCCCATCGCCAGCTGCCGAGCGGCGCCAGATGCGGCGTAGACACGTGGCCCCGTCTATGGGAAATGCACGGTTGTGAGTGCATCGGGGCCGTTCCAGCGCGTGAGGTGGATGTGGCATTTGCTCTACATGGTTCCGATACTTTGGGCCTTCGGAACCTGAAGTGGACCCCACATTTCGGACCACGGGTTAAGGTGGAGCCTGCTCGAAAACAGGAGCAGGACAATGACAAAAAAAGTACGGGCGAAACACAGTTCAGCGTTTAAAGCGAAGGTCGCGCTGGCAGCGGCGCAGGAGCGACATACGGTCGCGGAACTCGCGCGGCGCTTCAAGGTGCACCCGAATCAGATCTGCAAGTGGAAGCAGCAGTTTCTTGACAATGCGGAACGGGTCTTCGAGAGCGAAGGCAACGCGGCGGCAGATACCGGTATCGGCGGTTGGAACCTGTTATCGAAACTCTGAATTCGGTAGCGCTGATCGCCTAGCTGTCCGAAGCAATCGGTGGCTACAACGAAACAACCGCGTCAGTCGCCTTGACTTGGGCGACAATTACCGCCTGTAACATTTATCCGTGAGGCAACACGCCTGGGAAAGTGTAATTGTCGCTCAGCAACCGACGAAGTAAGGGGAGCCCAACACCGTTGCGCAGCGCAACAGTACCGAACGAGTTATAGTGCATGGATTACAAGGGCGAGTTTCGGTTGGGGAATCGGCAGTACCGCTATCCGTTGACGGTGACGGACCAGAAGAGCGGCTACCTGCTGGGGTGCGAAGCTTTGGAAGGAATGCGGACCGGGCCTGCGCAGGAAGCGTTTTTGGAGGTGTTTCGAGAGTACGGGTTGCCCAGCGCAATACGGTCGGACAATGGATCACCGTTCGCTTCTACGGGTCGTATGGGGCTGTCGAAACTGGCGGTCTGGCTGATGCGATTGGGTGTCGAGCTGGAACGTATCGTGCCCGGGCACCCGGAGCAGAACGGGCGTCATGAGCGAATGCACCTAACGCTAAAACAGGACACGACACGTCCTGCGGGGAACAACTTTCTGCAACAGCAGAAAAAGTCTGACGTGTTCCGGAAGGTCTTTAACGAAGAGCGTCCCCATGAAGCTCTAGCCAAGAAGACTCCGATCAGCGTCTACCAGCGCTCCGAGCGCCAGCTTCCCGATGAGCTGGAGCCGCTGCAGTATCCGCTTCACGATCACACGAGGCCGATCGCCAAGAACGGCTGCCTGCACTTGCTCGGAGTCGGGCTCATTTACATCGGTGCGGCCCTCGCGGGAGAGAATGTCGGTTTGAGATAGCTTGAAACAGGCAGCTGGCTCGTGAGCTTCATGGACCTCGACTTTGGCTATCTAGACACCGAAACCCGAAAGATTATCGATAGACCCACGAATCTGCACTGATCCAGCACCGAAAAAGTGTCAACCATGTCGCCGGTCTAAAACGTCAACCATCTCCCGGGTTGCACAGACCGAACCCCAGCAGGTCCCCGTGAGCTCAGCCATCCGTCCGCGGAAATTCCCCGGCCTTGAGCCGCCGGCCGTAGTCGCTCAGGCAATCTACGCTGAGGTAACCGAGGCCGAGCACGATGGGGATGTTCGCCCAGAGCATCGCTCCTGTGCCGAGGTCCATGATGATTCCCATTTGGCTGACGTCTTGGATACCGACGGCCGCGAATATCGACGCGCCGAGAAAGACCAACTTGTAGGGGAGTACGCCGGCTCGGCCCACGATGTACACAACCCCCTGCTCGCCGTAGTAGCTCCAGGATATCATCGTGGACATGGCAAAGAGCCAGGCGGCGATGGTCACGAGGTACTTGCCGAGGCCGTTGAATTGGCGGTCAAAGGCGTGGCCCGTGAGCTGGGCCCCCTCGTACTTGCGATACACGGCTTTGCCCTGGGCGAGCGTCATAGCTGTAGGCGTGCCTTGCCAGGTTTTGCTGGACTTAATCGATAGCGGCTCCCAGGCGATCTTGAGGCCAGCCTCGCCGCCTTCGGTGGGGCGAGTGAGTTTGCCGGATAGCCGTACGCGATTGCCGCCAGTGTTCAGGTTGGTCGCTCCGGCGACTTCCCCCAGGAAGAACACCTTGGAGCCCGCGTCCCAGGCACCGTGTTGGGGCGCCGGCAAATCTGCCGGATCCGTCGAAGCTGCGATGCGCCAAGTGGGGTGGGCGACAGGCTTCCCGTCAAGTTGCGACACGGACTCGATCGCGACGGCAGTTTGGAACTCGCCAACGGCCGGTCGGTTCCATGTATTGGTGAGCAAGATAACGAGAGCGGTGAGCGTGCAGATACACAGAGTGTCGATGAATGGCCCGATGCCGCCGACGATGCCTTCGCGAGCGGGCTCGTCCGTCTTGGCGGCGGCATGGGCGATGGGGGCCGACCCTTGTCCCGCTTCGTTGGAGAACAGCGCGCGGCGAAGGCCCTGGCTGAACGCGTAACCGACGGTCCCGCCGATGGCAGCTCCCGTTGCCTGCGTTTCGCTGAACGCGCTCTTCACGATCATCAGCAACATGCCGGGGATCTCCGGAAGGTTCATCGCCAACACTGCGAGCGCTGAGATCAGGTACATGCCGCACATGAACGGCACTAGCTTTCCGGCGACTGTGCCGATGCGCTTGATGCCGCCGATGATCACCATGCCGACAATGGCGGCGAGTACGACGCCCGTTACTGTGCGATCGATCTGAAAATACTGCTCACTCAGGGTCGCCACGCTCCACGCCTGGAACATATTGCCGCCAGTGAAGGTTGAGATGAGCAGGGTCGAACAGAAGAACACGCCGATGGCGCGCGCGATGGGTTTCCAGATCCCGCCCTTGCCGCCAATGACCTTCTCGACGACCCACATCGCCCCGCCGTGGGGGTTGTCGGGATCGTCCGTGTTGCGGTACATCATGGCGAGGGTGATCTCGACCGATTTCAGCGCCATGCCGAAGAAGCCGACTACCCACATCCAGAACACCGCCCCTGGGCCGCCAGCGCCGATCGCCATCGCGACTCCGCCAATGTTGCCGAGCCCGACAGTTGCCGAGAGCGCGGCGCTCAGCGCTTGGAAATGGCTGATGGCGCCGGGGTCGTCGGGGTTGTCGTAGATGCCGCGCACCACTCGGATGCCATGGGTCATCGACGTAAATTGAGTGAACTTCGTCCAGACTGTAAAGATGACGCCAGCAGCCAGCAGGGTAACAAACGTCCACGGCCCCCACAGAAAGCCCCCAATCGATTCAATCAATTCCACGTGAGATCCCCTGAGTCTTGTCCGAAGTCATTCGGCGGATGATGGTCGGGAACACAGGCAAACGCGAGGGCTAACTTACTTTCAGCTGTCAGTTCAACCGTCACCGCTCCCGGCCAACTAACGGGGGGCCACTGGAGGTGTGCAGGCGAGTCCGGACTCCGCCGATAGGGCGGATATGGCGGCTCGTGGATGTGAGACCGGTTCGCCCTGTCACCCTGCCTTCCACCCACGGCCCGTTGGATCGCGGCTTGACTCGCGTCCCGGGGCTGGTGACGGCGTATTCGGAGCCGCGTGACAGCGAAGCTTTGCTCGGAGCTACACGCCGAGTACTACGGTGCGGTCTCGGGGACGGCCCGGGCATGTATCACCGTGTCTCCCATTTTCTCCCGACCCAGGTTGGCTGCGCTGATGCCGGCTCTGTTAGCGGCCGTTATTGTGAAGCGATCACCAACGGGGAACCTCTGGTGTGGGATACCCGTCACTTGACTCTCGCGGGGTCGCGACGGCTGGTCGTGAAACTCGCGGCGATGCTTCACGGACTGGGTGTACCCGACCGACAGCCGTAGACTCAGGCGGACGTCACGTCGAAACTCCACCACGTGACTCGCGTTGGAGTGCGCAGCGTATTGGTGAGACATCCCAGCAACCGGCTGTGCAGGAGCTCGCGGGCATGGTGCTGGGGAAAGCCGTGCGGCTACGAGCTCGCTCTGGCGTTGGCTCTTGTCGTCGGATACCGCCCCAGGGAAGTGGCGAACAATAGGGGGGTGTAGTAATTAGTCATCATGTCCGTCTTTTACGCCGCGGCGAATCTTCCGAAGTCCCTGGGGCCGCGCGCTGTCCGCCCCATCACGGCTGTGCTGCGGTTCGTGCAAAAGATCGCAGTGAAGGTGGCGAACAGCGGTGCCAAGGCGACACCGTATTCGTCGACTCACGACTTACTGAAGGCGCGCTGGTTCGCGAATTACATCACCCCCAACAGTCGGGTACTGGACATCGGCTGCGGGAGCGGTCGCCGCCTGATGGACGTCGGCATGTTCGTAGAGATCGAGGGCGTCGGGGTGGAGCTGACGCAGCGAACGCCACTGACCCCCTTGGTGCCGGAAGTCAGCGTGCCGGTGCTGGAACAGTTCAATGGAGAGACCCTTCGATACGACGACGGCGCCTTCGATGTCTCGATGATCTGTTACGTCCTGCATCACCTGTCGCCCGCCCATGCCACGCGATTATTGGGGGAGGCCATCCGGTGCTCGCAGCAGCGACTGCTCATTCTCGAAGACAGTTGCGTCGAGTTCGGGCTCCCGTATCGCGTGAGGAATTGGTGCCATGCGACGGAGGCGAACCTCGGCTACGCTGTGAGCTCTGAGAACTTCGTGCAGAACATGCAGCATGTGTTCCGCACCCACGGCGAGTGAACTGAATTTTTTAGCGCCCTAGACGGCGTGGCCTCTGTTGACTGTGTTCCGTTATCGCCGATATCGGAGCACGAGCACCACACGTTGTTCGTCCTAGAACTATCCGGTTCCGCGAATATCGATACTGAGCAGGGTTAGTTCCGCTCAATCCACCGCGCCTGGGCGCGAAACGGGGAGAAGTAGCAGGGGTGATGAGTCTCGCGACCTTGAGGGGTCGGCAGTGTCGTGTTGACGACGGCAGCCAGCCCAATCGAGCCCTGCTCAACCGAGCCCTGCTCAACCGAAGTCAGCCCGCCGAACGGTGGTGGGAGCGCGCCGATGGGTGGCTCAATGAAGAGGCGGGAGATACTCCCATTCGGACGGGCGTTCATTGCCTGTGCTTGAATTGTATTTTTCCGCCCACGTTAGATGCCGGGTGATGTCCGTGAGAGAATTGCGGTGTTTTTCGCTATATTCGTTCATGCTTGGAGCGAAGCGCCATCGGAAGCTCCGCGCGGGTCGTCGCAACCACGTCGGCTGATCTGAAAACTTCAGCTGCGATGGAGTACACCATAGGTCGCGGGTTAAGATCCGCAGGCGCAGAACTGAACAGAGCAACATGAAGAGAGTCGTCATCACGGGCATGGGGGTAGTCTCCAGTCTTGGCAACAACAAACAAGAAGTACTAGCCAGCCTGCAGAACGGCACTTCCGGCATTGAGTTCATGCCCGAGTATCGGGATCTGGAGTTGCACTGTCAGATCGCCGGCACGGTCGATATTGATACGAAGGCTCGGGTCAAGCACAAGGTCCGGCGATTTATGGGCGAGGCCGCGGCCTACAGCTACATAGCCATGGAGGAGGCCATCGAGGATGCGGGGCTCGAAGAGCACGACGTGAGTTCGCCGCGTACAGGTCTCATCGTTGGTTCGGCGAGCGGCGCACCGTCCAAAGCCATAGAAGCGAGTGAACTGTTCAAGGTAAAGGGGCTGCGGAAACTGGGGCCCTACCGAATCACCCAGACCATGAATAGCTCGGTGTCGGCATGTCTCACCACGCCATTCAGGATCCAGGGCATCAGTTATTCGATGTCGTCGGCATGCGCCACTAGCTCCCATTGCATCGGATCGGCGCTGGACCAAATTCAGATGGGCAGGGCCGATGTCATGTTCGCGGGCGGTGGCGAAGAAGTGAATTGGCGTCTCAGCTGCTTGTTCGACGCCATGCATGCGCTGTCTACGGGCTACAACGATACGCCCCAAGAAGCGTCGCGACCCTACGACAAGACTCGCGATGGCTTCGTCGGATCGGGTGGCGGTGGTATCTTGGTTCTTGAGGAACTGGAGCACGCCAAGGCCCGAGGGGCGAACATCTACGCAGAGCTCGTGGCATACGGCGCGACGTCGGATGGCTACTCGATGGTGTCTCCGTCCGGGGACGGCGCTGCTCGCTGTATGAAACAAGCGCTTGGGGCATTGGACGGCCCGGTAAACTACATCAACGCTCACGCCACCAGCACGCCGGTGGGCGATGTGATCGAACTCGGCGCGATACGCACGGCCTTCGGGGCTGAGATTCCACCGATCAGTTCCACGAAATCCCTCAGTGGTCATGCGTTAGGCGCCGCTGGCGTTCACGAGGCGATCTACTCCCTGATGATGCAGCGACACGGTTTCATTGCCGCGTCTGCCAACATTAGCGAGCTAGATCCCGAGGCCGTTGGCATGCCGATCGTGACTGAAACTCAAGAGACAACAGACATGCAGCGTGTCATGACCAACAGCTTTGGATTCGGCGGGACGAACGTCTCGTTGGTGTTTCAGAAATTCGAAGGATGAATTACCGACGAGCGAATATGTCTCTACCAGACCGCATGTTGGATGATGAGGCAACCGTATGAGCGAACTTGAACTGAATTCCCGCGGGGAGTACGTGCGCGCGCTCAAAGAAGTGTTGCCCGAGGAAGCATTCAGTCTTCAGCCCAGGCGTCTCTTCTGGATCCCGTTTCATCTGATGCTGATCGCCGCGGGTGTCTCGCTGATTTTGCACGATACCTCGTGGCTAAAAAACGTCTCGTGGCTTCAGCTGGAGTTGCCGATTCTTGCGCAAGTTGCCCTAGGCATGATGATCGGTCACAGCTACGGATGTTTGCTCTACCTGGGTCACGAAATCTTACATGGCTCGGTAATCGGCAATCGGAAGCTTCAAACGGTTGTCGGCGGTTTTTGCATGTTGCCCTACTGCATCTCTCCTGGACTCTGGCGGAAGTGGCACAATCAGTTTCACCACGGCAGGACCACCGTGCCCGGCGACGATCCTGATTATTTCGGCGACGTACTGATGATTCGACGCAATCGTCCTGCGCGTTGGATCGCGGCGCTCGCGCCTGGCTCGGGCTACATTCGGAGTTGGTTCTTTCTTGGCTATTGGTTCTCCTTCCAAGCCATGTTGGTCCTCTTCATCCACAGTATTTACTACAAGTACTGGAGCCGATCGGAGCGGGTCGTGCAGTACGCGTACTTCGGGGGGGCGATGGCCGGTTGGCTCTCCCTGGCAGTGTACTTTGGCCCGCTCCAGTTTTTGTATTTGTACGCCATCCCCATGGTGATCGCTAATCTGGTTCAGATGGTCTACGTCGCCACCAACCACCTAAAGTGTGATGAGACGCCTAAGATCAATGACCCATTGGTGAACTCGCTCAGTGTGCAAGTGCCCGGCTGGGTGGATTGGATCCAATTGAATTTCAGCTATCACGTGGAGCATCACGTCTTTCCCAAGATGAGCCCGCGCTTTGCGCCGCTGGTGCACGACGAGTTGGTTCGACTCTACGGAACGCGCGCTCGGCGGATCCCCTTGGGCACCGCGTTGCGGCAACTGTACGGCAGTCCGGCCGTCCACTACGGACCGAATGGTCTCGTGGACATGCGAACGGGGGAGGTTCACTCCACTCTCGGACGCAATGGTGAGCCTCCCCGGGTAGTCGATCACGTAAAGGTTCCGGTCCGCCCTCCGCGTCGCGAACCGAAGCCCGCCACCGTCTGAGTTTGACCGTCCGAATCCGAGGCCCGGCTTGTCCCGCGGTCAAGCCACGGGCTCGCCGACCCCAACAGATTCGCAGATCTCGGCCACCCAGCGCTGCAGCTGCACCGGGCCTGCATACCCGGCGTCTCGGTCGAGCTCTTTGCCCTTGAAAAAGACCATGAACATGGGCACGCCGTACACACGTAGCTTGGATACTAAGTCCGGTGATCGATCGGCATCGATGGTGACGATCTTGAGCGTATCTTGCGTCGTGCCCGCGAGCGCACAGAGACTGGCCTCCGCGAATTTGCAGGGAGGGCACCATTCTGACGACACTTCCACCACGACCGGCAGCGTAGCGCGCAAGACCTCGGACTCGAAGCTCGCTTCGGTCACAGTGAGAAGGAGGAGGCTCGCTTCGTTTGACTGCGGCATCGCCAGCACAACTTAGCAACCGGTAGTCCCTAAGGTGAACTTATGGGCGTAATCGTTGACCGTCGCCCAATTGGTGCGGATGGCTTGATATATTTACTGGTCCGCCGGAATCACGGTGGCGAGGCTCACCTCAAGCAAGTAGTCGAAAGCTATACTGGGATCGGACGCGGAATGCCGGATCAAGTAACGGCCAGCCGCCAGCGTTACGGTTTGATCGGGACACTCTTGGGTGACGACTGTCGCGCTCACATCTCCTCCGACGTTCTCGACCGAGAGACGGGACTCGGGCACACCGGTGCACCAGTTGAAGTTGTGTTTGAGTACCTCGACGGTTACTTCCGACTCGACCGGTACATTGAACTCGAAGAGATCGGGGTTGCATGCCTGTCCGCTGCCGCCCAAGCTGCCGTAAACGCGCCACGGTCCGTCACCGACGAGGCGGTTCGCGTTGGACGGCACACGGTTGGGCTCGGTCTCGTAGACGGTTTGCTGGTTGTTGAGATCATCCAGGCTGTTGATTTCTGATTGGCACGTCGAGCTGCAGCCGTCGCCGTCCTCATCGAGGGGCGGGAAGTTCGAGTTTGGATCGCAGCCTTCGCCTGCTACCCGTTCGCCGTCCCCGCATACCACGCGGACCGCTTGCACGCTGCCGGCGGCGCCAGTGCTCAGTCCGTCGACGCTGAGAATATAGTTCCCGGTCAGATCCGCGTTGATGACCATGCGCTCAAAATCGCCAGTGTCACAGGTATCGCTAGCTCCTTGGCAAGATGTGGCGTTGCAGTCGGACAGCCAATAGAGGACAGGATCCTGACTTCCTTGGGCCGGGGCGGTGATGTGCCAAGTTTCTCCGGCTTCGAGGTGGAGTGCGAAGAAGGCGTCAACGCCGTCTGCCGAGCTGCCGACCCCGCAGCTCGTGAGATCCGAGAAATTGTCCCCCATGCCGGCGGTGTTGATGGACAACGAGCTGGTGCTTGAGCTGAGCTGCATCAAGCCAGCTGTCGGCTCGCAGCTGTCCGAGGGGGAGCCTGTGGGACCATTGCCACCGCTGCCACCGGTTGCGTTGGTCTCGCCGCCTCCAGATGCGGTGCCGCTCTGACGGTCGCTGCCGTCAGGAGTTGTCGTGGTGCTCCCGCCTTGTCCGACCCCAGCATCAGCGGGGTTCCCGGGGGGGGCTTCGAGTTTGCCCTCGAGTTCGGAGCTGAAGATGCAGCCGCCCAGCCAGAGGGAGAGCAGGATGGGCGCGGAGTAGCGGGAAGTACGCATTCAGGGGTCGGTCGTGCGCCTGGGCTTCCAGGAGCTAAAGGTCGGCTATGACTCTACCGCGTCTCGCCGGGGCGGGAGGCTAATGTTGGGACTCGCCCGGTACCGCGAGGGGGGGGCCGGGGATCGATACTGGGCTGAGGGTACTGCTACTGGAATTCGGAGTTCCCGAATGTTCAAGAGGCGGGTTCGCAGCGTCGGCGCTTCGAACACCGGATCGAAGGCGCACCGATCCCCCGAGGCTAAGCGACTCAGGTGCTCGTCCGTCGAGGGTTCGGTATCAGTCATTGGTGGGGTTTGGAGTCTTAGACCCTGGTTGCGTAGACGCTGACGTGCTCCAGCATCCGCTCAGCAATCACACTGGACACATTGGCATTGTCCACACCCACAAGCCGCGGCAGCGAAGCCAGCGAAGCCAGCGAAGCCAGCGAAGCCA